>AMWB02086546.1_pt1 | contig 33397 bp, 29 predicted proteins | sample 200311 | NCBI WGS metagenome assembly AMWB02 (sample SAMN02737377, study PRJNA173069) | bioreactor metagenome | biome: anode biofilm in microbial fuel cells | place: USA: California | collected 2010-12-16
ATTCTACGACCAGAGAGAAACCAGATCTTGCTGGAATTGATCGTGTAGCTGTCACTGGAGCAGGCAATTTTGGTACTATTTTCTCAGGGACCAGTGCATCAGCACCCCATATTGCAGCAGTGGCTGCACAGCTGTGGGGAAATGATGTGACCATGTCAGCCACTGAAGTACGGAACATACTTTATGAAAGTGCCGAGGATGTAGAATCTTCAGGTTTTGATCATATTTCTGGATATGGGAGAGTGGATGCACTGAACTGTTTCAATGCTTATGTGAATCGTGCTCCTGTGCTGGCAGATATTGGTAACTGGGAAATAAATGAAACCCAATATATGATCATCACTCTCCTGGCAACGGATATGGATGGTGACGATCTCATATATTCTACGGATGCTCCCTTTGGTACTCTAACAGATAATGTATTTACGTGGACTCCTACACATGATGATGCTGGAACGTATACTGTTGGATTCTCAGTGACAGATGGAAAGCACACAGATTCCAGGACAACTGCCATAACAGTCAATAATGTCGACAGGGCACCGGAGCTTCAAGTGATCGGCAACAAGGAGATAAATGAAAACAGTCTTCTGGAATTTGCAATATCAGCAAATGATCCGGATGGGGATGCAGTTACATACTCTGTCGCTGGTTTGCCTGAAGGAGCCACATTTGATGCTGGTTCAGGGGCTTTCAGCTGGATACCTTCTACTGATGCGGCCGGAAACTATCAGGTAATATTCTCCGCAGAAGCCAGCGGACTTAGTGATTCAGAGACAATAACGATCACAGTCGGTGATATAGGCGGGGCACCGGAGCTTGACCCGATAGGCAATATGGCTGTCAATGAAACAGATCTTATCGGGTTTATCGTTTCAGCCAGTGATCCTGAGGGAGATATCATCACACTTTCTGCTGTTGGGCTGCCGGAAGGGGCAATATTTGACGTTGGTACAGGCGCATTCAGCTGGATACCAGGCTATAATGATTCCGGGACTTATAATGTAGTTTTTGTTGCAGAGGCAGGTAATCTTAGCGATTCAGAGAATATTACTATCACTGTGAACAATGTTGACAGAGAACCGGTACTCAGTCCAATTGGCAGCAAAGAGGTGAACGAGAATGAATTGCTTAGTTTTACCATCTCAGCTACAGATCTTGATATGGACTCGATTAGTTATCTTGCCATGAACCTGCCTTACGGAGCTGGTCTTAACAATGTAACCGGTGAATTCAACTGGGTTCCCACTTATAGTGATTCAGGCGTATATGATATCCAGTTCGTGGCTAATGCCAATGGTCTGATGAAGTCAGAAAATGTAGTGATAACAGTTAATAACATCGACAGAGCACCACAGTTTGCTGACATTGGTGACAAGGTCGCAGATGAGAACCAGTTACTGAGCTTCAATATATCTGCCACTGATGAGGATGGGGATATTGTCACATATTCTGCGGTAACACTTCCCGAGGGTGCTGAGCTGAATAGTGAAACAGGTGATTTCAGCTGGACTCCGGCAGTTTCGGGGAGTTATGTTGTTACATTCGTTGCAGAGTCGAACGGTCTAAGTGATTCACAGACCATAACTATAGATATCCTTGGTTCTGCGCCATTTATTTCAGATCTTTTAGCAAGTGACATTAGTTCAAGCTCCGTCACTTTGACATGGACCAATTCTCCGAATGTAGCTTTTGTTGAAATATACAGAAACAGTACTATTATTGGGAATGTAACAGCATCCACATCTCAGTATGTAGACAGTGGACTGGATAGCAATACAAGCTATGAATATTCACTGTTGCCTTATGATGTTGATGGGGCTGAAGGTACCATGGTAAGAATAACCCTTCTCACTTCTTCTCCCTCTTCAAGCAATAGCGGCAGCGGAGGAAACAGTGGAGGAAGCAGCAGTGGCGCCACTTCCAGCCGGAGTACTAGTGGTGGAGGCGGTGCAGGCAGTTCCGAAGACTATGAGAATGTATTGTTGAAAGATGTTGCCAGCGCATACCTGCTAATGGATTCCAATGTTACTTATGAGTTCACAAGAGAAGGTGATGTTATCCAGTCCATTAGTTTCCATTCCCTTAAGAACTCAGGTGAGGTAACATCAACTATAGAGGTTCTTAACGACAGGTCAAAACTAGTTAATAGCGATCCAGAGGGGCTTGTCTATAAATATGTTAATATCTGGGTGGGTAAATCTGGTTTTTCAACGGCTTCTAACATCAACGATATAAGAATTAAGTTCAGGGTCGCCAACTCATGGCTTCAGGAGCTGGGTGTTGATCCTGCTGATGTAAGGTTACAGAGATACGATGGAGATATGTGGGCAATACTGCCAACGGATCTGGAAAGTGTAAACGCTGAATATTCAACATTCGAGTCTACAACTCCTGGATTCTCTCCATTTGCCATTACGTCTGAAAAGTTTCTGGCTTCCCCTGTAAGCAGTGATGCAGATATGGAACCTGTTCAGATGGAAAATGCAGGTCTGAAGGAGGGTCAACCGGAAAGATCCAACATCTGGACGATCTTCATGGCCATACTCGTTATATCATTGGTTGCAGTTGGATATACGTATCTCAGGAAACGGTAAAATTAATCTCCTGGCCCTGTGCACAAGTACAGGGGTATAAAGCAGGATCCTAGATCTTCACTGTGAAATTATAAAAGTTTCAAAAAAATTCACTGTGATATACGTCCTCTATTGTTGAGGAGCTGGTGACAAAAGTGCAAATCAAAGTTAGTAGATCAGTCTATTCAGGGCTAGTATTGTTCTTTTTAATGCTAGCCACAGGAATCTGTTCGGCGGATAATGTCAATGTAGATATTGTTGGTCAGTTCAGCGGAGAAGTATTCGATGTTGCCGTAGCTGGAGATCATGCCTATTTAGGCCAGGGTCAGGACCTTGTCATACTTGATATAAGCGATGTCGCAGCTCTTTCAGAGGTGGGCAGGGTCAGCTCTGTATCTGAAATCTATGGTATTGCGGTTTCAGATAATCATGTCTGCATAGCCAATGGGGATAATGGAATTGCTGTGGTGGATATTAGCAATCCCTCTTCCCCAACGATCCTGGGCAGTTATGATACTGATGGTTTTGCACGTGATGTTGCTATGTCGGGTAATTATGCTTATGTAGCTGATGGCATTGGTCTTGTTATTGTCGATATCAGTGTTCCTTCATCCCCAACTCTTACAGGAACCTATGACACCATTGGATTTGCAACTGGAGTCACTGTATCAGATAATTATGCCTATGTAGCTGATGATGGTAAAGGTATTTTTGATGGCAGTAATGGGCTTGCGATCGTGGACATTTCTGATCCGTCTTCTCCGACCCTTGCAGGGACATATGATGCCATTTATGCATATGGTTCTGCTGTATCAGGCAATTATGCCTATGTGGCTGACTACAGCGGTCTTGTAATCCTGGATATCCGTGATCCTTCCGTGCCAGTTCTGGCCGGCAGTTATTTCAGCAATGGTGATTCCAATTGTGTTGCGGTTTCAGGCAACTATGCCTATGTAGCCGATGATAGTGGTGTTTTTATTGTAGACGTCAGCGACCCCTCATCTCCTGTCTATATGGGGAACTATGATGGCGCTCATGCCTATAATGTTGCTATGGACGATAATTATGCCTTTGTAGCCGATTCCAGTAATGGCCTCGTGATATTCACAATTAGTGACTTCTCAGGCAATTATACGGGAAATGTAACCCCCGAGGAAACAGATCAACCACCGGTAATTTCAGGAACAGGCGATAAGTCGGTAATTGAGGGTCAATTGTTGACGTTCACTGTTTCAGCAACAGATCCTGATGGTGATCTCATATACTACTCTGCTTCAGACCTGCCAGAAGGTGCTACCTTTGATACGAGCACTGGTGTTTTCAGCTGGACCCCGGATACCGAAGGCAATAACATTGTCACATTTACTGCAGAATCAAACGGCCTTATTGATTCGGAAACAATTACTATTTTTGTCACAGCTTCAGGTGCTATCTTTCCCGGATCACAGATCTCAGACCTTTCAGGAAAGGATATCAGTTCAACTTCCATCACATTGACCTGGACCAATTCTCAGGATGTAGGTTATGTTGAGCTGTATCGCGATGAAATTATAATCGGTAACGTCACGGGGTCTGTTTCAACGTATGAGGACAATGGGCTGGCCAGTGATACCAGTTATACCTATTCTCTGTTGCCCTATTACAATAACGGCACTAAAGGAAATGTGGCAAGTATCACTTTGAGCACCTCATCTTCCAGCAGTGGTAGCAGCACTGGCGGAGGAGGGAGCAGTGGAGGCAGCAGTACAAAGAGTAGCAGTGGCGGCGGAGGAGGCGGCGGTGCAGGCAGTGTTGAGGATTTTGCAAATGTAGCGGTGAAAGACGTTGACAATGAGTTCCTCAGGATGAATGCCAATGTAACCTATGAATTCACAAGAGCAGGTAATGATATCCAGTCCGTTAAATTCTATTCCCTTAAGAACTCAGGTGAGATCACTTCCACCATAGAGGTACTGAATAACAGATCGAAGCTTGTCACCAGTGATCCTGAAGGACTTGTGTACAAACATATCAACATATGGGTGGGAAAATCCGGCTTCGCAACGGAAGCTAACATAAAAGATTCAGTGGTACAATTCAAGGTAAATGATTCATGGATCGAGGAAACGGATGTAAGCCCTGAAAGTATAAGGTTGCAGAGATATAATGGAACTGCATGGGAAGTGTTACCTACCGAATTGGTAGTCAATACAGCAAACTATGTGATATTCAAGGCTTCAACTCCTGGATTCTCTCCTTTTGCCATCACTGCGGATGCAACCTTTGTAAATGATACAGATACCAAGTTGCAGGCTACAGGGTCGGATCAACTGGTCAATCCTGACCAGACAGAAAGTGTGGATCATGAGCAAACACAGCCAGAAAGGTCCAATTTCCTGATCCCGATCATAGCTGTTATATTAATTGGACTCCTCGCAGCCGGGTATATGTATATGAAGAAAAAATGAGATGGCAGTGTAGTTCTCCCTGTACACTAAGTACAGGGGGAATTTAGTGTTTAGATGGCATATTTCTGTAAATAATAATTTCAAACTGAACTGTTCCTTTACTTTTTTAATAGATCAAAGTCCACTCTTGCTGAGGAGCTGGTGAGAAAATGAAGATCAAATCAATTAGGTTTATTCGTGTTGTGATGATGTTGTTATTTGTGATGGTTACCGCATCTGTCGGCCTGGCAGACACCCTTGATATGGTGCTTGTAGGTCAGTTCAGTGGAGATGCATCTGATGTTGCGGTAGCGGGTGATCATGCATATCTCGGCCAGGGTCAGGACTTTGTCATACTCGATGTCAGCGATGTTGCCGATCCTTCTGAGGTGGGTCGTATAACTGCTTTATCAGAAGTATATGATATCGCAATATCAGGTAATCATGCCTATATAGCCAATGGAGACAATGGACTTGTTATTGTTGATGTCAGTACTCCCTCTTCCCCAAGCCTTGCAGGTACATATGATACTGAAGGTTTTGCACTTGATATTGCTATATCCGGTAATTATGCTTATGTAGCTGATGGCAGCGGTCTTGTTATTGTCGATGTCAGTACATCTTCTTCCCCGACCCTTGCAGGAACCTATGATACCATCGGTTATGCTAACGGGGTTGCAGTATCAGGTAATTATGCCTATGTAGCTGGTGACAGCAAAGGCATTTTCGATGGCAGTAATGGAATTGCGGTAGTGGATATCTCCAATCCCTCATCACCAAGACAGGTGGGAAGTTATGATTCCATTTATGCATATGATGTAGCTATATCGGAAAGCCATGTTTATGTGGCTGATCACACTGGTCTTGTGATATTGGATGTCAGTGATCCTCTATCGCCAGGTTTAGAGGGAAGTTATTCTGCCGGCGGCGACACAAATGATGTTGCTGTATCGGGCACTCATGCATATGTAGCAGATTTCACTGGTCTTTTTGTTTTAGATGTTTCTACGCCTTCTTCTCCGGATCTTGTAAGTAGTTATAGTACTGAAGGCAATGTCAATGGTATTGAAGCGTCAGGCAACTATCTTTATGTAGCCGATTCCAGTAGAGGCCTCGTTGTTCTTCAACAGGGTGCATCTGGAGGATCTATCGTCACTGAAGATTATTCTACATCAGATGCCTCAATTGATTCCAGTATATACGGAGAACCTCAACTTTCGCTCATAGGTGACAGGTCAGTTCAAGAGAATGAAATGCTAACATTTACAATTTCAGCAACAACGGTTGATGGTGGCTCCATTGTTTACACTGCTTCAGGTCTTCCCGCGGAAGCTACTCTTGATCCGACCACTGGTATTTTCAGCTGGACTCCTGGCATGGGCACAGCCGGGACATATAAAGTTACATTTACAGCAGAATCGAATGGCCTTACTGATTCAGAAACGATCACTTTGGATGTGATTGCTTCCGCCCAGGGACTGACCTCACCGATGGCTGTTACAGATCTTCAGGAAACAGGTTTAAGTTCAAGCTGGATAAAGTGGGAATGGACAAATCCGGATAATCCTGATTTCAGCCACTTGATGCTATACATAGATGACGTGCCTGTAGCTAACACATCAGAAAATTATTATACAGCTACTGGCCTTGCCCCAGGCATCTCTCATTCACTGACTATCTACTCTGTTGATAGCTCCGGGAATATTGTTACGGAAGGAGTTCAGGATCTAGCTACGACTTTGGTACTTCAGGATATTTCCAGTATCTCTGGAACCAATATAACTCCAATTTCAATTACACTGGCGTGGGAAGCTTCTGCTGACATCACAGGGGTCCAGATACTCCGCAATGGCATACCCCTTGGGAATGTCAGCGGATCAACATCTTTTCCGGATACCGGTCTGACCGGTAATACAATTTACAATTATACCATAATCCCGTACAAAGATAATGGAATAGAGGGTAAAAAGGTAATGATCAGCCTCAGGACTCCTCCCAGTGGTATGGGTAGTGAAAAGAGCATCTATTATAGTTCTGAAGACGCTGCCAATTTGATCTTCACAGAAGCTGTGACCGTTCCCCTTACAACGGATGCTAATGTGACCTATGAATTCACAGGGGAAGACAACGATATCCTGTCTGTTAGTTTCTATTCCCTTCAAGATTCAGGCGATGTAACCTCCACAATAGAAGTGCTTAATGGCAGATCTAAACTGGTGAGCAACGATCCGACTGGGTTTGTTTACAAATATATCAACATTTGGGTGGACAGTTCCGGTTTTGATACGGGATATACTCTCAAAGATGTGCGGGTTAAGTTCAAGGTCAATGATTCGTGGCTTCAGGATATGGGTTTAACTGCTGCAGATGTGAGATTGCAAAGGTATGATGGAACCTTCTGGGAAGTGTTGCCAACTACCATTGTAAATAATAATAACAATATGAGTTACACTGTATTTGAGTCTCAGACCCCGGGCTTCTCTCCATTTGCCATCACTGCGAAAAAAGAACTTGCTTCTTCTATTAATGCTGACAGGGATAAGACCCAGGGACTAGCACAAAGATCCAATATGTTTCTGATTGCTATGTTGATCTTCCTGGCAGGAGCGTTTGCAGCCGCGTATTTCTATCTAAGGAAAGGTCATAGCTGATCAGTAGAATTCCCTGTGCAAGTTACAGGGAACATCTCCTAGTACTCTTCTTTTACTTACACAAGGTTCAATTTATCGGCTGAGTTCCAGTGTCAAAGTCTTTCAGACAATCCTTTTACCCTTTGTATTTATTTTATTGATCATCTTTTCAAACAGACTATGCATAACTTCATATTTATTCAAAAATTCAACTAAAAAAACATACTATTGGTAAAAATATACTATAAATGGATATGTTTTTTTAAGCATATTTAAATACTCCCTCATTAAAATCTACTATAGATGACACAACAATAAGGCAAGTAGCAGTCCTCTATAGTTGTGAAGTAGGTGGTACTTCTGCGAACCAATTTTGAGAAAATGATGTACTTTGGAGTTGGGTTGGCTTACACTGGAATAGTACTGTTCTTAGTGTCAATGACCGTGGGAACAAGCTTAGCTGATAATGCAACTGTAGATGATAAGAATGAATTACTATCAGCTATTGCCGCTGCCAATGCAAAATTAGGAAGTGCTGTTGCAGGGAATGGTCCTGGGAACTATCCTCAGTCTGCAATAGATACGTTTGAGGCAGCCATTGCTATTGCACAGGAAGTTTTTGATGATCCGGATGCGACCACTGAACAGGTGGATAAGGCCGTTTCAGACCTTGAAGATGCTGAGGCACTATTTGATGCAGCTCAAATATCAAGTGTAAATAAAGCATCATTGATATCAGCTATCAGTTCAGCTTCTGCTAAAGTGGAAGGTGCAGTAGCCGGACGTGAGCCCGGTCAATATCCCCAGGCAGCAATAAATGCCTTTAACAGAGCTATTTCCAGTGCACAGAGAGTTGCTAACGACAATGATACAACCCAGGCAGAAGTAGATCAGGCTTTATCAGATCTCCAGGCCGCTGAAACTGTATTTGACGCAGCTAAAATAGTAAATGTGAATAAGGCTGCATTGACCTTGGCGATCAGCGGGGCATCTTCAAAAGCAGAAAGTGCAATAGCCGGATCTGGTGTCGGTCAATACCCACAGTCTGCAATAGATGCATTTAGGGCGGCTATTGATAAAGCACAGGCTGTGGTTAGCGACGCCACTGCAACTCAGGCAGAAGTGGACCAGGCTGTTAAAGACCTCAGGACCGCTGAAGCAACATTCGATATGGCAAGGATTAAACAAGGAGATTCAACACCACCCGCATCTATATCATATCTGGAAGATAGTGCAGCAGGGCCAGCCTGGATAAGATGGACATGGACAAATCCTGAAGATCCTGATTTTAGTCATGTGAGGGTGTACATCGACGGTTCGTTTGTCACAACCACTTCTGATAACTACTATGAGTTGACCGGACTTACCGAGGGAACCACATATACTATAGGTATCAAAACCGTAGACACTTCAGGTAACATTAATCCTGAACTTGTCAGCGCCTCAGCAACTACCACCATCACACCAACCACACTTCCTGAGATCACTGGGATATCTGGAACGGACATTACAACCAACTCAATTACATTGATGTGGGAATCATCGAGTGATACATCCAGTGTGAAAATAATCAGGGATGATATATTGATCGGAACTGTAAGTGATTCCACATCATATACAGATGGCGATCTGGAAGGCGGTACTACCTATACTTATACCCTGATTCCCTATGCTAATGACGGACTTGAGGGTAAAGCAGTAAGTATTAGCCTGAAAACTAAATCCTCCAGCAGCGGTGGAGGAGGCAGTAGCGGAGGAAGCAGCAGTAAAAAAAGCAGCAGTGGTGGAGGAGGCAGCGGTGCAGGTAGTGTTGAGGCCTTTGCGAATATAGCAGTTAAAGACGCTGATAATGCCTATCTAAGAATGGGTTCCAACATCACCTATGAGTTCTCAAGGAAGGGCAATGATATCCAGTCCGTTAGTTTCTATTCTCTCAGGAACTCAGGAGAAATAACCTCCACTATAGAGGTGTTGAACGGCAGGTCAAAACTGGTTCACAGTAATCCGGAAGGTTTTGTCTATAGGTATCTCAACATCTGGGTAGGCAAGGCTGGTTTTTCCACATCCGATAATATCAAGGATGCCCGGATCATGTTCAAAGTGAACGATTCATGGCTAGAAGAGATAGGTGTGAGCCCTGCAGATGTTAAATTGCAAAGATATAATGGAAGTTCATGGGAAGTGCTGCCTACAACTCTCAAGGACAGCACAATGGATTACATGATATTCGAAGCGCAAACACCCGGCTTCTCTCCCTTTGCTATTACAGCCGGGAAGACTTTTGCATCTACTGCTGATGGTAATGCTAACAAATATCTCTCAAAGATCGAAGATATCGCGCTGGAAGGAATACAGCCTGCAAGATCCAATATATGGACCTACATTATGGGCATTATCCTCCTCGGCCTGCTTGCAGTTGGACGTGAGTACTTGAAAAAAGAACAGCAGGATTGATATGTATTCTATCTGTACAAAAAATGTACAGGGACATTTAGTTAATAGTGGGCTTATAAGAGCAGACAGTAGCAAGAAATGTTCTCCAGTGAATTTTCCAACATATAGGTATAAATATCAGTTTGAGTCAAATGTATAGTATATAGCTGGGAAGTTGCTTACTAAAATTTGTTGTATACTTCTATAGTCCAGAATTGTAGTCCAAAGAAATATGTCAAGATCTTGTTAGTTGATCGTAAGAAGTACAAGTCCTCTCTAACTTGTGGAGTGGTGGGTAATGCGAACCAAGTTAAGTGGATTAATCTATTCGGTAGTGGGATTGATTTACGCTGGGATAGTATTGTTATTTGTGGCAATTAGCACAGAAGCTGCCTTAATGGATAATGTGACTGTTGACAAGAGCGAATTACTATCAGCTATTGATGACGCTTCTATAAAATTGGAAAGTGCAGTTGCAGGCGTTGAGCCAGGACAATATCCTCAGTCGGCCATCAATGCTTTTGATGCTGCCATAGATAAAGCAGAGGCAGTTGTTGAAGATGCCAGTGCAAGCCAGGTTGAGGTAGACCAGACTTTATCAGATCTCAAAGCTGCTGAAGCCAGATTCGATGCAGCTAAAATAACAGTCGTGGACCATACTCCTCCTTCAACTGTGAGCAGTCTCAGGGAAACGGGTACGGGTACAAACTGGATAAGATGGAGCTGGAAAAATCCGAGTGATCCTGATTTCAGTCATTTGATGGTGTACCTGGATGGTGTATTTATCAGAAAGACCCCGAATGCATTTTACAATGCTACCGGGCTCTCTCCAGGAACTGTACATACTCTCAGTATAGAAACTGTAGACACTTCTGGAAACATCAATCCTGAATTGGTGAGTGATTCTGCAACAACTAAACCTTTAATAGATACAGTGCCTCCATCACCTGTAACAGCTCTTAATGAGAGTAGTGTAGGTCTGGATTGGATCAGATGGACCTGGAAAAACCCCAAAGATGCTGATTTTGAGCATGTTATGGTATACTTTGATGATGAATTTGTCACAAATACATCTGATGTTTTTTACAACGCAATTGGACTGGCTGAAGGCACAACTCACACTATAAGCGTCAAAACTGTGGATACTTCAGGGAACATCAATCACAAAACAGTGAGTGATTCAGCAACAACTAAGATCACAGACAGAACACCACCAGCACCTGTAACGGATCTTAACGAAACCGGTATAGGTGCAAGCTGGATATACTGGACATGGACCAATCCTGCAGATCAGGATTTCAGTAATGTGAGGATATACATAGATGGTGCATTTGTCACCAGCACTCCCAACAATTATTACAATGCAACAGGACTTGGCAATGGAGTGGAGCATGCCATATCTATCGAAACAGTGGATACTTCAGGAAACATTAATGCTGCACAGGTAACTGATCCTGCAACTACATTGAAGTTGCCTGTGATCTCAAATGTCGCCGGAAAGAGCATAAAGACCACTTCGATCACACTGGAGTGGGATGCTTCTGATGATACTGCAACGGTACAAATAAGCGTGAATGGCATTCTCCTTGATACTGTAACTGGATCATCATATGTACATAGTGACCTGAATAGATCCACAACTTACAACTATACTCTGGTCCCATTCAATCAAAATGGACTAAAAGGCGAAGCAGTAAGTATCAGCCTCACAACATCTTCCTCCAGCAGTGGCGGCGGAGGCGGTGGCGCAGGCAGCGTTGAGGACTTTGCAAACGTTGCTGTGAAAGATGTTGACAGTGAGTATCTGAGAACAAATAGCAATGTCACCTATGAATTCACAAGAGAGGGCAATGCTATCCAATCTGTTCGTTTTTATTCTCTTAAGAACTCAGGAGAAATAACCTCTACTATAGAGGTGCTGAACAACAGATCAAAGCTTGCACTTATCGATCCGGAGGGGTTGGTTTACAAATATATTAACATCTGGGTAGGTAAGGCTGGTTTTGCTACATCCGATAATATAAGGGATGCACGCGTGGAGTTCAGGGTGAACAATTCATGGATGGAAGAGATGGCAATAAGCGCTGATGAAATAAAAATGCAGAGATATAATGGAACTGCATGGGAGATCCTGCCTACTATCCTGGAAAGTAACACTACCGTTTATTCCATATTTGAAGCCCAAACCCCGGGTTTTTCCCCATTTGCGATCACTGCCCAGGGTCTGCTCTCTTCCCCTGTGGATAATGTTACTGATACACCATTCAATTATATCAGTGATGTAGGTATGGAGAAAAAGCAGCCCGCAAAGTCCAGGATATGGACATTCATAATTGTTTTTGTATTGATGGGAATACTTGCAGTTGGGTATGAATACCTGAAGAAAGAGTAAGATTAATCTGCTTTACATCCTTTACCAGATACCAATGAAAGAAACAGTTCTTGGAATAGAGGGCACTGCATGGAACCTTAGCGCAGCTATTGTCAATGAGAAAGATGTTATCGCTGAGGTTACACATACGTATGTGCCTCCTGTTGGGGGAATACACCCCAGGGAAGCTGCGCAGCATCATGCCAGATTTGCTTCACATGTAATAGGAAAACTGCTTGATGAAGGACGAAAAAAAGGTATATCCAGCTCTATGATAGACGGAATAGCCTTTTCTCAGGGTCCTGGGCTTGGTGCGTGCCTGCGCACTGTAGCTACTGCAGCACGTGCTCTTTCTTTGAGTCTGGATGTGCCTCTTATAGGTGTCAATCATTGTCTTGCACACATAGAAGTTGGTCGGTGGAAGACTCCCGCCAGGGATCCGGTGACATTATATGTAAGTGGTGCCAATTCCCAGGTACTGGCATATAAAATGGGTAAATACCGTGTGTTCGGAGAGACACTGGATATTGGTCTGGGAAATGCATTGGATAAGTTTGCCAGGAATGCGGGGCTTACTCATCCGGGCGGTCCTAAGATCGAAGAACTGGCAAGGAAAGCAAAAAATTACATCCCAATGCCCTATGTTGTGAAGGGTATGGACCTATCTTTCTCAGGGCTTTCCACAGCTGCCACAGATGCTCTTGCAAAGGCCAGCCTTGAAGATGTGTGCTATTCTTTCCAGGAAACAGCTTTTTCCATGGTCGTGGAAGTAACAGAAAGGGCACTTGCCCACACCGGCAAGAAAGAAGTACTGCTTGCCGGAGGTGTAGGAGCTAATATGCGCCTTCGGGAGATGCTTAAAATAATGTGTGAAGAAAGAGGTGCTTATTTCTACGTTCCGGAAAAACGTTTCATGGGCGATAATGGGGCAATGATAGCATATCTTGGTTTATTGATGTTGAGTTCTGGTAATGTCATATCTGTTGAGAACTCCCACGTGAACCCTAATTTCAGACCAGATTCCGTGGATGTTACGTGGATCAATGAAAAGTGTCTGGAAGGTGATCTGTAAATGTACCTGGCCAGAGGAGCAGAAGCACTCGTTACACTCGATGAAGGTATAGTGATAAAAGAACGGATTCCTAAAAGTTACCGCTTACAGGAGATCGATGAGCGTATACGTAAAGAAAGGACCCGTGCAGAGGCGAGGCTCATTTCCGAAGCCCGCAGAGGTGGAGTACCTACTCCTGTGATCTATGACATACAGGATTTCCGAATAGAGATGCAGTACATTGAAGGCAAGCCCCTGAAATATCTCATGGATGAAGAAATGAGCAACAAAGTTGGCCAGCTTGTGGGTCGTCTTCACTCCAATGGTATTATACATGGTGATCTGACAACTTCTAACATGATATTTTCTAATGCCAGAATATACCTCATAGATTTCGGTCTGGCCTATATGGACAGCAGTCTCGAAGCACAGGGTGTGGATGTGCATGTACTTTTCCAGACATTCGAGAGTACACACAGTGACCACGAGAAATTGATAGCAAGCTTCTGTCAGGGTTATCGGGAAAGTTTTGTATGTGCAGATGATGTGATCGAACGTGTGAAAGAGATCGAGAAAAGAGGTCGTTATGCGTAAGATAGTATTTGTGACCGGTAACAATGGAAAATTCAGGGAAGCAAGATCCATACTTGCAGCAAAGAACATCGAGCTGATCCAAAATTCAGACGGCTATCCTGAATTGCAGGAAGATGAGCTGGAACCCATAGCTTCTTTCGGAGCAAAATGGGCGGCTGAAAAACTGCAGATTCCTGTAATGGTGGATGATTCAGGTCTTTTCATTAATGCACTTAATGGTTTTCCAGGTCCTTACTCTGCTTTCGTGGAGAGCAAAATTGGTAACAAAAGAGTGCTCAAACTTATGGAAGATGAGGACGACCGCAAGTCAGTCTTTAAGTCAGTTATCGGTTACTGTGAGCCTGGAAAAGAAGCCATCGTATTCACAGGTACAGTTGAAGGGCACATATCTTTTGAGGAAAGGGGTACCGGTGGATTCGGGTATGATCCAATATTCGAGTATCATGGCAGGACTTTTGCAGAGATGACCGATGAAGAGAAGAACAAGCTTTCTCACAGGCGCAGGGCGCTGGACAAGTTCTTTGAATGGCTTCCTAAGCAAAGGTGACATACTTTGGGGCGAAGCTTTTTCAGAGATAACGAAGGTATAGACACCATTCCCCTGAAAATGGTGGTGTATCTTGTGATCACAGGGTGTGTGCTTGTTTTGCTAGCAATATCATGGAACGCCATTGTTCCAGTAAAGCAAGGCTATGATGTTGAGAAACAATTATCTGAGGCATCTCTTGAACTGCTTTCTCTTCAGCGCGGTAAAACACGTGATCTTTCCATGCCTTTCAGTTCTGAGGGTAGTATGTGTTCCATTGAACTTGATTTTCCACAGGAGATCACTTATATTGGATTTGGTGTGGACCCGGATCCGGACAACGATGGCAATGTAACTAACTCTGCCTGGAGCATAGAAAACAACACCATCATTTACAGATATGACAGCAGTGTTAAGAAAAGATGGATAATAGAAGCTGAACAGATCAACTTCTGCCAGGGTGTCAGGTCAGATGCTGGCCGATGGTTCCCGGATGATACATTTAATTCATCCACTAAAATGGATATGGGTATAGTGATTGAAAAGCCTGTATCAGGAGCCTACGTTTTTGAACTTGTCAGGAACAATGGCACTTATACTTTATCACATTTCCCTGTATAGTCCCTGACATATCGCAGGGACTTCAGGTAAAGAAGAGGGTTAGTAATACAACAGGACATACCTGTTATCAAAGTATGCGCCAGGTGTTGTGAAATCAAATATTACAAGTGCACCTGCTTCAGGTCTTACTTGTAGTGATAGTTCTGTTCTTGTAGGTAAGCCATCATATGTGGTATCTTCTTCAGAAAACACTTTACGAATGTCTACCACTAACTCCATAATATCTCCTGTACGCAATACTGGCTGATTTGCTTTGAACGTCGATTGGTCTCGTATTCTTATTGGGCTGACCGAAATATATTCTTCTGTGGGCAAGTGGATGGCTGATCCTGTGTTGCTGGTGTCGTATCTCAAATTTGCAACATGTGCTCCGTCTGACAGGTATATAATGAGCTGTGAAAGGTCCACATCCTCACTACCAGGACCAAGGGATACAGAGATATGTAACTTGGAGATCTCTCCATAGTCCAGTTCGTTATCTACTGTAATTGTTCCGCTGGTGGTACCGGAAGTGGTGTTTGAGATCGTGAAAGAATAGGTTCCCGCAGTAAGGAATCTGTGTTCATAATATGAATCTTCCTCCACATCCACAGTAATGTTCTCAACATTGACAGTGAAGGATTCACTTTCTGAGATCCATTCCACTATACCTCCTCTGGGAATCTCAATACTAGTGTTTGAAAGGCCGCTACTGGTAACAGTGACTGTTCCGTAGGTCGCACGTTCACCTTCCACCCGGTCTACACGTAGATTAGAGGCTACTTCCTTTGTAGTTTCCTGGCCGGTCTGCGAAGCTTTCTGCTGTAATACCCCTGATGTCTTGATGAGAAGCGCAGAAGCTACTGCAGCAACAAGGACCATTGATATGAATATGATGAGTGTACCAATACCCATCTGTGCACTTTCGTCTTTGTGCATTGAATGCTTCCTATTTGCTTTCGTGCGATTTCCCTCAATTAAGTTATGATCTATGAAGATAGTAAGTAATGGACAACTTTTTATTAGCGCTTATAGTATATTAATTCTATTATAATAATTTGCTCGCAAATATATCTATACGGGCACGTACTATTTAAATTAATCTATTAATATAAATCTAAATGCACCATTCATAACTGATCCTCTATAAGGATAGCGCGTGCTGGTGCAGCATCACAATCTATGATCTTCAATGGTAGACAGATAAAAGTGTAAATTCCTTCTTCCACTTTTCCAAGGTCAAGGCACTCGACAATATTCACTCCCTGAGAAAGCAGCGATCTGTGCAGTGGGAGATCCACTTCATTCTCGATGGAGAATGCATCAACTCCCAATATCTTGATCTTTTTATTAGACATCCAGGCGGCTATATCCTCTTTCAGACAAAAATTACCAGCTTCTTCAATTGAAGAGGCACCTGTTTTTAACAATAATGCATCTATTTTGTTTTCCGGACCAATTGCTTTCCATGCTGTATCCAGATGCCCGGCACAGATGTGGCTCCCCATACACCTCACATCCAGCAGAATCGCGCGTCCAATTAAGCTTCCCGGACACAGCATATCAATGGAAATACCATTTTCCAGAACGTGGGAAGGAGCATCCACATGAGTACCAGTGTGGCTTCCCATAAATATAGTTGAAAGGGTAAAACCGTCTTTTCCAATAGAGCAAATCTGTTCGATAACTGGCTCAGGGTCTCCGGGATATACAGGCATACCTTGCCTTATAGCTACGGTTATGTCTATGATCCTTTTGCCTTCAAATATCATTGATATTTCTCATTCACTATCTTCTGGGAATTGTTGAGAACCTTTTCTGCCTGTTCAAGGGTAAGCCCAGCTCCCATGGCGACCTTCAGAGCTGTATCCCTGGTTATAAGATTTCCCGGACTATGTGTATCAGTATCCACCACGCACTTTGCGCCAGTTTCTAAAGCTATCCTGGCTACATGGCCATTAGTTCTATTATGACCGTTCCTTGCTGTTATTTCAAGGTGGACATTGTTATCAACTGCTTTTTCGGCTTCTTCAATGGTTATAAAACCGGGGTGTGCAAGGATATCTACATCTGACAGCTCCACTGAAGCATTGTTTGTTCCGGGTGCAACAGGCTCCACACTTGTTTCTCCATGCACTACTACTATTTCCGCTCCAAGCTCTTTTGAAAGACGGACCATCTTCCCTATCTTAGTGGGAGGGACATGTGTTATCTCTACTCCGGCAAGTACTTTAATATCCATCACTTCTTCAAGGTACTTTGCCTTGCTAACATTTTTCAGGATATGTTCCACGTTGGTAAAGTCTGCATGGTCAGTTATTGCAATAGCTCTGTACCCGTGCATTACCGCTCTTCTGACAAGTTCACTTGGGATAAGTTCGCCATCACTGAATAAGGAATGTGTATGCAAGTCGATCATGATGTCACCATTATTTCTTAGTTATAATAAGGATGCCATATGAAATAAAGATTTATATCATCAATATACCATTAATATAAGGATTATTTTTATACTTCAAAATTGGGTGAAAAACATGAGAGGCAGAAAACGGAAGTATGAAAATCTTGAGGATAGCGTTGATGAGCGAAATAGAAAGTTAGAGATGCAGTTATTTAGTACCTGTAGAGAATCCAGGAAGACAGAATACAAACGGTTCATTGATAGGTACAAAAACAAGGCATCACATAAAGCAGTAGAGGATCGAACTGGGAGCAAGTATACTGTTTCAAATGTCCTGGCATCGTTGATATTTTGGGATACCTGGATCGGTCCAGAATTCGACTTACTGACACCAGATACACTTGAGCAGATAGTGTTAGATGCTGTATCAGGACTACCCCCAACTACACGGAATGCCAGATGTGGGGTACTAAAGACGTTCCTAAAGCGTATTAATAAACCTGACCTGGGCAAGAGCATTGAACTGGTAAAAACTAAAACGAAAATAAAAATCGAGGAACTAGTGTCACCAGATGACGTTATGAAAATGCTCAATGCCTGCATGAATCCCAGGGATAGAGCACTTATCTCCCTTATATATGAATCTGGAGCAAGAAGGGGTGAAATACTCAGAATGTCGATGTGTGATGCTACACCAGAGACAGATGGATACCGGATCAGACTAAAAGGCAAGACCGGAACAAGGCGTATTCTTATAATCGACTCTGCACAATACCTGCACCAGTGGGCAGTGGTGCACCCCTGCAGAAATGACCCCAATGCACCGATATTCTGCACACTGGGGGATGGAAAGAGACAGATCGCAGTCAGTTCCCTGGAGCTGATAATCAAGTCGGCAGCAAAGAGAGCTGGAATTGAAGGCAAAAGACTCAATCCGCATGCTTTCAGACATGCACAGGCAACAGAGAAGAGCCGTTATTTTACGGATGCTCAACTAAGGACATATCTTGGATGGGCAAAAAATAGTAACATGCCTTCTGTATATGATCACTTAAAGGGTGAGTCCCTTGATGATGATATAAGAAGGCATCACGGAATGCTACCCAGGACCATTGATCCGGTACAGAAGGCAATAGAATGCCCACGGTGCCACAGGGTACTGATAGGAGATGCTGAATATTGTGGGTTCTGTACAATGCCTCTGAGTGTTGAAGCTAGGGCGAAAATGGAGGCAGCCCAAGTTGAGGAGATGCAAGAGCGAGCCGATATACAAGCAGCCCTTGCTGCGATAAAGAACGAAAAAACAAGCATAGATGCCGAGATGAAAGAGTTGAAAGCCCTCAAGGCAGAGTTGCAGAAATCAAACCCTATTGCATTATTAGATGCGGAAAGTTCCTTGCACCACATACAGGATCAAGAGCTGCAGAGGCTGATTCAGGAACAAGTAAAACTATACATGGACAAGCGCAGTGACGTAATCAGCAATGCGCCCTCCGTACATGATCCCATCCAAATACCAGACACATCCCCCATGATCATGCAGGGTTTAGAGAGAATGCATGAGGAAAAGAAGGGAAAGGCAATGAAGGTGTAACGCATGCACATTTTGACAGAATACCGGATCTGTCCATGCAAGTTTGATCTGTTCATGGAAGATGGCAAGGTGCTTAAGGGAGTATATCTTGCAAAACTGCCCAATGATAGTTATTACAGATTGGCAATACAGGTAAACCGTGATGCTGTGCAGGTCTTGAATGTACACGATAATTACATTCTGGGTGCGGTAGATCCAAGGATGGTCCAGTATACACTCTAATGTGTGCAGGATGCATGGCGAACTGTCAAATATATAGTGAGAAACACCCAATGCCAGCCGCACCATGTCCCATCTTTTTTATTTTTTTTAACTCTTTGCGTATTTTACCCATTTTCAGACCTTGCAATGTCACTGCATCATGGTCAAGGTGTGCAAAGGGCAACAGTGGACACGTGCGGTGCAATTGTATAAGATGGCGTTTATTTTTTTCCTACAGACGCAAAACATAAAGATCCCACATTTCTTAATACTGTAAAATCGGTTTTGTTATTTATCTGCAGAACCATTTTTTTTGTAATATCTTTGTTTTTTATATTTATCAGTGGACACTTTTTGAAATACCTATATGTGTATAAAAACAGTTCTTCTGGCATCGGTTCCACTGGAAAAACATGAGCAAGGTTTATATCTCGCCAGTGTGCACAGTTGATTAGGTGATAAAAAATGCTGATAAGGAAACTTGGCACGCCACACGGAAACGGTGCACACAGGATAACAATCCCAAACCAGTTTTTAAAACAGTTGGGATGGAAAAAAGGTGATGACCTGCAAGTATCGATGATCGATAATTTCGTAGTAGTGAGAAAAGTAGAGAAATCTGTTAAGGATGTGATGCATGATGACTGCTGATCAAGAGCCTTACCGAGAATGTACCCGTTTCAGTAAGTGCAGCGTGAACAATTGTCCCTTGCATCCAAACTATCCAGATCTGTTAAGTGATCCAGATGATATTGAGCCAAGATGTGCCTTGCCTAAGTCCTATAGGACCAAGGTTGCTGAGATGTTCCCTGAGGTCCTGAAACTTGGAGGTCTGACACCCAGGGAGTACAGTGGTAAAGTTACCTGGGAGAGTAAGACTGAGGAAGAACGTGCTAGATTGATTGCCCTGGGCAAAAAAAGTCTGTTATCAGTTCATTCTATGGATGAAAGTCTTGGTGCAGGTGTCGGTGAGGATGCACCTGCATAAAAGTTCCTTATTGTGTCTTATCTAAGGGGTAGATGCAGAATGGGTTTAAATAATTAGGTAAACTTAAATAAGGATATTCCAGTATTCAAGGACGTCACATTTCTGTAGGTGGGGCAATGCTAAAATCTATAACAATTAAAAATTTCAAATCTCTCAAAGAAACTGGTAAGATTGACATAAAGCCAATTACGTTTTTTGTTGGTCCTAACAGTTCTGGGAAATCTAGTGCCCTACAGGTTCTACTGGCTTTACGGCAGACTCTTAAAAGCTCCGATGAAAAAAGTCCACTAATTCTAAGGGATTATATTGATTTGGGCTCTTTCAAAGATATAATTTGGAACCATAATGAAAAATCTGAACTGGAATTTTCTCTTGAAGATTCTTCTTCTGGGAAGTATGTGATTAAATATCGTTATCCTCATACAGGATTCAATGCTGGAAAGATTATTGTAAAATTTTTTGAATATGAAGGCTACTTTCCAATAGCAAATACAGATGTAACGGACAAAAAGCAACTACAATTGGAAGATTCAAAAATCCATATACAAATTAAGTGGATTAATGAAGATAACTATTCTTTAACGATAGTCGAGCCTAAGTATTCTAAAATACAAAAGATTACAGGAAAATTGAATAAAATATCCAATTTCTCAGTTCCTAAATACGATTTTATTCGTAGCAAACTTCCTTCTTTTGAAAACATGACAAAAGATGAATTAAACGCTTTTCAAGCATTTCTATTATCAACTATATCACATACTCAGCTGATGAAGTTAATTTTTGGCATAGTGCATGTAGGTCCTTCAAGAGTCAATCCAGAGAGAGTGTATACAAAGAGTGGTGCTACACCAACAGATGTGGGGAAAAATGGTGAATTCACTGTAGACATGTTATTAGCATCAAATGAGAAAAAGAATATTGTTAAAAAATGGTTGTATGAATTTGATATTGCCTCAGATTTGCGTTTAGAAGAACTAAAAGAAGGCTCAAAAAGATATGAGCTGATATTAAAAGATTGTCATACTGGTATATGGGTTACTATCGCAGATGTTGGTTTTGGAACTTCACAACTCTTGCCCATTATAGTAGAGTGCTTTAATGAAAATAATTCCACAGTTCTCATTGAACAACCAGAAATTCATTTGCATCCAAAAGGACAGGCAAAAATGGGGGATTTATTAGTCGATGCCATAACGAATAACTCCAAAAAGGCATTGATTGTTGAAACACATAGTGATTTGATCATATCGAGAGTTTGTACTCGTATAGCAAAAGGTGACATTCTTCCACAAGATGTAGCCATTTACTACTTCGAACCAACCAAAAAAGGAACTGAAATACATACTATTCAAGTTAATGAAGATGGGGAAATGATGAATTTCCCAGATGGGTTCTTCGAAGAGAGGTTCAAAGAAGTTATTGATCGAAATAACGTTATCTTTGATAGGGAGGATGTCAATGACAAAACATGAGTTGGTCATTGATGCAAATATTTTAGGAAACGTTTGTAGGAATGATTGCACTGCAGAAGAGGTTCTACAGCTTGCAGTAAAACACAGAATATGTATAACTAAGGAAATAAATAACGAATACTTACCACTTCTATCATGCTACATGAATAAGGGAAGTAATAAATCGGTTTTTTTAAAAGAATGGTATACAATGACTTGTCGTAGTTGTGCAAAAAAGATAAAAGATGATGGAAAAACACCAAATTGCCTTTCCAGAATGAAGCGAAGCGACTTCAAACAAGACGACGCAAAGTATGTCCGTGTTGCACTTAAAACAAGCAGCAACATTCTAATTGCACAGGAACATCACTTTCAGATGGCAAAGGATTGCATTGAAGGGATTGGAGTTCGGCTGTTAAATCAATTGGAAGCAATAGAATTCTTGAAATAACACTTGTTCTTTTTTTTTAAAGTCTCTTGAAGTGTCTATATTGATTTTTTGCCTATATTCCCTTTAACCAAGTGGAGATCTCTTCACCTTATGGACGCAGAAAGGGTACACAAAGCTAACGAGTAGTTTTTTATGTGCTCTGATCAGGACATAGTTTGGCATGGATCTGAGGTACTTATGCACCAGAAAAAGAACAAACTGGTTCAAAATGCTCCATAACCCCCCTCCATTTAGTACCCGTTTAGAGAGGGTTTACTATTACCCAGAATGTATCCTTCAATATTTCTTTGTGCTAAAGGGCTAAAAAAGTCAGTTTTGTACGTCATTTCAGAACTAATTTATCAGAGCCATAGTTTATCATTACCACATGATGAATTGTGTGAAATGAACTAGAATTGAAGCATTATGACGTAGGAAGATGAAAATACCCAAATGATGGGTGGTATGGTTCAGTATTTGAGACATAATCCATGCCAAAAATCACATAAATGATATGTATTGGATTAATCTTAGTATTATGAATTACACTCCTAAGTATGTCACTCTTTTTGACCGAAAATATGTCTTTAAAAATAAACCCCAACAGAAATAATAATTTTTTTCCTTATTATATTCCTATATATTATGAGGAAAAAAAATATTATATCCGTTGGGGTTTATTTTTAAAGTGATAAAATCATCAGTGGAATCGGTACATAATAAGAATAACAGTATTCCATTGGTATACTATCACTATAAATAATCAGTATTGTAATGTTGTTAATATAACCATTGAACAAATCAATCAACTGGGTTATAGAATGCACACATACGTTGTTCAAAATTTCCCACGTTTTACATGTTGGAATGTTACAATGTAAAACAGTTAGATCTTATAAAAATCCCTGCAGATAAGCGATGTCGAAAAATCAGATTTCGTTGAAAATCAAATATATAAGTGTTGCGAAAGTGGTTATAGTCATCATTATGATGATATTGGGTGGTATTTGTATAAAGTGACAGAATGGTTTGGTGGTTGGAAGGTTGGTGCCCAGGATAATAAGGGATTGGAAAATGTTTAACTGGGCACCTGGGATTCCCTGGATCTGCCAGGAAACAATGGTGGTATAAATGCCTACTGTAAGTACTGAAAATGCAATAATAACCACATCAGAGAAGGAAATGCCTGCCCAGGAGTCGATAAAAAGATAGAAAGGCAGGCAGCACCAAAACAAAACCCAATTCATCCGGTACAGATCAAACTAACACTTTTAGCTAAATAGCTTTAACGGTCATGGGACCTGGGCTATAAGAAAAATATATTTTCCCAAACCATAATTATTTAAATTCTGTACACATGGCACCGGATACCGATGTCAGAATAACTAACCTTATACTGTAACTGATTATTGTTACATCTTCTCCCTCGCACCGACACATACCCGAAAAAGCACACATGCATACCAGCATGCCTTGGCGTGATCCGTTTTGGCTATGACCATTTGGCAAGCCATGTCGCCGTGTCGTGTTGGGATTGATTCATACTGCCGGTGCATTCTGGTTGTATTCAATTGGTACTGACATACTGACAGCAGGTGCCTTTATTATGTTGAACCTGGACCTGCGTTTCTCCACTCGATGTATCAGCACTTGATCACCATCATGGAAGGGTGCAGATGCTGGAAGTCTGACTGCGCAGCACCCTTGTACAGTTTCAAGTTTCCTGTTATGAACATAGGCACTGTCTATCTGGATGCCAACCCATGCCGATCTGGTACTGAAATCCTTGGGGAACACCATTACCAGATGCGAATTGACCATCCGAACAGTACCTGCAAACTCTTTTTTAACGTGGTCCCTTGTCGTTATAACACCTTCCTTTGTGGCAACCGCTTTGTTATCGTGATGGTTTCAGAATCAAAGGGCGTGATTATTACGGAATCACCCTTATTGAACATTCCTTTGGGTAATGCAACCCAGAGACTGCCTGCTTTCCTCTGCTGAACCTTGCGTACCTTCATATCGAGTATATTTTTCATAGTTACCTCACAAATTTGTAGTACAAATAGTTATATACTTTGTTGTATATATAGTTGTTTGTAAGTAACTGAATTTAGTTACATGCATACACTTTAATGATGGTGATACGATGGCGAAATGGAAACAAGACAGTTCGGGAAATTGGAAAAAGAGTAGCAGTAGCAAGAAAAATTATACTATCGTTGACGGGAAGAAAGTCGAAAACTCAAGCATCAATGATGCCAAGAGTTCGGGTATTTCCGATAGCTGGCAAAAGGAAACAATCACACCTGGGCAGTTGCAAAATATGTACCGGAACCCACTTTCTATAAAGTTCAAGTTGTGAGGGGATGCAGATGGGCTTTATTGAAGAATACCGTAACGGGAGTAAATGTTGTGTAGATTATGTCAATAGCTGGCGATATAAAAAGCATTCATGCATGATGCCAGGTAAACCCAGAACGTTTGAAGAAAGAATGCCAGTAATAAATGCAAGGTAATGAGAGATTAAATGGAATGCAATTATGGAAAGGAGTTTGATATGACCTCTTACATATGGATAGGTTCCTTTGCTAACAGAAAGGATGCACCGGCACACAAGTAAGAAGAGGTAAGGGATTATTCGAGATTTGGAATCAAATATTCTTGAAGAACGAAGTTAAGGTGTTTACAATTCGATTTGACTGCGGTAAGATATAAACTGTTTCCACCATTAAATCTTACCTCTATTTTCATTCGAGACTTAGAGTCAGTATTTTGACTAAAATCATATTCTATTACACTGGTTTGAATGGCCAATATTTTATTAGCGATTGGCACAATGCTATATTCCTCTGTCAAATCTTCTTTGTACTGTATCATAGAAACAACATGGGATTTTGTAATTATATTCAAGGCATCATAGTACCTTTCTCCATCTTTATTTATACGATCCTCTAGAAATACAAAGTGTTCTTTATCAATTTGACTTCCATAAACCAATATTGCTTTTCTGATTGAAGCTATCATCAGTTGTATCTTAGGATTTGGCACCTCAAGCTCCTTTAAATAGTCTTCTACTCTTATTTCATCCATTGACATAATCATTCTCTTTTTTTAGTCATTTGTTTATCTCTGATCTCAACAATTGTTCCTTCGAGGTAATGAAGTACGTGTCCTAAATAGTTCACACTAAATTCATCACTTTTATAATCCCATTCCCATTTTTTACATTCAATAAACGAGTTCTGTCTTTTTTCTTCATAATACTTATGAAGCAATTTCCTTATTACCTCTTGTAGCTGAGTCGTTATTTGTATTTCTATATACATATCAATAGTGTCAGTGTCCCACTTTTCGGATGTAATTTCAAAACTATCTTTTATATCGATATGCACAGCATAATATCCTTCGTCTTTGGCTTCATATGAACGTTTACAGTCCAGACCTTCAGTTTTGCATATCTCTACTATTTTTTCAGCTAAGAAATCAACCCCATCTAAGTACTTTACAATAAATAAAGTCCTTACGATATCTCCTATCCTAGAGTAGCAAGAATTTGGGTCATACCATCCACCTGGAGGTTCAGAAGGCCAATTATCATTTGTGATTACATTTTTCCGAAATGTCTTCAATAAAAATGATTCATAAGGTTTTACTTCTAACTTTGGCTCATAATTTGGCGCAAATAATTTATAGTCACTAGTACTCAAAGAGTACTCTCCCTCAATATCATTCTTTTTTTTGTCTAAGTTTGTCCAGAAGGGAGAAGAACTAAAATCTCCTAAAATTTTATTACTATTAGCAAAATAGCGGTTTCGAGTTCGATCATTTACCTCAACATTTAAGCCATCTTTTAGCCATTTAATGTATTCAGTTATATTGCTGGGCTTACTATGTACTTCTTTTGAAAATGATTCTTCAAAACCCACTCTAAATCCTCATGAATAGTGATAAAATATTATTCGGTCATTATCTAGTAATTCTTTTTACTATATTAATAGCATCGATTTAGTCTTGTAGATATTAATGTACTGATATATCATTTTTCACAACTTGCTAACTCATTACAAGCTCTACTTTGCATAAGGATGGAACTTGCCTCTACAAGCCCCCAGGTTGATATGGGTGGTACTTACATCTTGACCCTGTCCTGATCTCTTCACCATGGGCTTGTGTCGAAGCACCGATATCTAAAATAGGCAGTTTTTGTCTTGGTGCGCTCAAGTAGGTGGTCTGACACCCAGGGAACACAGTGCCAAAGTTGTTTGGGAGAGTAAGACACCGGATGAATGTGCTAGGATCATTGCCCAGGGCAAAAAAGTCTGTTTGTAGTTCATTCTACGGATTAAATTGGAAGTGTAGGTGTTGGTGAGGGTACACCTCCATAATCCTACTTTTTGAGTTATCTTCTATATAATTCATAAATGTCTATTATAACGCTCCTTTGAGCATTTGGGACGAATGCGAAAAGTAAAGTAGTTACTATGGAAATGAATACTAGAACTAAAAAGTCAATTTTACTTAGATTTAAGTGCTTTGTGATTTGTATAAGTAAAGCCATAAATGTAAAGAAAAAACAAAAAATTACGTTGAGAATAACCACTATCTCAAAATGAACTAAATCACCATCTTTTAGATTATTTGTTATATTATGTCCCCATGATTGCAGAACCCAATTTGTGGGTGCTCTTAAAACCTTTGGCGTTACTAGTGCCCATAAAAGGAATCCACTCGATAATATAAACAAGTCTACATCCTCTTTCATGAAAGTTGAATCGTAATGATACATATAAGTAGATAGATGGATGTCAGAATTTAGAAGTGATGTCATCCAACCAATTATGAGAGTAGTCCATATTAACAGTAAAAAGAGGTGCATATTCCTGAATATCAAACGATTCCGCAATAATACTTGATCTAAACCAAAAAGAGACAAAAAATAATCTTTAATATATAAATAGATTGAATAAGTCAGTATAAATATCAAGTTTATCATCACAAGCGATAATATAAGAATGAGATACACATCACTAAAATTGAGCAGATGACTAAAAAATGTGGATAAAGCTAAAAGCCCAGTTGCGTTAAGAATGATTCCAGCAATGCTATATACGCCCGACAATCCATTTTCATCTAGTTTTCCCATTATTCCCATGTTTAAAATGAATGGTTATACTATTAGAGAATTTTGGTGATCTTCTAATGTGGTTTTTAGGCGCTGATTACACTAGAGGATATCGAAAAACCTAGATATTTGAAAATTACTTTAGATACCATCTATAAACAATAACTGGAAACAATAGGTTTATCAAAATCCTCTATAAGTTGAATGTAGATGACAACAAAGGCAGCACTACTGAAGACCATCATGGCACTTTTTAGAAAAGTTCTATCTTATGAATTCCAATATGATAAAAATGCAAGTAGGGAGTATACCTCCTCTACTCTTCATTGAATTTCATTACAGATCATTTTTTGCACGCTATCATTCTTTGCCATCGGCCTTTCAAAACGATCCGTTGATCTATGGGGACTACTGCAAAAAGTATAGTAATTACCACGGTCATAGATGACAGACAAAGGAAGTCAATTATGCCTAGATTGAATATATTTTTGAGTTCAAATACCAATGCAAGAGAAGTGAAAAAAAATGAAGTAATTGTACACATAATGGTAATCTCTTCAAAGTGCATCAATTCAGGCTCTCTTATTACTTTTTCTTTATTTTGATCTGTTTGGTCATAAATCCAATTGATAGGTGCTCTCACAACCCTCGGCAATACTATTGCCCATAGAAGGAATCCAGCGGCAGATATCAGTATTACTACTTCATCAGGGGGTAAAGTACTAAATTTAGGTATCCCAGTTATGCTGTCACCACTGATACATGATGCTGTTATACCGAGTATCAAAGTAGTCCAAATGAGAATTAAAAGTGCCTTTATATACCTTAAAATCAAACGGCGTAGATGTAATATATGGCGAACAATCGATGTTTCCATTTTTGCCACTTCATCAACTAGGCTTCGGTCAATCAATGCAGCTAATCCCAAATTACTATGGAATAAATCAACTTTTTTATTAATATCATACTTTTGGTTTGGATCCGAAGGGATCGCATTAATCATTTCTTGAGTTACTAGGCTTTCATCTTTATTATAATTAGTTCTCTTATTATAATTATTATAATCTCTTGTATAAGGAATTTCGTGAACAGTCTGATTGCCTTTTTTTTCGTTAGGTGAGATTATGAAATCCATCATGGCATGAGTTAATTGTTTCTCAATCACCATCTCCTTTTTTTTACTAATAGTATCATCTGGAGGGAGTGCTAATCCAGAAAGAATAAATCGTGGGAAAAATCTGGCATTAGCAAAACCAGGATGATGTGAAGTAAAATAAAAGTGTACAATATCTTCAAAAAGTAAATATAGTGCATATAATGGTAAAATGAGTGTGATTATCAGCACAACTAATAACAAAAATGAGATTTTATTGTCTGAGATACTGAGTATTGTTTTGAATATTGTTGCAAACGTATCCTTTGTAAATACCGGAAGAAGAACTAAAAGCCCAGCTCCATTGAGGAAAACTCCTCCAATGCGCTGCAAAGTTGATAATCGAGTTTCGCCTCTTTGAAGAAAAGATCTCATTGCGCCTTTTTGCCCCTCTTCTTCTTCTTGTGGAGGTGGTGTATTATTTTGCTGTTGTTCGGGAGGTGTATTGTTTTCCATATGTCCAAATCCTATTTTTTTGATATTCACTCTTTTATTTAAACCACATCTTTTACTTTCTCACTAATGTTTTAATAAGCACTAAATCACAAATTATTATAGCTTTTCGATTAAGTCCTCACATCCAGCAGAAATATCAAATTATAAGGGAAATGTAGGGGATTATTTGATATCCTATTTTGTGCAAGGGCAAAAAACCGAAAGTATTATATAAAAAGAGAAGAGCCGTTTGCTAAATTCAACAGGATACGCATTTATGCATTGAGTCCATACTCACCGGATAGCTCGCATCATACTCATGTTTCTTCATGTTATCTGTGGCTTTTGCCTCTATTTAAACTTAAGTAACTTGGGAATTTTATGTGACACATCAAATTAAAAATATTTATGTGTTATATGTGGATTATGAATGTTTAGGCAGGTGAAATCCATGTTACACAAAGTTGATAGAAATGCATTGAGGGCTTTTCTGTTCGCTAGTGTAGGATATTCACAATGGTAGCAACTTTTCTCAAATCATCTCTTTCTGCAGTGGGACCTGGGTTTCACTTGCAGGATGTGTATGAAAAATGGTTGAAATACTTAAAGTAAGGGTTAATGGACCAGATGTAACTGTTTCCATTCCACCTTCGATGCGTGAAGCATTCATTAATGTAGGTCATGCCATCGTGAAATGTAATGGGAACACAGCACAGTTTACACCTGTTGAGGATGTGAAGGCATGATAGTTGCTGATTCAGAACCTTATAGGGCGTGTACCCGATTCAACAAATGCAGTGTGAACAATTGCCCATTGCATCCTGGGTACCCAGACTTACTGAGTGATCCAGAGGATACTGAGCCTAAATGTACCCTTCCCAAGTCCTATAGGTTGAAGGTTGCTGAGATGTTCCCAAGTGTATTGAAATTAGGGGGTATGACACCCAAGGAGTATAGTGCCAAAGTTGCCTGGGAGAGCAAGACACCGGAAGAACGTGCTAGATTGATTTCCCTGGGCAAAAAAAGTCTGTTTGTAGTTCATTCTACGGATAAAAATGATAGCGCGGGTGTTGGTGAGGGTGCACCTGCATAATCCTACTTTTTGTGTGAATTGTACTATCCCAGAGTTACTCAACTGCTGAAATTCATTGTGTTGATTTTATTTAGGGTATAGCAACTCCAAGGATTAAAGAGATTATTTTAACAATCATCTTTAGGGGACGTTGTATTCACGATATGTGGAGGAGATAAATCAAGTTTTCTTGGAATTTCTGTCAAATAAAGCCCATCGGTTTTTGTAATGGTCCGATACCTCGAATCTGTGACGTGATTATTTGATAAGATGGTACCTTTGCTCACTTGCCTCATATACAGCAATATGAGCATATACTTGTTTAATCTTGTCGGTTATATTCCCAATATAAATTCTCTCTTTTTTCGTATATTTTGCCATTCAAAAGCGTTGCAGCACCGTGAAAAATAGCTGGAATTACTTTATCGGGTGGAATATAAACATTGACTTGCCCATTATTATTAATCAACCTCGAATTTTCAGGGAATCCCATGTTTATCCATTCTTGCTCACATATATAAGTACATTGCCTTGTGTTTGATTCAATTTCTTTGAGTGGAAGTTTTACAATATTTCCTTCACTGGGGATTTTATCTGTATATGGAGTAAGCAGATCCATTTCCTTTTCATAATCTATATATAGATCCCACATTAATTGATGCAATCTCTCGGAAATATCCTCCGGTTTAATTACATTCAAACCAATTGATGCAGCTTCTTCCCTATTTACATGATGTCCATGATAGTACAATTTTTCGACTAAAACCGAGATAATGTTGTCAATTTTAGTCGAATCCTTCTCCGGATTTAAATGCAGGGATAATAACTTTCTAGCATCATCTCTACATTTGATGTAATGCCTATACGCATTACCTAGTGCAAGCGGTCTTATGTCTTGTGCAAGCATTTCAAAAGCTTTTGTAAGATTGTCTGTATCAGTTATTCCGAATTTCTCCTTAAGTAAACTTAAGTATCCTCCCATGTCTTCTACAGAAATTCCTACTATATGATTATTGACGACTGGATTAAACTCATTAGAAACCGTTGGATCTATTGGACCTAAAGTTCCCATTTTGCACATGATTATCTCATCTGCACCAAGAGCTATTGAAGTTGCACAGCTAAATGCATTATATGGAACTAAAATAGAAAACTTAGTTGCAAAACTTCTAATCAAATTTGTTAACGCCCATGCAACAGTTGATGTGCCTCCATTACTATAGATAAATAAGTCAACGTCTTTCCCCGAAAAAGAGCCATCATTTAGATGTTCATAGAAAAAACGTAAATCATCTGGTTCAATCATAGTAGTAATATTTGGTCGAGTGGAGATGACATAAGTAATAACTTTTGTTTTTCGAATATCTTCAATTTCCTGGATTATTTTCTTCCTTTCTTGGTATGTCATAAACATAGTGGGCAGATTCTTGTATATATCCCTTTCACCCAACCCTGATCTCTTCACCATGTGCGTGGATAAAAATGCAATTATTTAAAAAGAAGAATTGATTTTCTACATGCTCACACTTATCCATTTTATATGGATATCTTTTTCAATAATTAACCCTACATGATTATTTATGAGTGGAAGTCTAGCAGTTTTCAAATTAACTAATATCAATAAAAGTAGGCTGATGAAAAAGGAGTTAGAGTCTGATTCCCAAAGTACCTTTGCAGATTTTGATTTAGGCGACTGTTTGGGCAAATCTAAGTCTACACTCAATTTCCGAAACTATGATGAAACCAATGAAAGAATAAACTATGAAGCTACTCATTTTTCGGATACAATAGCTACTCCGATACGATTCTATCTAGATGATATTGATGAGCTTTTCTCTAGTTCAGAAAGCATTAATAATGATCAAATATCAAGAGGGACTCACATAGTAAATGAATATCAGGAAATACATAAATTCGATGTTTTAATAGATTTGAAATCTCAAGAGATATTTGTCTTTGCTAATAAGAAAATCTCGAATGCTTTTATGAAGCGATTCAAGAAATCAGGATATTTAAAATACGAAAAGATATTTTTTGACATGAGCAAAATTGATAATATTCCTGAACTTTCAAACATATGGGGACTTTGGGAAGATTGTACTGGAAGATGTAGGAAAAAGGCATATTTTGGCACTGAATTGCATAAAATCGAAGGGTTAGATAAGAAAGGTGTCACTTCTTATAACGTCAATTATCTGGTTGATGAAGAAAATAACGTAGATTTTTCTATTATGTCAGATTGCCGTCTAAGCAGCCGATCAAAAATGGTTACAAATGTCGAACTATTTGAAACCTATCAGGCTATAAAAAAACATATAGGCTTCACAGACAGACCTGAATATCTTATAGAAGCTTCTGAAGAAGATGATTGATTTCCTCAAACGAGTTGCCACAAGCATTAATCGAATTTAAGCTCAATTGGACTTTTGTCTTATAATTAGAGTTGTCTTGGATATCTATTTGATAATTTCCCAGTTTGTATCCTTTAGGTGGATATATTTTTATGTAACTCCAATTATATGGAAGATAAATTGTAATATCACATGACACCATTTCTTGAAATAACCCTTTGGTCCGATCAATTTTATTTAGTGTACTAATCAGATTCGCAACTTTATCTTTCAGATCATTGATCCCACAACCTGTTTTAAATATATCAATAAAAATCTCGTCTGATCCGATTTGGATAATCTTTGCAGTGAAGATATCAAAATTGATTGTAATATGGGATATCTTCTCATCCAGTAAGTTATATTCTTTATACTCGCCAATGAAATAGTCTTTCAATGAAGTCTTTACCATTTCAAAGTCTTTTTTGGTTTTATATGTAATATTTACTTTCATTTCAGTTTTATAATTGAAAATGCGGGATTCCAATTTACGCAATCTACTGAAAATGTTGAATTTGTGTTCAGTATATACACCAAAAAACATACTTGCAATAAATTTGATAAAAATTAATAGTGCACTTATATAGGGTGAATTGACAGCGGCTTGAATTAATTCCGTTGTGTTCCATTCCATTGCAATCACCTATAACGTGCCCAATTTTCAGCTTAGTGTACTAGTGCTAAGTCTAAATGAGTTCATAGAATAAAAAATGTGTCTGCTTATTCATTGTCTATCTATAGTTAAACTTAGTGATTGGCTAATAATTTGTGAGCTTCAATCAAGCATACTAACCCTGCATTTGCTTTGAACTCCTACATATATGCAAACATATATTTCAAAGCAAACCACCTAAGAAGGAGTAAAATGAAAATAATACCTAGAATAAGTATTATTGCAGCCTTCTTTATAGATTTACTTGACTCGGTTTTAATCTGAACCATATTTACCA
>AMWB02053400.1_pt1 | contig 33395 bp, 34 predicted proteins | sample 200311 | NCBI WGS metagenome assembly AMWB02 (sample SAMN02737377, study PRJNA173069) | bioreactor metagenome | biome: anode biofilm in microbial fuel cells | place: USA: California | collected 2010-12-16
GGCGCGTCTCGTCATTTTGAAAGAGGCTCAATAAAATATATCTTTTTATCGAATTGGCAATGACCGGCGACGGTTATTTAAAGTGGATTTGCGGCAGCTTCATTGAAATGAAAAAGGGGCCGACAACAGCTTGTTGCGAGAAGATGGAGGGGGCTAACGGTGGTAACGAAGGATGCGGCCACGAAACGGCTGGGTCAGATAGTCGATACTTTCAGGTTCGCTTCGGCTGTGCGAGTAACCCAAATGTGCCATTTTTTTACTGAAAGACCCATGACGGCCGCGTCCCGGATCAACAATTATCACCTCGCAATGGGGCCGGGCATGCCGATCTATAAAACCGGCCAGCAAATCAACATGATCTCTTTCATACAGCAGGTCACTGCCGATGATAAGATCAAATTTCCCTAAACTGCTGCTGTCATCGTCCCATCCGGTGCGGAAAAATGGTATTGCCTCGCCCTTGTTGAGCTTAACATTTTCCAGAAGAAAATGTTCCACCTCCGGATGGTAGTCCGTGGCGGTTATATCCGCCAAGCGGTTATTCAGCACCAAACTCGCCAGGGCGATGCCGCAGCCCACCTCTAAAATCCGCAACCCCTTGATCTCATGGTCAAACATGAGATGGGCAAGAAGTTCCCCCGACGCCCAGACAACCCCGAACAAGGACCATTGGGCCGAGGAAATTCCCAGTTGGTCGGCAACACCGCCGATATCGGCGTATTGCTGCTTGTCGCGCAAGGTGCGCAGATGAATATCCGTGTCGCCGAATTCTATTGTTTGATAGCGAATACGCAGCATTGACATGAAATACCTTTTGATGCTACGCAGATGTTTTGATGATACGCAGACATTTTCCCTGGAGGCGGGAATCAGTTTTGACTGGGGGGGGGGAAAAGAAATCCGGACGGGCTCGGCTTACCAGGGACTTCCCTCTCGTTCATCACGTGAACGAGCTTTCTTGACGACCAGAAGCAGATTGTTGACGGTTTTTCCGTGCAGTATCTCGATCGCTTTTGCTATATCTTCTTTAAACTGCATTTTTACGTAGCCGAAACATTTGGATTGACGGGTATAGTAATCGGTAATGATTTGGGCGTATTCTACAACAAAGCCATGGTGCAGGAAGAGCTTCTTTAATTCGAGCTCACTCATAACGGCAGTAAGGTTGCCGACATAGATTTTCATGTTGCACTCCTTTTTTTAAGCAATCAGCAAAAACTTCTACGAGGGCAAACAATGCGGGAAAAAAACAAAGTGGCGGGAAAACGTAAATGAATGTGCTTCGACTTAAACTAAGATTAAAGTAATGAGTTATTGTATACTCTGTCGTCGGCGCTTTTGCAAGTAGAGAAAAATACAAGCCCGATTGCACGGTTGGCTCCATGCTGAGAAAATCTCTCAATCCTGTACAGATCAATTTTCATGACAGGAGAAAAACACTCAGCTCATATTTTGACTTTTTCCCGGAGAATTTTTATATTTGCTTATGTGGAACTCAAAAGACGTCTATTACATATCCGACAGCACCGGCATCCTGGTAACCAATCTCGGCCAGGCCCTGACCTGTCAGTTTCCGGAAATAAATTTTGTTGAGGACAGCTACCCTTTTGTCCGTGCGATTTCCGATGCAAAGGATATTCTGAAAACCATCCTCAAACGCTCCGCAGGCAGGCGGCCCCTGGTTTTTGTCTCCATCATGGACGCGGATATCCGTCAGATTTTCGACAATCCGGAAGTGGAATTTTTCGATATTTTCGGCTCCCTGCTGGACGATCTGGAAGGCTCGCTGGAAACCAAGGCGCTGCGGGTGCCAGGATTCAGTCACCACACGGATGATCTGGAGATGGGGAGAAGAGTCGAGGCGATCCACTACTGCCTGGACCATGACGACGGCACCAAGACCTATGAATATCATGAAGCGGAGATCATTGTCCTCGGCGTCTCGCGTGCGGGGAAAACGCCGGTAAGCGTTTACCTGGCAACCCAGATGGGTTACAAATCGGCCAACTTCCCGCTGACCAGCGAATACCTCAATGAATACCGGCTTCCCGATGCCTTAAAAACATTGTCCAAAAAGGTCGTCGGCCTGACAACCTCCCCTGAATTTCTCTGCAGCGTCAGGGAAAAGCGCTATCCGGGAAGCACGTACGCCAAAATGAGTACCTGTCGGCAGGAAATCCATCAGGCGGAAGAGATTTACCGCCGGTTCGGCATTCCCGTGATTTCCTCCACCGGCAAATCCATCGAGGAAATAGTCACCCAGATCTGCCAAGTGGTCGATCTGCCGAAAAAGAAGGTCACCCTGCGGCCCTGATCTCGATTACCCGGTAATCCCCTGTGCCCAGCACGCCGTCCGCCCGGCGGATGTGGCCGATTTCCCGCCATTCCCGGCCCAGCAGCGCACAGCCGCAGGCATCAACCGCAACGGGATCAAACCCGGCGCACAGCTTATTGACCGGCGGTGAACAGGTCGGCCCCCAAAGATGGGCCTGGGCCATGCCCACCGTGGCATCAAGCAGGGTGAAATCAGGACTGCGGTAACGGTTCAGCTCAAACACCGCCTCCTGAATGCCGCTGTGAAACGAGGCTTTCTTCCAATGACCTCCCTGCTGGTAATGGCGCGGCGGGGCCGCGCCCATCATGTTTTTCATGGTCAGGGTCACACCGGCCAGGCTGTGGGCCTTCAACACCGGAACCGAAACCAGAAAGGTTTCAAAGAGAATGGCGGGCAGATATATTTCCGGAAATCGCCGGCACTGGCCGTTGCTTTTCCGGACGGATTTTTCTTCGTTAAGGTCAATGAGCTCCACCCCTTTCTCCCGGGCAAGCCGGGTGTAGCCCAGCGCATCAAAAACATGCGGGGTATCGTATTCCAGCGAACCGCATCCCTCGCCGATCATCACCCGGCAGTGCGGCGCCTGCTTCCGCAACCAGTCGACAAGGGCTGCAATCAAAGCAACCGGGGTGGTGATCGGCGGCTGCAGGGCTTCAACGAGATTGGGCTTGATCAGGATCGTCCGTTGTTCCGCCAGGACATCCGCCAAACGGCATCGGGCAAGCAAAAGGTTGATACTTCCGTCCCAGCTGGTAAAATCCGTGGAAAAAACAGTGCCTTTTTCGATCTTTTCTGCTATGTCCATGTCAGTTTCGCGCATTCACTAGTTGCGGCCTCAACGCCGTTTACGTTGATAGAGTAATTTTTTTTACCTACTTTTGAATCCTTTCTCCGGACTCCTGAATTCTTTGCAATACCCATTATGATTACCATTAATAACCTTTCCATACAATACGGAGCAAAACACCTTTTTAAAAATATCTCGGGACGCATCAACACCCGGGACAGAATCGGTCTGGTCGGGGTCAACGGCGCCGGCAAGTCGACCCTGCTGAAAATCATGGCCGGGGTTGCTGATTCCGATCCGGGGGTGGTCACCTGGTCGAAACAGGTCAGTTGCGGCTACCTGCCCCAGGAAATTACCGGCATCACCCTTGGAAACAGCCTGTTTGCCGAGGCGGAGAACGCCTTTGCCCCTCTCCTTGCCAAACAAAAGGAACTCGATGCCCTCAACAAGGAGATGAGCACCTGTCATGAAAACAAGGCCTCCCTGGAAGAGCTGCTCAAGCGTCAGGGAGAACTGCAGCATGAACTGGACCATTCCAATATATTCCGCATCAAGGCGACCATTGAAAAGGTCCTGGCCGGGCTCGGTTTCAAGGAGGAAGATTTGGCGCGGCCCTGCTCGACATTCAGCGGCGGCTGGCTGATGCGGCTGATGCTGGCAAAACAGCTCCTTGCCGCGCCCGGTTTTCTCTTTCTCGACGAGCCGACCAACCATCTTGACATCGAGTCCCTGACCTGGCTCGAGGAGTTTCTGGCTGGGTATGAGGGGGCGCTGATTATCGTTTCCCATGACCGGGCCTTTCTCGACAACATGACCTCCCTCACCTGGGAGTTGAGCCTCGGCAACCTGACGATTTACAAGGGAAATTACTCAACCTATGTCAAGGAAAAAGAGCTGCGGCAGCAGATCCAGCGTGCCGCCTATGACAACCAGCAGGCCCTGATCGACCAGACCAAACGGTTCGTTGAAAGATTCCGCTCCAAATCCACCAAGGCCAAACAGGCCCAGAGCCGCATCAAACAGCTGGAAAAAATGGAAATTATCGAGCTGGAGAAAACGGATCATAAAATTTTCTTTCGATTTCCTCCCGCGCCGCCCAGCGGCCGGCTGGCCATCACCGTTGAAGGCTTGAAAAAAAGCTACGGCGACAAAAAGGTCTTTGACAGCATCTCGTTTGAACTGCAGCGCGGCGACAAAATGGCCATCGTCGGTGTCAACGGCGCCGGCAAGTCCACTTTGGTAAAGAGCCTTGCCGGGCTGGTCAAACAGGACGACGGTGCCATCCGACTGGGCCACAATGTTTCCCTTTCCTACTTCGGCCAGCACCAGGCACAGGAACTTTCTCCCAACTATACCGTGCTGGAAACCCTTTCCATGGTTGAGGCGGAAAAAACCATTACCCAGACCAGGTCGCTGCTCGGCGCCTTTCTTTTCAGCGGCGAAGAGGTCGACAAAAAGGTTCAGGTCCTTTCCGGCGGCGAAAAAAGCCGACTGGCCCTGGCGAAAATGATTGCCACCCCCGCCAATCTTCTGATCATGGACGAACCGACCAACCATCTGGATATGACCTCCCAGGAAATCCTGCAGGAGGCCATGGCCCAGTATGACGGTACAATCATCATCGTCAGCCATAACCGTTACTTCCTTGACAACTTTGTCAACAAGGTGCTGGAGATCAAAAACGGCCGGGCCACTCTTTTTGACGGCAACATCAAATATTACCTGGAAAAAACCGCCGAGCAACGGGAACGGGCGGCAACATCGGCCGAGGAAACTCCGGCCCTTGTTGCAGATCCGCAGAACGACGCCGGCACCCCGGCCCGGGGCAAAAAAGCGCGACAGGAACAGGCCAGGATCCGCCAGGAAAAAAACAGCGTCCTCAAACCGTTTCTCAAAAAAATCGCGGAAAACGAGGCGGAAATCGAACGTCTGGAAAAGTCAAAAAGCGAGCTGGAAGCAATGCTTGCCGATCCTGAACTGTACAAGGACCAGGAAATTTTCGGTTCAAAAAGCAAAGAATACGCAGACGTGGAACGAAAGCTGAAACGCTGTTATCAGCAGTGGGAAGAAAATCAGTCAAAGGTGGAGGAAATAGAGGCGCGTTTTGCAGATTAGCGGAAACCTGAAATTTCAGGACAAATGCATAAAAAAACATCACTTTTCTTGACCATCACGGAAATAATCAGTAATGTCGTTTGTTGATTTAGACAGACGCACGCTATTTCTGACTGGAGGCTTTTGCCTCTTTATCAATTTTCTTTCGGGAGGAGAAAAATGAAAAAAATAGTAAAGAATTGTTTTCTTGCCTTGGGCTTTTCCGCTGTTCTCGCAGTTGCTCCGCAGACATGGGCATCCGATCACGGCGGCGGCCATGGTGCCCCGGCCGGCGCGCCGGCAATGTCAGCCAGTGAAACAATAAAGACGGTCATCGAAGGCAACAATACCTTTAAAGCCCATACCGACAGCGGTCACTTCGATGCTTTTCAGGACGGACAGGTCCCTAACCTGACGGTCGTCACCTGTTCCGACTCCCGTGTCCATACCCATCTTTTCGGCATGATGCCGGACAACAATATTTTCGTCATCAGAAATATCGGCAACCAGGTAGTTAACTCCGAAGGCTCGGTTGATTACGGCGTCAACCACCTGCCCACCAAAATACTGCTCATTCTCGGCCATTCAAGCTGCGGCGCGGTCAAGGCCGCCATGGGCGATTACTCAGGCGAAACCACCGGCATCAAAAAAGAGCTCGACCCCCTGAAACCGGTCATTGCCATGGATGACGGCACCGGCTCCGACAAGGAGCGCTGGGCCAAGAATGTGGAACGCAATGTCGATTACCAGGTGGATTACGCCATGAATCTTTATGGACAGAAGGTTACCCACGGTGATCTCGTCGTTGTCGGCGCGGTCTATGATTTCAACGACATTTACGGACAGGGCCGCGGTTCTCTGCTCATCACCAACATCAACGGTGAAAAAGCCCCGAACCAGATCATGCAGCACCCGGTGCTGAAGGATCTCTCCAAGGCTGATATCGTCACCCATGTGAGCAGCCGGGCCGATTGATCCCCGTTGCGGGAAACATCCCGTTATGCATCCGCACCCACAGATGATACGCTCTTCTGTGGGTGCTTTTTTGAAAGACTATTGCCATGATCAAATGCCTGCGACTTGAACTTGAGGACCGGGAGGCAAAAAACCTCTCCCCTTTTGCCTGTCATACCAAAAACAGCAGGGGCAGATTGCGGGAAGAGACGGAATGCCCCATCCGGCTGGCCTTTGCCCGGGATCGCGACAGAATCATCCATTCAAAAACCTTCCGACGGCTCACCCACAAAACCCAGGTTTTTCTCGCCCCCACCGGCGACCATTACCGCACCCGGCTCACCCACGCCCTGGAAGTGGCGCAGATCGCCCGCACCATCGGTGTCGCCCTGCGACTGAACGGTCATCTCATCGAGGCCATCGCCCTTGGCCATGATCTCGGACACACCCCTTTCGGCCATGCCGGCGAATCGGTGTTGAACGAGCTGCATCCCGGCGGCTTCCGTCATTACGAACAAAGCCTGCGGGTGGTGGAGGTTCTGGAAAACAAGGGAACGGGCCTGAATCTCTGTTACGAGGTGCGGGACGGCATCTTGAAACACTCCAAGGGCAGAAGGGCCATTCTGCCCGACGATCTCTCCGAGCTGCCCGAAACCCTGGAAGGCCAGGTCGTGCGGCTGGCGGATATTTTCGCCTATGTCAATCACGATCTGGACGACGCGGTGCGGGCCGGGTTGATAGAAGAAAAAAATATGCTCGACACGATAAGGGCGAGTCTCGGTGAAACCAACTCCCAGCGCATCAGCGCCATGGTCAACGACCTCATCGTCAAAACCCTTGAGGCCGGTGAATCGCGGCTTGCCATGAGCCCCGACGTTGTTCAGGCGACATCGGATCTGCGCACCTTTCTCTTTGAAAACGTCTACCAGTCCAGTCAGGTGCACAGCGAATTCATCAAGGCGATGAAGATCATCCGGGAACTGTATGAGTATTTCATGGAAGAGGATGTCAAACTGCCCGGACGCGGCATCTGGGAGGCGGAAACCGCCTATGGAGAGGAAACGGAACGGCCGCGCAAGGTATGCGATTTTATCGCCGGCATGACCGATCGCTATGCGCTGGATCTTTACACCAGCATCTTTTTCCCCAAGCGCTGGGGAGCCCGATAAGATTTTTTGATTCAAACAGGATTGATAAACTTGTAAAAAACACAAACAAACCCCGGAGATCACAGCGAACACAGAGTTTCCTTGCCGTAAAAAAAAATTCTCTGTGCTCTTTGTGCGCTTTGCGGTGAAACAAAAGAGTAGACATTATCCATGACAAACGAAGCAGACAATACCCAGGACAGCAAGTTGCCGGCCAAGGCCTATGAATTTGCCGATGTTGAACGGAAGTGGTATCAGACCTGGCAGGAGCAGAAGACATTCAGGGCCCATATGGATGAAAACCGGCCCTCCTTTTCCATCGTCATTCCGCCGCCCAACGTTACCGGTGTTCTCCATGTGGGACACGCCTTGAACAACACCATGCAGGATGTCCTGGTTCGCTATAAACGCATGCAGGGATTCAATACCCTCTGGGTGCCGGGAACCGATCACGCCGGCATCGCCACCCAGAATGTGGTGGAGCGCCAGCTTGCCGCCGAGGAAAAAAGCCGTCATGACCTGGGCCGGGAAAAATTCATCGACCGGGTCTGGCAGTGGAAGGCCGAATCCGGCGGCCGGATCATCAATCAGCTCAAACGCCTTGGTTGCTCCTGCGACTGGGAACGGGAGCGTTTCACCATGGACCAGGGGTTGTCCAGGGCGGTGCGCATCGTCTTTACCCGGCTGTACAAGGAAGGGCACATTTACCGGGGTGACTATATCATCAACTGGTGCCCCAGGTGTCATACCGCATTGGCCGACCTGGAAGTGGAGCATGAACCGACCGACGGCAAGCTCTATAAGATACGCTACCCCTATGCCCAGGGCGACGGTTCTATCGTCGTCGCCACCACCCGGCCGGAAACCATGCTGGGCGATACCGCCGTTGCCGTGCATCCCGAGGATGAACGTTTTACATCATTGCCGGAAAACTCGGTCATCCTGCCGATTTTAAACCGCAAGATTCCGGTTGTATTTGACGAGCATGTTGAGCGGGAATTCGGCACCGGCGCATTGAAGGTAACACCGGCCCACGACCTCAATGACTTTGAAATCGCCCGTCGCCATGACCTGCCGGCCATCAAGGTGATGGACGACAACGGCCGCATGAACGTCGAGGCGGGCCCCTATGCCGGTCTTGACCGTTTTGAATGCCGCAAGCGGATTGTCGCCGACCTGGAGAAGCTCGGCCTGCTCGAAGGCATCGAGGACTACCAGCACGGGGTGGGACACTGCTACCGCTGCGCCACGGTGGTCGAGCCATCCCTGTCCAAACAGTGGTTCGTCTCGGTCAAACCCCTGGCCGAAAAGGCAATCAATGCGGTCAAGCAGGGCGATATCCGCATCCACCCCAAGTCATGGGAAAACACCTTTTTCGACTGGATGTACAATATTCGCGACTGGTGCATCTCCCGCCAGATCTGGTGGGGCCACCAGATCCCCGCCTGGACCTGCGAGAAATGCGGCGAACTGATCGTCAGTGAAACCGACCCCGACAAGTGCCCGAAATGCGGCTCCGGCCAACTGCTGCAGGAAACGGACGTGCTTGACACCTGGTTCAGTTCCGCCCTGTGGCCCTTTTCCACCCTGGGCTGGCCGGAAAAGACCCCGGAGCTGCAATTTTTTTATCCCACCTCGGTGCTCATCACAAGCTTTGATATTCTCTTCTTCTGGGTCTGCCGGATGATGATGATGGGGCTGCATTTCATGGACGAGGTGCCCTTCAGGGACGTCTATCTCCATGCCCTGGTGCGGGACGCCCAGGGCCAGAAGATGAGCAAGTCCAAGGGCAATGTCATGGATCCGCTGCTGATCATGGATAAATTCGGCACCGACGCCCTGCGTTTCACCATGACCGCTTTTGCCGCCCAGGGTCGTGACATTCGCCTTTCCGAGGAAAGAATCGAGGGATACCGCCATTTCATCAATAAAATCTGGAACGCCTGCCGCTTTGCCCTGATGCACATCGGCGATTGCGATGCCTCCGTCACCCGCAACCTGTCGCCGGCCGGTCTCGGCCTGGCCCATCGCTGGATTTTCAGTCGACTGAACCGGGCCGTTGCCGAGGTGCACCGTTCCTTGAATGACTACCGATTCAATGATGCGGCGTCGGCCATGTATCAGTTCGTCTGGCACGAGTTCTGCGACTGGTATCTTGAACTGATCAAGCCCGAGCTTTTCAGCCAATCGGCGGAACAGAAAAATCAGGCCAGGGCGGCGCTGTTCGCTGTTGTTGAATCGGTTATCAAGCTCCTGCATCCGGTTATTCCTTTTGTTACCGAGGAAATCTGGCACGTGCTGCCCGGTGCGCGGACCAGCATCATGCTCGAGCCCTACCCCGAGGTCACCCCCGAATGGGATAATCCGGAGGCGGAAGCCGTTGCCGAACTCGTCATGGGCATCATCGGCGGCATCCGCAATATCCGCAGTGAAATGGGGATTCATCCCTCAGCCGAGGTCGAAGTCATTGTCTCCTGCCATGATCAGGCCAGGCAAAAGTCCATTGAACGGCATATCGACGAAATCAGGGGGCTCAGCCGGGCGAAATCGCTCGTTGTCATCCTGGACGGCATAGCGCCTAAAGGTGCCGCTTCGTATATCTTTACCGATATCGAAATCTTCATTCCCCTTGCCGGGCTGATCGATGTCGGCAAGGAGATTGCCAAACTCGACAAGGAGCAGCAGAAGATTGACAAGCAACTGCAACAAAGCCGGGGCAAACTCGGCAATGAAAAATTTCTGGCCAATGCCCCCGATGATGTAGTGGCCAAAGAGCAGGAAAAAGTTGCCGCCCTGGCTGCCACTCTCGCCAAGATCGAGGATAGCAAAAAAAGACTGCGGGAAATCGACGCCTAACTCTTTTTTTCCTGAATCCCGGGGGGAGCAATGTCTCTTTCCCCGGGATTTTCCCGTGCAATCTCCCCCATCTCCTGTTTTTCTCCCCTTCTTTCTCGAACACAACCGCAAAAAAGTATTTGACAATCCCATTTTGCGAAATTAATATATTGCCATATTGGAATATGAAAATACGAACGAGGGCAACATGAAAGATTTTATCCGTGTAATGAAAGCATTATCAGATCCGAACAGGGTCAAGATCATCAAGATGCTGGAGAACAAACCGCTGTGTGTCTGCGAGATCACGGCTGTTCTGCAGCTTGCCCAGCCAACCGTTTCCAAACATTTGAAACTGCTTGAGGATGCGGGCCTGGTGGATTCCAGCAAGGATGGCTCCTGGGTTAATTATCGGCTGGCGGAAAGTACCTCCTCCGCATACGGCCGCGTCATGCTGGCCCATATGCGGGAATGGCTTGATAATGATAAATCAATTAAAGATGTCGTGTTTCGCTGTAAAACCGTTGATCGGTGCGGAATAAAGGCGGCATAGGTCCGCCGAAGGGAGTTGGAACCGTTATGGAATGGAAAAGAGAATGGAAACCGCTCGTTTGGATTATTGCCGTTTTCCTCGCCTGCTATTACCTGCCTGTCGGCTACCCACGATTTGACAATGCCGTGCTGGAGGCATTGCAACTGGTCAAGTGGTACGCCGAAGAGCATGTGCTGCTTTGCCTGATCCCCGCCTTTTTTATCGCCGGTGCCATCTCCGTTTTCGTCAGCCAGGCATCGGTGCTGAAATATCTCGGCGCCACGGCAAACAAGGTCGTGGCCTATGGAGTGGCTTCGATGTCCGGCACCATCCTTGCCGTTTGCTCCTGCACCATCCTGCCGCTTTTCGCCGGTATTTACCGGATGGGAGCGGGCCTGGGGCCGGCCACCGCTTTTCTTTATTCCGGTCCCGCGATCAATATTCTGGCCATCATCCTCACCGCCCGTATTCTCGGACCGGAGCTGGGCATTGCCCGGGCTGTCGGGGCAGTGGTTTTCAGCGTTGTTATCGGCCTGCTCATGCATTTTTTCTTCAGAAAGGAAGAAATGGAGAAGGCCAAGGTGCAGATGGCCCTGCCGGAACAGGAGGTGCGGCGCCCCCTCTGGCAAAACGGCCTCTATTTTTTGATGATGATCGGCATTCTGATTTTTGCCAACTGGGGCAGACCGTCCGAGGCTACCGGGCTCTGGGCGGCCATCTATAGTAATAAATGGCTGATCACCTCTTTCTTTTCCGCCGGCATGGGCCTGATCCTCATGCTCTGGTTCGGCCTGCCCAAATGGCAACTGGCTCTTGCCGCAACTCCGGCAATAGTGATCGGCTTGTTTTTTGCCGATTACCCAACCCTTGCCTTTGTCGCGGGGGTTATTGGACTTTCCGCCGTCATCAGCACCAGGGAGGATGAAACCGGTGAATGGTTCAAGGAATCATGGGGATTTGCCAAACAGATTCTCCCCCTGCTGCTTTTCGGTGTTCTTGTCGCCGGTATTCTTCTCGGCAGGCCGGGTAATGAGGGAATTATTCCTTCCGAGTGGGTCAGCCGGGCAGTGGGCGGCAACTCCTTTTCCGCCAATTTCGCCGCCGCCTTTGCCGGCGCTTTCATGTATTTCGCCACGCTGACCGAGGTCCCGATTCTCCAAGGGCTCATCGGCAGCGGCATGGGAAAAGGCCCTGCCCTTGCCCTGCTCCTTGCCGGACCGGCCCTCAGTCTGCCCAACATGCTGGTCATCCGCAGCATCATGGGCACCACGAAAACCGTGGTCTTTGTTTCGCTGGTTATTGGTATGGCAACCATCAGCGGAATGATATATGGATCTTTTTTTTAATAATCGAAACCAATGCGAGGTGAAAAATGGAAATCAAGGTATGCGGCCCCGGCTGCGCCAAATGTCATGAAGCGGAACGGATCGTCCATGAGGCAATTGCGGAATCAGGCGTTCAGGCTACAGTGGAAAAGGTGACTGATTTTAATGAAATTGCAAAACTCGGGGTATTTTCCACTCCTGCAATCATCATTGACGGGCAAGCAAAATGCGTCGGCAAGGTCCCGTCCAAAAAAGACGTTCTGGGATGGTTGAAGTAACCTCTGTTTAAAGGTGATGCCTGTTGGTGGTGCATGATACGGGTCTCAAAAAATACCAGAAAAGGGGAACAATGATGAAGAAAAGAAGCAGCATCTTCCCGGCACTTGCACTCATGGTGCTTGTGCTCGTTCAGCCGGTTTTTGCCGCGGATGTTCTGGATGATTATCTTCTCGCTTTTTCTTATCAGGAAAGAAAAGAGATGAAAATCAACAGCAAGGAGGTGGTTGCCTTGCTGTCCGAGGGACACGTGCAGTTTATCGATGTGCGTTTTCCCGAAGAGTTCGCTGCCTGGAAAATGGGCTTTGCCCAAAACATCCCCTTGAATGAATTGCCGCGCCGACTGAACGAACTGGATAAAAACAAATTAATCGTTACCGCCTGTCCCCATAATGATCGGGCAAATATCGCCAGAATGTATCTCACCACCAAAGGATACAAGGCAAAATATCTGCAGGACGGCTTGCTTGGCCTTGCCGATTATTTGCGGGGCGACACGGCAAAGACACTGATGGAGCCGGGAAAATAATTATGAAAAATAATTTTACGTACTCGTTCATGCTTGTGATGCTGCTGTGGGCTGTTGTTTTTTTCGCGGCAGCCCCGACACTGTCCGCGGAAAAGGCCGAGATACCGGTTGTTCCCGTGCCCGGCACCGTTACCATGGTTGACCTGGGTGCGACATCATGCATTCCCTGCAAAATGATGGCGCCGATCCTCGCCGAATTGGCAAAGGAATACAGCGGCCGCGCCGCAATCATCTTTATCGATGTCTGGCAACATCGCGATGTGGCAAAAAAATTCGCCATCACCGCCATTCCCACCCAGATATTTTATGACAGCTCGGGCGCGGAGGTCTGGCGGCACACCGGCTTTCTCGATAAAGAATCGATCACGAAGAAAATTGAGGAGCTGCTGAACTGATTTTTATGGATGAACTGCTGATCACCATTTGAACAAAACGACGAAAAGAGGATCATATGGACACCATGCAAAAAATCAAGCAAACAATTGTCGTTGAATGGAAACATCTGGATAAGGATGGAACAACCTGTGACCGTTGCGCGGAGACGGGAAACGAGATTCGCCGGACCCTGTCGGTTCTGCAACAGGAGTGCGGGCCAAAAGGGGTTGAAATTGTCTTGATGGAAACCTTGCTCTCGGCAAACAACATCGGTGATTCAAATCTTATTCTGATTAACGGCAAACCTCTGGCAGAGCTTCTGCCGAATGCCGTTTCAGCGGAAAACAGCTGCTGCTCCTGTTCGGATCTGATCGGCAAAGAGACCTGCTGCCGGACGATTGTGCGTTTCGGCATGACGCACGAGGCCGTGCCTGCCCACTTCATCAGGGAAGCGATTTGCGGGGTGGCCCGATGCTGTTGAAAAAAACGGTCCTTTTTCTCTGCACCGGCAACTCCTGCCGCAGCCAGATGGCGGAAGGATGGGGACGCGCTCTGCACGGCCACCGTTACGATTTCTCTTCCGCCGGCATTGAAAAACATGGACTGAACCGGATGGCGGTGACGGTCATGGCGGAAGCCGGGGTCGATATCTCCGGCCATCACTCCAAAACCATTGAAGATCTGCCGGCCCGGGATTTCGATTTCGTTATCACCGTCTGCGGCCATGCCGATGAAAACTGTCCCTTCTTCCCTGCCCGGACAAAAGTCATCCACCATGGTTTTCCTGATCCGCCCCAACTTGCCCAAAATGCGCGGAGCCCGGAGGAAGCACTTGCCTGCTACCGGACGGTGCGGGACCTGATCCACGATTTTGTTTCAACCCTGCCGGCCGCACTGGAAGACGAAGGTGACATCACATGACAACGGACAAAAACCAAACCATCTGCTTTTGTTTCGGCTATACGGCAGGCGATATCATGGAAGATGTCCGCCGCCAGGGCAGATCGACCATTCTCGAGCAAATTTTGTCGGAGAAAAAGGCGGGCGCCTGCCGCTGCGCCGAAAAAAATCCGCGCGGCCGCTGATGCCTGGCCGATGTCCGCCGGGTCGCGGATGAAGCACGCGGGGCAATTCCGATAAAGTAGTAACACATCGTTTCAAAACAGCTTGAACTTCGTTTCCTGGAAACAGCGCAAGGAGATGGCGGACGACCTGAAAGAGATTTACAGCGCCGCGACCGTTGAACAGGCCGAGGCGAACTTGATAGCCTTCGGGGAAAAACGGGATGAGACTCATCCACGGGTCAGCCAGTCCTGGCAGAACAACTGGCAGCGGATCATCCCGTATTTTTCCTATCCGTCGGAAATTCGCCGGGTGATTTACACGACCAACACCATTGAGTCGCTGAATATGTCTCTGCGAAAGGTAACCAAAAACCGGGGCCCCTTTCCTAATGACGAGTCGATGTTCAAACTGCTTTACCTGGCGCTGACGAATATTTCGAAACGCTGGACGATGCCGATCAAAAACTGGAAATCAGCCTTGAATCAGTTCAGCATCATGTTTGAAGAGAGGCTGCCGGAATTTTGATCACAAAAACCATTTACACAAAATTCTTTACAGGCCCGACAGCGGCCATCGCAAGCCAGGAGATGTCCGTCAAAGCGTTGCCGGGCAGAGAGTGAAGGGATACCAAGGCAAAGGGCAGATTCAACCGATAGAACCTGCCCTTTTTCAATCTTAAACGAAATTCAAATCATTTCAGTGCGCTGCTCCGGCCATGGCCTCCATTGCCCGGTTCGGATTGCCTTCCACTTTGTTGAGGATTTCCGTTACCTTGGCTTCAGGCAGCCAGTCAACCTTGCCGGTGCTGACATCATACATGGCACCAACCACCTTGGCCTTGCCGCTTTTGACCATTTCGCGGCTCGCCGGGCTGGTCATGAACAGATCCTCGATTCCCTGCCAGATGTTTTCCTCAATGCCGAAAGGAACGATGTCCTTGCCGTGGACCTCGGGATGCGCGGCCATTGCCCTTTTCACAGCGGGTATGATGTTATCCACCAGGGGCGGGATATTTCTTTCCAGGGGATGTCCATGCCCCTGCACTTCACTTGTCACGGCGGTAACCGCGCCGCACTGGGTATGGCCGAGAACTACCAGTACCGGCGTATTGACATGGGCCAGGCCGTATTCGAGGGAACCGGCCTCATCAACATCAACAACATTGCCGGCAACCCTGATGATAAAAATATCCATGACACCGGCGTCAAAGATGCGTTCCACCGGCACCCGGGAATCCGAGCAGCTGATGATGGTGGCATAGGCGTGGTCGCCCTGGTCCTCCTTGCCCGCCTGAATCAGGCGCTGGGTGTCGGAATGGGGGTGGATGGATTTATTGGCGACAAAACGCACGTTGCCTTCCTGCAGCATTTTGATCGCCTCATCCGGAGTCGGCTTGTGCGCGGTGGAGCCACTGGCGGAAACCTGAAACGCCGTGGCGGCCAGTAAACAGCAACCGAGTGCTAACGACTTGAACATCTTCTTCATTTTTATCCTCCTCAAGTTATGTTGAACACATATAATGAATGGCTATTCATTCAAAAATCTTTATTTTGTTTCCCGGAAGTTGTCAAGCCTCAAAAAAAGAAAAAAATTAAGCGACAACGGGAAACAAGCAATCACGTTCCGGGTCAGGAACGCGTCAGGCATGGCCGATTATCCTTCCAGCCTGCCGGTGCTTTTGAGGCGCTTCCACGACGACCCGGCAACTGATTATCTCAGTGTGTTCTTGCTTAGCGTGTCAACCCGTTTGCGGATTTCAGCATCCAGCGCCCCTGGAGTGTCCATGTTGCGAAAGGTAACCTGTAACGGCAGTTGCATGATAATGACCCACCCGTGTAATATTTTTCAATTGAAAAAAATCAGCCTTCGCAGTTTTCATATCAAAGACTTTCGTTATGATCACCGGTAAGCGGCACAAAGGAAACAGGCAGGACATCCCTGGAGGAAAAACCGCCCTCGCGGTTTTTCTCGATCACCAGTAACTGTTGGGGCATGCCGGGCAAACCGACCGGAATGACAATCCTGCCTTCGGGTTTGAGCTGCTGCACCAACGGCAAGGGCACATGGGGAGCGGCCGCCGTGACCATGATGCCGTCAAACGGCGCATGTTCCGGCCAGCCCTGATACCCGTCGCCGCAACGGATTTCGATGTTGTCATATCCGAGCCTGCGGAGACGCGCCGAAGCCACCCCGGCCAGAGCCGGTATGATTTCAATGGAATAAACCCGGGCAACGAGAAGGGAAAGTATCGCCGCCTGATAGCCGGAACCCGCGCCCACCTCAAGAATGACATTATCCTTTTTCGGTCGGAGAAGATCGGTCATCAGGGCAACGATAAAAGGCTGGGAGATGGTTTGTCCGTGACCGATGGGCAGCGGCGAATCGGTATAGGCCGTTGGTTTATAGGCCATCGGAACAAATTCCCGCCGCTCCACCTGCTCCATGGCCCGCATGACTGCCGGGCGAAAACTCACAAGCCCGGTATAGCCGCTGGTGAAACGGCACTCTTCCTCAATTGTCCGCAGAAAATCCGCAATTTCTTCCGTTCGCATGGAGCGGCCCCTCTCTTTCCTTTGATCTTATATCGGGACCACCCAAGAAGCAACTGAATGCAGCGGTTTTTTTACGGCAATCGCGGCATGCCGCTCCCTTCCCTGCAGGATTTCTTCTTTTCTTTTGCCGTTGCATTTTGTTAGAATAAAAAAAAACAATTTTGCCGGAGGTGCTCCAGATGAAAGCCCCGGATTTCCCCAGCAGCCTGCTCCGATTTCTTCTGCCTTTTTTGCTGATTCTGCCCCTCGTCCCCTCCCCGGTTGCCGGCGAGAACGGCAAAACCGCGGTTGTGCTCACCATGAAGGGCGCGCTTGGCCCGGCAATGAGCGATTATCTCGTCCGCGGCATCCGTAGCGCCGAAGAGAGGCAGGCCGCGCTTGTCATTCTCCGCATGGATACGCCGGGCGGCCTGGACCATGCCATGCGCAGCGTCATTCAGGCTGTTCTCGCATCGCCGGTGCCGGTGGCGGTTTATGTCAGCCCGTCCGGTTCGCGGGCGGCAAGCGCCGGAACCTATATCCTGTATGCCGGCCATATTGCCGCCATGGCGCCGGCAACCAACCTGGGCGCGGCCACCCCCGTTCGGATAGGCGGCCTGCCCCATCGTCCTGAAAAAACTCCATCTTCCGGTGACGATAAATCACCGGATGCGCTCGATCGGAAAATGGTCAATGATGCGGCGGCCTATATCAAGGGACTGGCCAGGCAACATGGCCGCAACGAAGAATGGGCGGAACAGGCGGTGCGCGAAGCGGTCAGTCTCACGGCGGCGGAGGCGTTGCATATCGGGGTCATTGACCTGATTGCCGACGATATTGCCGACCTGCTGCGCCAGGTTGACGGCAGAACCGTTACAACGGCCGTCGGAGAAAGAAAGATCGCCGCAACGGATATCGCCCTGGAAACAATTGAACCGGATTGGCGCAACAGGCTGCTCGGGGTTATCAGCGACCCCAATATCGCCTATATACTGTTGCTTCTCGGCATCTACGGTCTTGTTTTCGAACTGGCCAATCCCGGTTTTATCCTGCCCGGCGTGGCCGGGGCGATCTGCCTGCTGCTTGCTTTCTACACCTTTCAGGTTCTGCCGGTTAATTATGCCGGGCTGGGGCTGATCATTCTCGGTACTTTCTTCATGATTGCCGAAGCCTTTGTACCCAGTTTCGGTTCCCTCGGCATCGGAGGGCTGGTCGCCTTTGTGGCGGGTTCAATCATCCTGATGAACGAAGAGGGTATGAGTGTTTCGTTGTCCGTTATCGCCGGCACCGCCATTTTTTCCGCAAGCCTCATGGTCGGGGTCATCGGCCGCACACTTTCCCTGCGGCAAAAAAAATATCTCACCGGCAGCGAGGAGCTGATCGGCAGTACGGGTATTGCCACTGATGATTTTGACGGTGAAGGCCGCATCTGGGTTCACAGTGAATCGTGGCGGGCCATTTGTCCGCAACCGGTTAAAAAAGGTCAAAGACTGCGGGTGACGGCAAAAGAAGGTTTGTTGCTCAAGGTGGAAATTTTCAAGGAGGAAAACTGATATGATAACACCCTTTATCGCCCCGATTGTCCTGCTTCTCGCCCTTCTTTTTCTTTCCTTCAAAGTGGTTCCCGAATACGAACGGCTGGTGGTCTTTTTTCTCGGCCGTTTCCAGACCGTCAAAAAACCGGGACTGCGCATCGTTGTGCCGGGCATCCAGCGAGCCATCCGGGTCGACATGCGGGTTATCACCATGGATGTGCCGAGTCAGGATGTTATTTCCAGGGACAATGTCACGGTAAAGGTCAACGCGGTTCTCTATTTCCGGGTGGTTGATCCGGAAAAGGCCATTATCCAGGTGGAAAACTATTTCAACGCCACCAGCCAGTTGTCGCAGACCACCCTGCGCTCGGTGCTCGGCCAACATGAACTGGACGAGATGCTGGCGGAACGGGAAAAAATGAACAATGACCTGCAGGAAATTATAGACAAACAGACGGACGCCTGGGGCATCAAGGTGACCAACGTGGAGATCAAGCATGTGGATTTGAATGAAAACATGATCCGCGCCATCGCCAAACAGGCGGAGGCGGAACGGGAAAGACGGGCGAAAATCATCCATGCCGAAGGGGAACTGCAGGCCGCCGAGAAGCTGCTGGCCGCGGCAAACATCATCTCCGCCAATCCCCAGGCCCTGCAGCTACGCTACCTGCAGACCCTAAACGACATATCGAATGAAAATGCCACCACCATCGTTTTTCCGCTGCCCATCAATATCTTGAAGGCCTTTGACACACCAAAAGAGAATACCGGCGGATGACGCGCAAAGGAAACATAAAAAGGTGCTCTTCTCCATCGCCGCCGACATTATTACCGTTTTCCATCTGTGCTTTATCATCTTTGTCATTGCCGGCGGCCTGCCGGCCCTCCGATACCGGCGTCTCATCTTTCTGCATCTGCCGGCCGCGGCATGGGGAGCCCTGATCGAATTCAAGGGCTGGATCTGCCCCTTGACCCCCCTGGAACAACAATTACGGCAAGCCGCCGCAAATTCTTCGTATCAAGGAAGTTTTATCGAGCATTACCTCCTGCCGATAATCTATCCATCCGAACTTACGAGGGAATTACAGATTTTTTTCGGCGTCATGGTGGTAATCGTCAACCTGGCCGTCTATGGATCTTTGCTTTTTCGAAGTGTAAGGCGACATTGAAAAAAATCCCGCGCAATGCACAGGTAAGGAAGGAAGAAAAGCACAAGGCGTGTGAGAAACGACGCGTTTCTTTTTGTGACAATGCACGGAAAAAAGGTGTATCATAAAGAGAATCCGGCAACATCTCTCTTTTCTCCGTATGAACGGGGAGGGAGACGAAACAACCCTCACCCTGGCCCTCTCCCTGAGGGAGAGGGGATTGACTTTTTGAGTGTCCCTGTCTTGAGGGAGAGAGGATTGACTTTTGAAGCGACCCTGTCCTGAGGAAGAGGAAATTGACTTTTTTTAGCGACCATGTCCTGAGGGAGAGAAAATTGACTTTTCATGTCGATCCAGGTTGACGCCGCCGGGTTCCTTTTCTTGTGGCAGAGGGAGTTGCCGGGTCAACGATATTTGTCGTTTTGCAAGAGGTTTATAAAGGAAACACATCCCGCAAACAAGAGCCAGGGGGGAGATTATGGATGGTTTTTTCCGCGCGATTCTTGGTGTCATCTTATTTGTTCTTGTTCTGCCCTGCGGTTTTACCTCCCTTCATGCCGCCGACAGCCCTCCGACCTTGAGCTACGGTGATTTTCTGGCAAAACTTTCCCGCGATGAAATCTCCGAAATTTCCGAAATCCACATGCAGGGCGGCACCGTTTATCTGACGGATACCCAGGGCAACAAATTTACCACTTTTTCCCCCGACGTCCCCGGTCTCATTCCCAAGCTGCTTGAAAAAGACATCATCATCCAGGCGCAAATCGCAAAGCCGTCGTACCGAACGGAAATATTTTCGCTCATCCTTTCGCTCATCATCTTTTCCCTTGCCTGGTTGACGTTGAAAAAAATCAGGGACCGCCACAAAAAAAAGAATGAAAAATTCGGCCAGGAAAAAGCCATCAAATTTCAAAAGGGCGGCAAGCAGGTTACCTTCAAGGATGTTGCCGGGGTCCCGGAGGCAAAAGAAGAGTTGCGGGAAATTGTCGAATTTTTGCAAAAACCGGAAAAATTCAGCAGACTGGGGGCAAACATCCCCAAAGGCGTTTTGTTTCAGGGGCCTCCCGGAACCGGGAAAACCCTGCTTGCCCGCGCCGTTGCCGGTGAAGCCGGGGTGCCGTTTTACAGTATCAGCGGATCGGATTTCGTTGAAATGTTTGTCGGTGTCGGCGCCTCCCGAGTGCGCGATCTTTTCAGTGAGGCGAAAAAAAACGCGCCGTGCATCATTTTCATCGATGAAATCGACGCGGTCGGCGGCCATCGGGGCGGGGGAGGCGGCAGTGCCGGACAGGAAGAACGGGGCCAGACATTAAACGCCCTGCTGGTTGAAATGGACGGTTTCAGTTCGGATGAGACAATCATTCTGCTTGGCGCAACGAATCGTCCCGACATCCTCGACCCCGCTCTGCTCCGCTCCGGTCGTTTCGACCGGCAGATCAACATATTGCCGCCGGACGTCAAAGGACGTTTGAAAATACTCAAGGTGCATGTCAAAAAGATCCCGTTATCACCGGATGTGGAGCTGGATAAAATAGCCCGTTCCACCCCAGGGTTTACCGGCGCGGAACTGGCGGCCCTGGTGAACGAGGCGGCCATCATTGCCGGACGTCAGGGAAAAACCTGTGTCCAGACAAATGATTTTGAGGTGGCCAGGGACAGAATCATGATGGGCATTGAGCGCAAGGGCATGATCATCAGTGACAAAGACCGCCGGACCATGGCCTTTCATGAGGCGGGTCATGCCATTGTCGCCAGGTTTGTTCCCGAGGCCGACCCCATCCATAAAATTTCCATTATTCCCCGAGGCCGTGCCCTGGGCCATACCCTGCAGCTGCCCCTGGCCGACCGGCATGCCTACTCCAAGGAATATCTTCACAGCAAAATCGCCATTTTCATGGGTGGACGGGCGGCGGAAGAAATCTGCTTTAATCAGCAGACAACCGGGGCGGAGGATGATCTTAACCAGGCCGTGGAGATTGCCAACAAAATGGTGTGTCGCTGGGGAATGAATCCGGTGATCGGCGCGGTTTCCTACTCCCGGGAAAACCGAGGTTTCCTGGGAGATCGACGTTCCATGCACACCGCTTACAGCGAGGAAACCGCCCGCAATATCGACCGGGAAGTAAAAAAGATCATCGATGAATGCTATAACGAGGCAATCACCATCCTGCAGCGGGAAAAGGATTTCCTTTGCCACCTGGCGGAGATGCTGCTGGTCAATGAAACCCTGGATCAGGAAGAGATGGAAATTGTGCACACCTGCATTCAGAAAAAACGACGGGAGGCGGCAATGTCGGCTGATTCCGCCGGCGTTTCCTGCCGTGCCGACACCGGTCGCCCCCACGCCGCTGGTGACTGATGCAGCAAGCCCGCGCCGGGAAACGAACTCGTGCCGGCGCGCCGTTATCCCTTCATTCAACCCGAAACCGCATGCCGGAGTGTTGCCCTCTGCCGTTATGCTATGGTATAGATGGCACAGCAACCTGATACTTCCAACGAATCGGCATTTCCAAGGATGAATAGAATGAGCGATATGAAATTGAAAAAAATTCCGGGATTCCATGACACCCCCGGCCCGGTGCTTACGGTCATCATGGATGGGATGGGCATCGGCAAGCAGGATGAAAGCGACGGTGTCTTCATGGCCTACACCCCGACCCTGGACGCACTGTTCAAGGAACCTCTTTTCACCCGCCTCAAGGCGCACGGCACTGCGGTGGGTATGCCCTCGGACGACGACATGGGCAATTCCGAGGTGGGACACAATGCCTTGGGCGCCGGCCGCATCTTTTTTCAGGGCGCAAAGCTCGTCAGTGAAGCGATCGCTTCCGGCAAGATTTTTCAAAGCAAGGCATGGTCCGCGATACAAAAACAAACGGGACGGGGCGGCACCCTGCATCTCATCGGCATGGTATCCGACGGCAACGTTCACAGCCACATCGATCATCTCTATGCCATCCTTGGCCAATGCGCGGATGAAGGCATCAAAGAGGTGCGGGTGCACGGCCTGCTCGACGGCCGGGATGTCGGTCAAAAAAGCGCACTGAACTATTTTGCTCCTTTGGAGGAAAAACTCACCGCACTCTCCACCAACGGCAGGCGCTACCGCATCGCTTCCGGCGGCGGCAGGATGATCACCACCATGGATCGCTACAACGCCGACTGGAGCGTGGTGGAACGGGGCTGGAAGGCCCATGTGCTTGGTGAAGGGCGCTTCTTTTCTTCCGCCTGCGAGGCAATCCGCACTTCGTATGAAGAAAATCCCGACATGACCGACCAGTACATGGAAAGTTTCGTCATAGCGGAAAACGGTGCGCCGGTAGGCACGATAAAGGACGGCGATGCCGTTGTTCTTTTCAACTTCAGGGGCGACCGGGCGATTGAACTGTCCCGGGCCTTTGATGAAACGAATTTTTCCGAGTTTGACCGCAAGCGAGTTCCTGATGTTTTTTACGCCGGGATGATGGAGTACGACGGCGATTCCCATATTCCCCGTAACTATCTGGTTGAACCACCGGCCATTGATCGCACCCTGGGTCAATATCTCTGCGCCACGAACATCCCCTCCTTTGCCGTTTCCGAAACCCAGAAATTCGGCCATGTCACCTATTTCTGGAACGGCAACAATTCCGGCTACATTGACGACAAACTGGAAAAATACGTGGAGATCCTTTCCGACAAGCTGGCTTTCAACCTGCGTCCCTGGATGAAGGCGGCGGAAATTACCGATCTGGCGGTGGAGGCCATTGAAAGCGGCAAATACAAATTTATCCGCCTTAATTACCCAAACGGCGACATGGTGGGACACACCGGCATCCCCATTGCCGTCCGTATCGCGGTGGAAACGGTTGACATGTGTCTGGCCAGGCTGCTGAAAGCCCTGCAAAAAACAGGCGGCGTGGCGGTCATTACCGCCGACCACGGCAATGCCGACTGCATGTGGACGGAGAAAAACGGGGTTCGTTCCCCCATGGTGGCCCATACCAAAAATCCCGTGCCCTTTATCATCAAGGACTATTCCGGCAAGAACAGCCTTGCCCTGGCCGGAGTCGCCGCGCCGGGGTTGAGCAACGTGGCGGCCACCATCTGCAACCTGCTCGGCTACCAGGCGCCGGAAGGCTATGATCCATCGCTGATTACAGTCATGCCCTGAGGTTGATTTCCCGGCAGCCTTGATCCGTGATGCAGATCTTTCGAGTAGACATCCTCCGCCACCAGCTGCGGGACGCTTTTATTTACTGGTGCGTTATTCCCGCGATCGTCATCGGCTCGGGATATCTTCTCGATCGTTTTTTTTGTTTTGCATCAATCGCCCCTCCGGGGTGGCTTATTTTCACCGCCTTTGCCTGTCTTGTTATCGGCTGCGGGATTATTTATCAAGCAACCGTCGACGTTACCCGTTACGGCCATGGCACGCCGAACCCCAGGCGCCCCCCGAAAAAGCTCGTGACCCAGGGCATTTACGGATACTGCCGGCATCCCATGTTTTTCGGATATGATCTCGCGGCACTCGGAGTTGCCCTTTTACTGTGGTCTCCCTCCCTGCTGCTGATCAGTTATCCCCTCTTTCTTTTCCTTGAAGTTCGCTTTTTAAGGAGTGAAGAACATTATCTCGCCCGTCGTTACGGAGAAAAATTTCTTTATTATCAAAAAAAAGTTCCTTTTCTTCTTCCTTTCATTTCCATCAGATGGCGATGAACGGATTCCTCTGCCCGGTCCATGCTTCCTCCAGGCAGAAACACCTTTCACCCAAACTCCCTCTCCTGAAGAAATAGTAGAAGAAACAGACCTTTCTATTCTGATGCCGGCGGCGTATAATGACCTGCTGAATGCTCAGGTATTCATTCGATGCATGGTACTATTAATATTTCAGGCATAGGCTGATCTTTCATGAAAACAGTTCCTTTTATCCGTTATTTTTTACAGGCCGCCAGGGAGCAACGCCGGGCGGAAGATGCCGTATTAAGCCTGCTCCCTTCCCTGCTCGACACAAAATACATCAGAAAAGAAGAACCCAGCGGCAAATCGGTTCATTATCTGAAGAAAAACTTTTTTTCCATCCTCTTTCTTTCCGTCTATGCCGCGCTCCATATCCCCAAGGAAAAACGAATTTTTTATGGTATCATCAACCATTGCCTGCGGGGCCTGGTGACCGGGACCGACAATCTCCTCGACAATGAATACAAGGAAATGCTGCCCTTGAATTTTGCTCAGGGCGCGACACGCTTCAAAAGCGTCATGCATATCCTTCTGTTTGACAGGGTTCTTTTTGCCGCCGTGAATGAAATGGTCAACCACCAGGTCATTTCCCCGTCTCAGTCGTCAACTTTGCATGATGCACTTTTTTCCGCCCTGGTCCCCATCGGTGCGGAAGAAGCCATGGAAGAAGGGGGTGTAACGGAAATACTGCGCCCTGATGCGATTCTCAAATCCGTGCACATGTACAAAGGGGGAAAGCTGCTCTGTCTGGCCTTTGTCGCGCCGCTTGTTCTTGAAACGGACAAGACGGAGATGCTGCAGCAGGCCGATCGGGGAATATACAGCATCGGCCTGGCTCTGCAGGTCATTGACGATTTGACTGATTTTTATGATGATATCCGCGACCAGCGTCATAATTATTTACTTTCCGTCGTCTACCACGAGGGCAACGCGGATGAGCGGAACGCACTTGTCCGGTTTCTGGAGAACCGGAACAACACAAGTCCGGCCATAGAGAAACAGTACAAAGACAGTGTGAAAATCGTTATGGAACGCGCCATCGGCGAAGCGGTGAAAGGTTTTGACCTGCTCGCCTCCGCCGGATACTGGCTGGAAAGAAAATCCGCCCTGCGCATCATACGTCAGCTTTTTCGTCTGCGCGGGGTGAAAAATCTTTTGCCGTTCTTTCCCGCCGACAAAGAAATCAAACAAACACTGACCTGAAACAATGGATAAATCCGTGATACAAACCAGGGGAAGACACCTTAATCATGTCGCCTATCTCTATGATCCGCTGATAGAAAACCTGTCTTTCGGCAGGGAGAGATTGTTCCGCGAAAAAACCTTGTCCCATATGGATATCAGGCCGTCGGACCATATTCTCGATATCGGCTGCGGCACCGGCAGCCTGACCCTGCTCATCGGCAGTCGTCTCTCCAGTGATGACAGGGGTATAATCGTGGGTATTGATGCGGCTCCACGCATGATAACCATCGCCGCCAAGAAAGCAGGCAGGCATCACGGTATGCCGATTTCTTTTCAGGTCGGAATCGCTGAAAGGCTTGATTTTGATGATCAATGCTTTGATTGGGTGGTCAACTCCATGTTTACCCATCATATCGATACCGAACTGAAGCGAAGGGCCTTCCGGGAAATGCTGCGGGTATTAAAGCCGGGCGGCAGGCTGCTTACCGCCGACATCGACAAACCTGTCGGCCTGTTTACCGTCATGGTTGGCTGGCTTTCCCGCTATCTCCTGCTGCAGCCCGAACTTGAAGACAATCTCAGGGGACATCTGCCGGAATTGATGCGGGATGCCGGTTTTATCCACGTCCAAAAGCAAGAACAGGTTTACAACATGGTTTCTTTCTTCACCGCGGAAAAACCGAGGGACAGCACGGCAGGATGAAAATGCTGGTCATTTACAGCCTGATCGGTTTGCGCAACATCCGGCGCAATTTCAGGCGTTCACTGCTTGCCGTGCTGGCCATTTCCTTCGGGCTTTTCTGCCTTATAGTTTTCCAGGCATTGAAAGTCGGGCTGCATCGAGAGATGATGCACAGCACCCTCAACCTTGACCCCGGCACCATCCAGATTCACGCCAAAGGCTATGAAGCCAATATCGCCGTGCTGCAGCCGATCGAGCAGCATGAGGAGCTGACGGCAATTCTGGCGAAAGATGGTTTTCATCCCTCTGCGGAACGGCTGAAAACCCCGGCTCTGCTTCTGGCCGGCAGAAAAAGTTCGTCGGTATTGCTTTCCGGGATACGACCCGAACAGGAAAAGCAGATCACATTCATCGGAGCAAAAACAGTCGCGGGCAGTTATCTGAAAAATCCCGGCACGCTTTTTATCGGTGAAACGCTGGCTGCAAGTCTTGAAGTGGGGGTGGGCGATTCGGTCATGCTCATGGCGCAGAGCATGTATGGAAAACCGGTGACCCGCAGGTTGCCGGTCGGCGGGATCTTTCGCACGAAATCAGCATCTTTTGACCGGAATCATATTTATACGGATCTGGCAACGGCCCAGAGCATGCTTGAGGCAAGTAACGTCATAACGGAAATCGCCCTGCAAACGGATCATGACGCAGTCGAATCCATCGCCGGCAAACTCCGGCAACGACTGAATCCGGAACTTTTCCAGGTCCGCGCCTGGCAGGTCATCATCCCTGATCTGAAACAACTTATAGAATTAAATGACGCCACCATGGGGCTGCTTGTTTTCATCGTTTTTGCAATTGTCGCCATGGGCATTGCCAATACCATGACAACCGCCATCTTTGAACGATTCCGGGAATTCGGCACCATGACCGCCATCGGCACCACACCCGGCGGAATCGTCACCATTGTGGTGCTGGAATCTTTTTTTCTCGGTTTGATAGCCGTCCTGGTCGGCACGCTCGCCGGAACGATCGCCTGTACATGGCTGTCACGTTACGGACTCGACCTTTCCAGTTTTATCAGCAGTAACCAGTATTTTGCCGAGGATCATGTGCTGAAGGCATATCTGCTGCCGGGTGACCTTCTTCGCGCCGTTTTCATTACCCTCGTCACCGCTGTCCTGGCTGGGATTTACCCGGCCTGGAAAGCATCCCGCCTTGACCCGGTCAAGGCCATTGCCCATACGTGATGGATCATGGTTTTTATCGACTTGCAACGAATTTCCAAAACCTATGATGATCGGGGTCTGCCGGTCCATGCCCTGCATCAGACGAATCTTGAGATAGGGGAGGGAGAATTTGTCTGCCTGGCAGGGCCATCGGGATCCGGTAAAACCACCCTGCTTAATCTGATGGGTTGCATAGACCGGCCTTCTTCCGGCATGCTGCGCATAAAAGGTCAAAGCGTGAATGATATGGGACGAAGACAGCTCGCCATGCTGCGTCGTTTTACTTTCGGCTTTATTTTTCAGACATTTAATTTGATACCGGTTTTAAGCGCCTTTGAAAATATTGAATATGTTTTACTCCTCCAGGGGATGGAAAAACAGGCACGACATCAGCGGGTTAAAGAAGTGCTGGAAAAAGTCGGGTTAGCCGGCATGATGGAGAAAACCCCCGGAGAGATGAGCGGCGGACAGCAACAAAGGGTGGCTGTCGCCAGGGCCCTTGCCGGTCGCCCCGCCATTATCCTTGCCGATGAACCGACCGCGAATCTTGATTCCCATACGGGAGAATCCTTGTTTGATCTGCTTCGGCAGATAAACAGGAGTCACAATACCACCTTTGTCTTCTCTTCCCACGATCCCGCCATCATCCAAAAAGCGCAGAGAGTCCTCACGATGCGGGACGGCAGCATCATTTCCGATTCGATCATGGCCGACACAGGCGCCAAGAAGCAATAATGGTCTTCGGCATAACGGTGTTTTGATTTTCCGGCATCAGGGCGAATACCGGAAACGGGATTATCTTTCTTTCAGCAATTGATTGATAATTTTTGAAATATCCTGCAGCTGAAACGGTTTGACGATAGCCGCAACAAAACCATAGTCCCGGCAATGCGCCATAATCGGGTCATTGGAATAGCCGCTGGAAACGACAACCTTTGCCTTGGGATTGATTGCATGGATCGCTTTGACGGCATCTTTTCCTCCCATGCCGCCCGGGATAGTCAAGTCCATGATGATAATATCAATCGGTTCCCCGCAGTCACCGTGTTTTTTGAATAAGTCGACCGCTTCCTCCCCGTGCCGGGCAAGAACAACTTCATGGCCAAGACTCGCGAGCATGGCCCGAGTGACATCCCTGACCATTTCCTCATCATCCATGATCATGATTCTCCCCTTGCCGCCGCTCATGTCCAATATTTCACATGTGCTTTTCATTTCCTTTTCCCTGGTTGAGGCAGGGAGATAAATGGTAAAGGCTGTTCCTTCCCCTGGTTGTGACTGCACGGATATCGAACCGTTATGCTTACTGATGATGGAATGGCTGATGGCGAGCCCGAGACCGCTTCCTTCCTTTTTCGTGCTGAAATAAGGATCAAAAATCTTATCAATGAGGTTTACCGGAATACCGATGCCGCTGTCACGGATAATGATTTTAATGAAATGTTTTTTACCGGGCAGGGTACTGCCCGCGTTTTCCCCGGACACGAAATTTTCACAGCTGACCTGGATGATGCCGCCTGTCGGCATGGCATGTTTGGCGTTGATGATGATGTTCTGGATGACCTGACTCATCTGACCTTTATCAATATCGACAAGCCAGAGATCATCCGGCATGAAATACCGGCAGGCAACGTTGCTGCCGTGCAGAACAAATTCGGCCGACTCCCGGATAATTTCAGCGATTGAGGCCGTTTCCTTGACAGGCTCGCCTCCTTTGGAAAAGGTGAGCAACTGCAGGGTAAGACCCTTGGCGCGGGCCGAGGCCTTTTCCGCATTGCTCAGCAGTTTGCGGGTAGCGTCGTCCAGGCCGCCGTCGTGCAGGGCCAGATTGATATTGCCCATAATGGCGGCCAGGATATTGTTGAAATCATGGGCAATGCCGCCGGCCAACAGCCCCACCGACTCCAGTTTTTTTATTTTCAGCAGCTCTTCTTCCATGCGCTGTTTTTCGGTGACGTCACGGAAAACGAGGACCACCCCGATAATTCCCCCGTCCTTGTCACGAATCGGTGCGCCGCTGTCTGCTATTTTGCGTTCACTGCCGTTGCGGGCGATGAGGACGGTATGATTGGCCAACCCAGTGATCCGGCCGGAGGCCATCACCTTGTCCACCGGATTTTCACAGGGAACACGGGTCTGCTCATGGACAATGGTAAATACTTCCGAGAGCGGTTTCCCTAGCGCCTCGCGCTGTTGCCAGCCGGTCATGTTTTCCGCCACGGTATTGAGCAAAACGATCCTGCCGTCCGTGTCGGTGGTAATAACCCCGTCGCCGATGCTGCGCAGGGTGACGGCCAGGCGTTCTTTTTCCGCCGCCAGCTCATCTTCCGCCGCCTTGCGCCGGGTAATATTGATGGCGATTTCCATGCGAACCATGCGGCCGTCCGTCCACTGGATGGCCTGATCACGGCATTCGTACCATTCCCTGGTCGCCGTGTTGTGTATCAGGGTGACACAGGTGCCGGTGGAGTTGCCCTCGGCATCCAGCAGTTTTTCGTTGGTGCAGAAGGAACATGGTCCATTTTGACCGACCTGCAGTGCCTGCCAGCAGATCTTGCCGGTGACGTCTCCCCACACTTGCCGGCCGTATTCATTGATAAAAAGCAGCTCATAGGTTTCCATGTCGGCAACATAGACAAGGGCTTCCAGACTGTCCACCAGCGTCCGGAAACGGGCAATGGCCGTATTTTTTTCCTCTTCCGACTTTTTGCGCTCACTGATATCGCGCACGACCGCAATAAGGCGGTCGTCATCGCCGATTCTGGCTGCCCGCAGGCTGATCTCGGCCCAGAAGAGCCGTCCGTCTTTTGCGCGGCAAAGCCAGTCAAAGGTCTGCGGTGTACCGGCCATGACCGTCTTGTTTCTGGCAAGCGCATCGTCCATCGTATACGGCGGAAAATTGGCGCTGACCGTGCCGATGTCGCAGCGCAGCGCCTCTTCCCTGGTGTATCCGTACATCTCGCACATCCGCTGATTCACGTCAAGGATCTCGCCGGTCGCAGCATCATGAACAAAAATGGCCTCGCCCACCGCATTAAAGATGGCGGCAAACCGCATCTCGCTGGTCCGGAGATCGTTGATATGGTGGGCGACAGAAGCCGCCATGCTGTTGAAGTCGGCGGCGAGCACACTGATTTCGTCGTGGCCGGGAATGAGAATCTTCGAACCGTAATCGCCTTGTGCCACCCGGCGCGTCCCTTCCGTCAGCGCGCGGATGTGGCGAGTGATGAGGTAGCCGCCGAAGACAAGCAGCAGCAGACTGAGCAGAATCTCCACCGCGGCGATGATGACACCCTCTCTCGTCACCCGGTGCTGGGTGGCCACCAGGGAGGCAAGGGAAATACCAAAGTGCACCGCGCCGACCTCGGTGTCGATGATGGTCAAGGGAAGACGGGTGTCGTAGGTGAGGTCGGTCAGTGCGTCGGCAACTTGCGAGTCGATATCGGGAAGGGCTGCCTGGTCATAAGAGCCGGCGGCGGCAATGACTTCGCCGTCAGGATCAAGCACGGTAATGTAACGGATTTCGGCACGTTCCGAGGTGGTCAATCGTTTGATAATTGCCGCCACCTCGGCGTGATCGCGTTGAAAGACGCGACCGGCAAGGGCGGCATCGAGCAGGGGGGAAAGCGACTCAAGACGCGCCTTGGCCTGGAATTCCACCGCCTCGTTCAGCAGGCGGAAGCTGTTGGCGAGCAGCAGGGTGAGCATGACGAACTCGATGGCAAGGGCGGCCGCCACCAGTCGGAATCGCAGCGAACGGTACCACGGAACGGAGCGGGACGGATTTATCATATTATTGCTGCGGCTCAACCAGGACGTGAACGTAGGGGTCGATGCGCGTCATGGCCTCGTCGTCCGGGGGCAGGAAGGATTCAAACTGGCTTTTCTGCAAAAAAGCCTTGCCTTCCGCGGTATCCTGAAAACCGAGCAGCGATTCGCGCAAGCGGAGAATCATTTGCTGATCGGTCTTGGGGGGAAGCATCACTAAAAAAGAGGGGGGCGCGGGTTTTTTCGCCCGGAAAATCTCGCGGAGCCCGCTATGCTGTTCTTCGTTAACGTGTTCCCACTTGTCCCAGAGCAGGGTCGGGGTTGCGCCGGCATCCACTTCCCCCAGGAACACGGACTGGACCACGTTGGAGAATGTGGCCGTTTCCACGATTTCCACATCCTTGCCCAAGGTAAGTCCCTTGTGGGCGAGAGCCTCCTCGGCCAAAAGATAGGTCACGGATCGCCAGTTTCCGACGGCCATTTTCCTGCCCCGGAGATCCTCAATCCTCTCTATGCCGGAGTCCTTGCGCACCAGGATGACCGTGGCGGTCTGTTGGCCGGTCATGACGACAAGCTGCCACCCGTCGCGTTTCTGGGCGAGACGACCCATGTGAGGGGCGGTGAGCACCAGGTCGTATTCGCCTTTGGCCGTGCGTTGCACATAGCTCATGAAGTCAGGCGCGGAAACCATAATGATCTTCTTGCCCAGCGCCTGCTCAATGCGTTTGACCAGGGGGGAGAGCTGTTCCACCATCTGGTTCGCCGAGATATACGGGAAAACACCGAGCACGAGAGAGTCACCCTTGGCGGCGGCGTGCAGAGCGGCGGGGAACACTATGCCAATCACGGCAATCGCCCACAGGGTGCGCTGAACAAGACGCTTCATAATGACCCTTCCTTGTTAAGGTTGCAATATCAAGAGAAAATCACAATAAATTATATAATACTCCGCGGCTCATGTCATTTTTTTTAACCGGTGATGATTGCCGTCTTGATCCCGTCATCGGCTGAACAGACAAAGCAATTTTCTCTCTACTTTGCGGGAAGGTCGGGGCAAAATACAAAAAAACCCGCTCCCAAGCAGGAAACGGGTTCAAAACTGTATCCCAAAAGCCTTTATTTATACGACGTTATCGGCAGTGATCCAAAACCGGGGCTGAATCACTATCATTATTCAGGCATTACCGATAATGTCTTTTACCTCCCTTGCCAGATCACTCGATGGTGTTACCACAACACTTTTACCACCGATTGTCATTGAGTATCTTTTGTCGTCACCGCTGCGATGATAGGCGTCCTGCAATTTTTTATGCATCAGAATCAGTTGCTGCTGGGCGATCCCTTTTTCATCGGCCAGTGTCTTAAAATTCTGCACCTTGCCGTTATTAACCCAGGCCATGCCGAAATTCTTGTTCGGGTTGCCGATAAAAACAAAGGCCGTGTCATCGGCAGGGACCACCTCCATGGGGTCGGAAACCTCACTGGAGATTTTCTCCAGCAGGCTTTTCATTGCTTCTATTTTTTTTGCCGCCGGATTTTCCGCCCCCAAGGGGGGGTATTTCTTGCCGCCACCGAAAAATTTTTCCAAAAATCCCATAGCCGCCTCCTCTTTTAATCATTCGATTTGCCTTGTCATTTTTGGCTTTAGATGGGGTACAGGTTTAAAACGAGAAGTTGAATTCTATCTAAATCATAGCAATTCCGCATCATCTGTCAAGGAATGAAAAAAACGCAATAACAGTTAGTTACACCTGCACAAGACATGGTCCAGGAACCTTTCAGTAAAATATTTTTCAGGTTGGCGGCAGGATTTCAGAGATAAAACAGAATGTTGCGTTTCAGTGCAATAGAAAGAGCGGACTATGCGCCGGCGGTTGATTAGTGAAGTTTGATGCTGATAAAAAAAGGTTCACATTATCAAAAAGATCGTTTTTCAGATCCTGATGCCGCGTTAGGCGGAGATGGAAAGCAAACAAAAGCCCCCTTCCCCTTTTCTGCGGTAGAGACCGGCAATGTGAATGGAAGCGGACCGCAAAAGATCCATAACCCTTTCCTGGTCCCGGCAGAGAAACTCGACCGCCATCCCGCAATCGGAACTTATTTCCCGGGGCACGGGGATGACATCATGAGTGATAGACTCTTTTTTGAGCAGCTTTTCCGCTTTCAGGACAAAATGAATGGAAAAAAGGATAACAACGCAGGTTGGTTCGTGAAGAAACGGTGAGGGCATAATCAGAAGGATTTCATTTTTTGACGATCATGTCAAGGGCGGTGAGACAGGTGGCAACATCGCTCTCGGTGTTGAAATAACCGAAGGAAAAACGGACGGTACCGGCGGGAAACGAGCCGATG
>AMWB02157599.1_pt1 | contig 33383 bp, 28 predicted proteins | sample 200311 | NCBI WGS metagenome assembly AMWB02 (sample SAMN02737377, study PRJNA173069) | bioreactor metagenome | biome: anode biofilm in microbial fuel cells | place: USA: California | collected 2010-12-16
CGCACCGCCGTCGCCCGCACCGCCGTCGCCCAAACCTTCCAGAACAATGCCGTCATCATAATTGGAATGATTTCCCGAAGCGGCGATCATGATGATGCCGGCCTTGTGGACTTCCTCGACGGCCCGCCGGATGGCGGGACTGTCCATGCGATAGCCGAGGCTCATGTTGATGATGTCCATGTCGTTGTCGATCGCCCACTGCAGACCCATGACCACATTGTAAAGATCTCCCGTGGCGTTGGCATCCAGGACCTTTACCGAATAGAGTTCGAATTTGGCCTTCTCGCCCCATGCATTGTCTTTATCCAGCAAGCTGGTGATAATGCTGCTCACATATGTACCGTGGCCGTTGTCGTCCGCCGGAGCGCCTTTTTTGCCCTTTTTCTTGCTTGTGATGCCGTCGCCTGAGCCGTTGATGATATCCACCCCGCCCTGCAGCACTTTCTTGGTGGAATTGCGGTCGTTGAAAATGCCCGTATCCAGAACCGCGATACGGATTTTCCGCTCTTCGACCTTTTTCTGCGCAAATTGGATGTTCTCTGAAATATCATCTTTCTTGAATACGTTCATTACGGCCGAATAGGCTCTTCCGTGAAATTTGAGATGCCCCCAGGGCATATACTCTTTTTGTTCATTTCGTGACGGCCTGATGAAGCTGTGCCTCAGGCCGGTCACAGCATCTTTGAGTTCAATGGTCTGGCTGGTCTCCACACCGGCCACGCGTGAATCATCGGCCAGTTCGACGTTCGTTACATCCACGGGCACCCTAAGCGCCAGTGCATGGATGATCGGCAGGTCCATGATGGTGGTCACGCCGCGTGATGCCCACATATCGGCATACAGCCTTACCGCATGCCATGGAACATCTTCGTTGAAGGTAACGATCTTCTGTGTAAAGCCCGCATCCGCCGCATGAGAAGCCGAAAGAAACGATAGCGCGAACAAACCGAGAAACAGCAACATCTTCTTAATGGCACGCATTCTTTTCATGTAATTTTCTCTCCTTTGTTATGGATAAACCTGATGAAAACCAGATGACATTTATTATGCCCCACTGTTGGAACAGAGACAGGAGCAACATCGGTGCCATCGAGATAGAATAAAATTTTTATATGTTATTTCAGGTTGTTAAAATCGGATAACGACAAAGAGGGAAATTTCGTGCGGCAGTTCTCGGCTTTACATCGAAAATATGTTCAATTCCCGGCATCTTTCGCGACACTTTTCGAAAGAAGTTAAGCCAAGTATCTAATTCAATTAAAAGAAATATAAAATCTCTCATGTGTTCAATTACCGCGACAAATGCGGCATCATGACCATTCCAGATATGACCGATGCACGGATGAAATGCGGAATATGACCGTTTTTGATGTGTTCAATTCAAGAAACGGCGTGGAAGGGGACGTTCCATATGAATGGGATGGGACAAGACTCTCAACCTGCACCACTTGGAAAGCGGCGGCAGGTCAAGAGCGCGCAAACGGCGGTTACAGGATTAAAGTCGTTCGACGACGGCGTCTCCGAATTCACTGGTGCTTACGGCCGCCGTTTGACCCGCTGCGATATCCGCGGTGCGGATGCCTGCATCGAGGGCGCCGGCCACGGCCTTCTCGACAGCCTCGGCGGCCGCTTCCTCGGCAAGACTGTATTTCAGCATCATGGCGGCCGAAAGAATCTGTGCCACCGGGTTGGCGATGCCGCGTCCGGCAATGTCCGGCGCCGAGCCGCCGGCGGGTTCGAAAAGGCCGAAGCGGGTTTCGTTCAGGCTCGCCGAGGCCAGCAGACCCATCGATCCGGTCAGCATGGCGCACTCATCGGAGATGATGTCGCCGAACATATTGCCGCAGAGCATCACGTCGAACTGATGGGGGTTGCGGATGAGCTGCATGGCGGCGTTGTCGATGTAGATATGGTTCAAGGCCACGTCCGCGTATTCCCGTCCGATCTCCGTCACCACCTCCCGCCAGAAGACCATCGATTCGAGTACATTGGCCTTGTCGACCGACGTCACCTTTTTTCCGCGCAGCCGCGCGATGTCAAAGGCTTTGCGGGCAATACGTTCGATCTCCCTGCGGGTGTAGGATTTCGTATCATAGGCCCGCTCGTCCGGACCGGATCCTTCTCTTCCCTTCGGTGTCCCGAAATAGATGCCCGCGGTCAGTTCCCGAACGCACATGATGTCAAACCCCTCCTTGACGATGTCGGGCCTGAGAGGACAGCTGGCGGTGAGGGACGGAAAGACCCGGGCCGGCCGGAGGTTGCAAAAGAGGTTGAGATGTTTTCTGAGCGGCAGAAGGGCAGCCCGCTCCGGCTGTTTGTCCGGCGGCAGCACCTCCCATTTGGGTCCGCCGATGGAGCCGAAAAGGACGGCATCGCTGGTTTCACATAGCGACAGGGTCGCGGCTGGAAGAGCCGTGCCATGCCGGTCGATGGCGCAGCCGCCGACATCGGCCTCTTCATAGGAGAGCTGGATGTCGAACTTTTTCTCAACCGCAGCGAGGACCTTGAGGGCCTCTTTCATCACTTCGGGTCCGATTCCGTCTCCGGACAACACGGCGATCTTTTTCATAGGGCTCCTGATATTATAGGTTCAGTCTTTAAATCCGGTTGATTGTACCGCAACCGACCGAGACTTGCAACCGTCTGCGCACCGAATTTCTGTTGTTAATTACTTTCCGTTTTTATTTGTTTTTCTTGTGTTATGCCTTATAGATTATAACAGATGAACGAGAGCACCTCCACACCACCAAAGGAGAACAATCATGGCTTCTTTCAAGGAAAATCTGCTTCAAAAAATCGAGATCGACCGGTTGTTCAACCAGGTGACAACCACCCTGGGTCCCGCCGGCAGCGGCAAGAAAACGGATCTGGACGCCATGCGCCGCCTGCTCGCCATGGCACCATACGAACATCGGAAAGAACGTGATCTGGACCTCTATCTCCCCGCCCGCGATCCCGAAAAAAAAACCGTCCTGGTCTTAGACAATGAACTGCCGTTTTACCACACCACCGTCGATGACGTCGTCCTTCGAAAAAGTCCGACGGTCAAGGAGATGATCAGTATCCGCAATGCCATTAAAATTCTCAACGACAAGGACGTCGTGACGAGTAAACGCGACATATCGGCCGGCCTCGTTCGAAATGCCGCCGTCCGGGAACTGGATCTTTCTTTTCAGGAACAAGACATCGATGCCATTACCGCAGACGGCCGGGCCGCTCTGGCGGAAGGGGACGGATCCGGCGTCACCCAGGCCCTCTCCCTGTTCGAGGAGCTTCTGGGATACATCACGCCCGGTGCCGGATTTCAGGTCAAAGGATTTCGGATCAGCGGGAAAATCACGGAGGAGGAGAACAAGATCCTCCGCTTCGGACCGATCATCATCTTCGACCCGGCCAATGTCAAGCTCATGCTCGTTGAGGAATCGATCCGAAGTACGGATAAAGATAAGGCAGAGCGTCTCGAAAAGACCGCCGTCGGGGACCGTAAGCCCGACCGGCAGGGCGAAGCGGTATTTTCATATCTTAGAGATAGGGTTCTCCGCGGATCTTACGACCCTTTGGCCTCAGGATAGGTTTTTCTGCGGGGGTATCTTCGCTGTCGACTCTTCTTCATTTCCAACGGGAACATGCGCCTTCTGGATCCCGAAGCCTCTGGAATGCACCGCGACCGGGTCGGTTGTGGTTATAACAATTCCTGTTGCATCCCGTTGCGTTTCACAGTATGAATACGGCCGGTTCAACGGAAAAGGAAGAGAGATTCAGACCGATGAAGGCAACCATCCGCGGCAGAAAACATCACGTTTTTCTCGACATCGACGGGATCACGGGCATGATCGCCCGCACTCAGCTCGCTTCCGGCGAAATTCCATGGAATTCCGGGGAAAAGACCGACCCGTGGGATCACGTGGAGGCGGCCATGGGGCTCTGCGTCGGCGGACGCTTCGACGCGGCGGCCCGGGCCCTCGTGTGGATGGCCGGCGCTCAGCGTGAAGACGGCAGCTGGTATTCGGCATATCGGGCCGGCATCCCCGAAGACCGCACCCGGCAATCCCACATGGCCGCCTATTTCGCGGTCGGGGTCTACCATTATTACCTCAGCACCGGCGACCGCAGCCTCGTCGAGGAGCTCTGGCCTGCCGTTGTCTCCGCCATGGCCTTCACGACTGGGCTCCAGAACACCACCGGCGAGTTTTTCTGGGCGGTGAGTCCCGACGGCGCGGTCGACCGCATGGCGCTTTTGACCGGCTGCAGCTCGATCTACATGAGCCTCAAGTGCGCCCTGGCCGTCGCCCGGCTGCTGGGCCGCGACGAACCGGCGTGGCATGCCGCAACACACCGGCTCGCCTCTGCGATGGAAACCCGTCCGCATCTTTTCAACATGACCAAATCCCGGTATGCCATGGACTGGTTTTACCCGGTCCTGGCCGGAGCGGTCACCGGCGCGGCGGCCAGAAAACGGATCGATGCCCACTGGAAAAAATTCGTCATCCAGGATCATGGCGTTCGTTGCGTTTCCGACCGGCCCTGGGTCACCATCGCCGAAACCTCCGAGCTGTGCCTAGCGCTTGCGGCCATGGACCGAACGATCCTGGCCGGGATCGTCTTCGGATGGATCGCCGACAAAATCGATGAAGACGGCGCCTACTGGTGCGGTTATACCTACCCGGATATGACGGTCTGGCCCGAGGAACGGAATACCTGGACCAATGGTGTCGTTCTTTTGGCGGCCGATGCGATCTACCGCCTGACGCCCGCAGCCCGCCTTTTTTCACACCGCTTCTGGAACGACGGGTAAGAGAAGGGATCCGGCTTGAGAAAAGATCATCGCCCCTATTTTCTGAAGCGGCTGGATCTCAGATTCCAGAAGTTCTATACCCGCCGATTCCTGCGTCCCCAACTCGACCGTCTGGGCCGGGGCGCTTATGTCATGAAACCCTGGCACGTCGAAATTTTCGGGCCCCGGATCGAAATCAACCGCTACGTCACGGTGATCGCCACATCGGACAATAAAGTCCGGTTTTCCGTCTGGTCCGACCGTCCCGATAGGGGCCACATCCGGATCGGCGACTACGCCCTGATCTGCCCCGGGGTGAGGATGGGATCGTCGTCCGGCATCACCGTCGGAGACAACTGCATGTTCGCAAGCGGCGCCTACATTACCGATTCCGACTGGCACGGCATCTACAACCGGACATCGTTGGGGACGGCTTCGCCGGTCGTGATCGAAGAGAACGCCTGGATCGGAGATCACGCCATCATCTGCAAGGGCGTGACGGTCGGCAGAAACAGCATCGTCGGGGCCGGTGCCGTGGTGACGCGGGACGTTCCGCCCGACACCATCGCCGCCGGCAATCCTGCAACGGTCGTCAAACACCTCGATCCCGGCCGGACCATCATCACCCGCTCCGAGTGGCTGAAGGATCCGGACAAGTTATCCCGGGATTTCGACCGGATCGACCGCGACCTGCTGCAAGGCAACACCCTGCTGCACTGGCTGCGGCACCTGGTCTTTCCGACCGGCAGGGATTGAGACACGCGACAAGGAAGGATTATGATCGAGATTCTTCGAAGGATGTTTCGACACTACTTTTCGGATCCCCAGGTGATCATGCTGGGGGTGCTGCTGGCGCTGGGGTTCGTGGTGGTGTTTTCCCTGGGGGAGATGCTGCTGCCGGTGTTCATCAGTATTATCATCGCCTACCTCCTGGAGGGGATGGTGGCCGGCCTCACCCGCTGTCACATGCCCAGAATCGTCGCCGTCATCATCGTCTTCACGGTATTTTTGACCTGCCTGCTCTTTCTGATCCTCTGGCTCCTCCCCCTGCTGTCACGCCAGATCGGACAGCTTCTCCAGGATCTCCCGTCCATGATCGCGAGCACCCAGAAGGTGCTGATGCAGCTCCCCGACAGATATCCGGAGATGATCTCCAAAACCCAGATCATTCAGATCAACGATTATCTGACGACCGAGATGACCCGCCTGGGACAGTATCTGCTGTCGGTATCCCTAGCGTCGGTCCGGGGCATCATCACGTTTCTGGTCTACCTGATCCTGGTGCCGCTCATGGTTTTTTTCTTTCTCAAGGATAAGGCGCTCATCATCGAATGGGCGAGAAGCTTTCTGCCCGAAGAACGAAAACTGGCGGGCGAGGTATGGAGCGAGGTCAATCATCAGATCGGCAACTACGTGCGGGGAAAAATCTGGGAAATTCTCATCGTGTGGGGCGTCACCTACGTGACCTTCATCCTGCTCAAGGTGCCGTTCACCATGCTTGTGTCGCTTTTCGTGGGCCTGTCGGTTTTAATTCCATACATCGGTGCGACGGTGATGTTTTTTCCGGTTGGCCTGATCGCATTTTTCGAATGGGGATGGGGGGCCCAGTTCGCCTATACCATGATCGCTCTTGGCATCATTCAGGCACTGGACGGCAACCTTCTGGTGCCGATTCTGCTCTCCGGCGTGGTGAATATCCATCCCATCGCCATCATCGTCTCGGTTCTGCTTTTCGGTGGGCTCTGGGGGCTCTGGGGACTCTTTTTCGCCATCCCCCTGGCCACCCTCTTTCATGCCGTATCCAAGGCCTGGCTGCAATCCTCCATCCGGGAGAGACAGCCTAACGACAACTCTCAGGCGATATAGTCCGCCCTCGAACTCCCGCCCAACAACCGCACCCTGAGCAGGGCGCAGATCGTCTTGGCATCCTGAATATCGCCGTTTTCGATCATCGCGGCTGCCGTATCGAAGGGAAACTCGTGAACATCCAGCACCTCGTCGGCATCGAGGTTCTGGCGGGCCGCCGCAAGATCGGTCGCGAGAAAAAGATGGATGCGTTCGTCGGAATAGCCCGGGAGCGGCGTGATCTCGCCTAATCCGCGCCACGACCCGGCCGTATATCCGGTCTCTTCGGTCAATTCCCTTGCCGCACACCTCCCGGGATCCTCGTCGGGATTGAGGGTGCCTGCCGGAATCTCCCAAATGTAGCCGCCCACCGAGTGGCGGTACTGACGGATCAGGATCACCGCGCCGTCGGCCGTAAGAGGTACGACGGCCGACGCCCCGGGGTGGCGGATCGTATCGATATCGACCGTCACACCGTTGTCGAGCGTCACGTTTTCGCGCACCATGGAAAAGACGCGCCCCCGATAAATCTCTTCCTGCCGATGGACCGTCACGGTCATGGAACACCTCGTTGCTCACAAAAAAGGGCTCACCCCGCAACAGGCGTTACGGACGGTGAACCCTTGTTCAGTTATTGTTATGCGCGGAGATTACGCGCGGACCTCTTCCTTGACCTCGACCGCCATCTTGAACAAAAGGGTGAGCACGAGCAGCCCGATCGCCCATACCCCCAGGGTGATGATCAGCTCGGGGATGGTGGGGGCGTATTCATTGACCTCGTGGAGCGGGTTGGGAACGAAACCGCCGGAGATCATGCCGAGCCCCTTGTCGATCCAGGTGCCGACAAAAACCATGGCGCACGAGACGGCCAGCAGATTTTCGTTGGCCCGGAACTTGGACGGCACCAGCAGGATGATCGCAAGAACCATGAGGCCCATCGACGTCCACATGAACGGCACGAGTGATCCATGGCCGTGGAGCCCGACAAAGAGGTATTTGATGTGATCCATGTGTTCGGGGATCTGGCTGTAAAAGGCTACAAAAACCTCGCACAGGAAAAAGAAGACATTGATGATGATGGCGTAGGTGACGATCTTGGCCAGGCTCTGGATCTGCTCTCTTCCGGGATCGAAATTCGTGAACCGGCGGATCATGAGGCAGAGCAGGATCAGGAATGCGGGGCCCGCGGCAAAGGCCGACGCCAGGAACCGGGGGGCCAGGATGGCCGTCAGCCAGAAGCCTCTGCCCGGCAGACCGCAGTACAGGTAGGCGGTGACCGTGTGAATGCCCACCGCCCAGGGGATGGAGAGATAGATGAGCGGCTTGACCCATGTGGGATACTTGGTGTTGTTCCGTTCGGCCTCGAGGACATTCCAGCCGATGACGATATTGAGGAAAAGGTATCCGTTCAAAACGATCATATCCCAGAACAGCATGGAATGGGGCGTCGGGTAAAAGATGACGTTCAGCATCCGCATGGGCTGCCCCAGATCGACGGTGATGAAGAGCAGGCACATCACCAGAGCGGCGATCGCCAGAAATTCGCCCAGGATGGTGATACGCCCGAATGCCTTGTAGTCGTGAAGATAATAGGGCAGCACCACCATGACGCCTCCGGCGGCGACACCGACGAGAAACGTGAACTGGGCGATATAGAACCCCCACGAGACGTCGCGGCTCATGCCGGTGATCCCCAGACCGAAATTGAGCTGCCACAACCAGAACGCGACACCGATGCCGGCGATGCCCGCCAGCGTCGCGACCCATCCGTAATACCTTTTGCTTCCTTTGATTGCTAATTCAAGCATAACCACCTCATTTTCAAAAGTAAGGCGCCTCATCCGGGTATCCGAGAACGCCCGGTCCCGAAGAGCGGGAGAGCGGACCGGCACCCATCGGCTCAGACGCCTGATCTATACGATGTAGTATACGGAAGGCTCCGTTCCCAATGTCTCTTTTCGCCGGATCGTGTAGTTCTCTTTCAGGAGTTTCCGCACATCCGATTCCGGATCGTCGAGATCGCCGAACGCCAGGGCGCCGTTGGATGCCTCGACGCAGGCGGGCATCTTTCCTTCGGCCAGGCGCTCGGCGCAGAAATTGCATTTTTCGACCACGCCCTTGGCGCGGGTGGGGAATTTCTTGTTCGTCTCGGGGATGAACGGCCTCGGATCCCTGAAATTGAAACTCCGGGCGCCGAAGGGGCAGGCGGCCATGCAGAACCGGCAGCCGATGCAACGGTGAAAATCCATGAGGACCAGCCCGTCGGCGCGCTGGAAGGTTGCCTGCGTGGGGCAGGCCCGGACACACGGTGGATTTTCACAGTGATTGCAGAGAACGAGAAACGGCCGGTGCAGGGCGCCCTCGTTCAGATATTTGTTCCCCTTGCCGGGAAACGCGTGCTTGTATTCCGTCTCCCAGATCCATTTGATTTCATGACGCTTGAGATCGAAGTGAGGAACATTGTGGACTTTGTGGCATGCCTCGATCAGAGGCTCCATGTCCTCGGCGCTTTGCAGTTTGCGCGTATCGATGACCATGCCCCAGTGAACGGCGGTCAAGGCTTCTTCCCCTCTGACGATGACGGGCTCTTTCGGCGCACCGTGTTCCGTGCCCGATGCGGCGAGCGCGTTCAGCATCGGCTTGGTCCCGATGCCCACGCCGACGGCTGAGATTCCGGCGACCTTCAAGAATTTTCTTCTGCTGCTTTCCATCACTTTGTCTCCTTCGGATTGTCAATATGGCAATCGTAGCAATACGGGTTCACCGAAGCATAATTGTGACATTTGTCGCAAAACTCGGCCTTGTTCGAATGGCAGTCCAGGCAGGTGTTGGAGAGACTCATATTGAATTTCTTGCCCTCCTCGTTCACATACACCCGCTTGCCGTCGCGAACCACCGTATCCCGCCATAGATCCAGGAGCTGCATATGCTCCGCCCTCATGAACGCCGTGGGCCGCACGCACACCTTGGCGGCCTTCGCCTCTTTGCTCAATTCCGGTTTGGGTGCCGGGGCGGCTTTGCCGAGATTGTACCAGAACGGAAAAGAGGCCAGAGCGATAAAGATCACCAGGCCGGCAATCACCTGATCTTTATTGTATATCTTTTTGGACATGCTATTCCTCCTCCATTCCAGGCAGCGGCTCGCCGCGCAGATCGGTTTCTCGTTCCTTTTCGCCCGGCAGGATCAGGGCATTTGCCACCAGCTCCGTCACACCGGTGACGTCGACGCCGGGAACCCAGTATTCCATCAGCGGCGGCAGGGCGGCACGGTCGATGGCGCACACGCAGGCCAGCATGTTCACCCCGTGCTTCTCATGAACGTACTTGACGGCGTTGGCCCGGGGAAGTCCGCCGCACATCCTGAGCTCCATATCCTCGCCGGCGTTCAATCCGGCGCCGCTGCCGCAGCAGAAGGTGTTTTCACGGATGGTGTTGGCCGGCATCTCATAGAAGTGGTTGCAGGTGCTTTTGATCACATACCGGGGTTCGTCGAGCATGCCCATGCCCCTGGAGGGGTTGCAGGAATCGTGAAAGGTCACGACGAGCTTGTCGTTGCGGCCGGGATCGAGATCGAGCTTTCCGTGCTTGATCAGATCGGCGGTGAACTCGCTGATATGGACCATCTTGGTCTTTTTTGCATTTTCGAACCGGGTGCCGGTGATCGGCGAGACCGGTTCCTCGAGAAAATCGGCCGGACCGTTCATGGTTTCCATGTACTGGCTGATAACGCGCCACATATGGCCGCACTCTCCGCCCAGGATCCACTTGACGCCCAGGCGCTTGGCCTCGGCGTACATCTTGGAATTGAGGCGTTTCATCGTTTCATGGGAGGTGAAAAAACCGAAGTTGCCGCCTTCGGATGCATAGGTACTCCAGGTCACATCCAGGCCGTATTTTTCCTTGAGATATTTGAACAGAATCATATATCCCATGCAGGTATAGGTTCCCGGATCGGCGAATACGTCTCCCGACGGTGTGATGAAGAGGATATCCGCGCCCTTCTTGTTGTATGTGGGCTCGACGTTGACGCCGGTGATATCCTCGATGTCCTCGACGAAGAAGTCGAGCATGTCTTTGAAGGCGTGGGGCTGGATGCCCAGATGGTTGCCGGTCTGATAGCAGTTGGAGACCGGCGTGGCGATCCAGTCGATGTTCAAGCCGACGAGATTGAGAAGCTCACGGCCCATGATGGTGATCTCCGCCGTGTCGATGCCGTAGGGGCAGAAGACCGAGCACCGCCGGCATTCCGTACACTGGAAGAGATAGTACCACCATTCCTTGAGAACATCCAGGGTCATCGGCCGGGCGCCGCCAAGCCGTCCCAGGAGCTTGCCGAAGGTGGTGAAATCGTTTCGGTAGACCGAACGGAGCAGCTCGGCGCGCAGAACGGGCATGTTCTTGGGATCGCCGGTGCCGATGAAAAAATGACATTTGTCGGAGCATGCGCCGCAGCGGACGCAGATGTCCATAAAGACCTTGATGCTGCGGAAGCGATCGAGCCGCTCCTTGAATCCCTCGTGGATGATCTGCTGCCAGTTGTCCGGGAGTTTCCAGTCGTCGTCGAGAGGGTTCCACGGCCGCGGGTTGGGAAGACCCAGCGTCTCGACACTCTTGGGATTGGAGGCATAGCAGTACATTCCCGGTCGGATATTGACCGGCCTATCCATCCAGTCGGTCTTGGCCATACTATGATCCAGGTTGTCCAGCAATTCGTCTGATTTGGGAAGGTCCGACATTCTTTACTCCTTATGTTCCACTGGAAGGCCAGCTTCGATCATGAGATCCCTGAAATGATCTTCGTATTCTTCGTAGGTATGAACCTTGACCGGGTAATTCCAGGGGTTCACATGCCTTACCGCCCGGGTGTTGCACGACAGGTTCCGGGTCGGGCTCATGAATACCCCGCCCATATGCATCAACTTGCTGTAGGGAAAATACATCAGCAGGATGCTGACAAGAAACAGGTGCACGTAGAAGATCCCTCCGACGCCCTGGGGAATCACCGGATGAAAGGTCACCAGACCCATGGTGAACTCCTTGACGGCCGTCACGTCCACCTTCGTGAAATAGCGCATCATGATGCCGGTAACGGCAATACCGATGATCAGAAACAGAGGGAAATAATCGGACGCGAGGGAGATATAATTGAGCTGTTCGATAAACATTCGTCTAAGAAGCAGATAAAGGGCCGCCGCCAGCAGGACGATGCCCGAAAGATAGACGACGGGCAGGCCGAACTGGAAAAATCCGTCTGCCTTTTCGAGGATCTTGACGAAAAAAGGCACCGGCTCGGTGAAGAACCGCAGGTGACGGAGGCAGACGACCAGAAATGCATAATGAAAGGCCAGCGCGCCAAGCCACAGGAACAGCTCGAGCCCATAAAACAGTTTTCCGCCCTCTTTCTGTTTGAACTTTAAATTCCTGAAAAGAGACCGGAATGTCAGAACCTCCAGGATCATGCGAACGATCACGCCCCCGGCGGTACTCGGGTTATCGAACTTCGCCTGTTTGATCCAGGGGAGGGATTGCTGCTGGCCGCAGGTCGTCGGGATACGGAACGGGACGGGCGAACCGGCCCAGTCGATCACTTTCCGGATGAATCCCAACAGGAAAATCGCGAAGGCGAGATATGGGATGACAACTCCGAAAAACACCTGAAGCCCTGCCGCTTCAACGCCCGCATATGCGAGCAGGAAGAGCAGAACCACTGCCAAGAGGGAAAACATGTACTTAACGTTCATACAACCTTACCTCACTCCACTGCCCCTGAGGGACGGATCCCCGGAGCCTCTTCATTAAGACGTTAATATTATTTTTCCTCAAGATCCGGACCATCCTCCGGGATCTCATTTATCAAACCGGCTCTTGAAAACGCCTTGTATAACCGCTCTCTTTCGAGATTGGTTTTGAGGTGAAAAACCGTCTCCCTGCATGTCATGTAAATATTGAAGGTTACAAGGTTCAGCTTGTCGATCTCCAGTTCAAAGGACAGGAGCGACTTGAGCAATTGTACGTCCGACAACTGACGTTCAAGTTCTTCTCTGATGATTGTCTTCAGGAAATAGGGAAAACCGGCGGCCTGGGCAGGGGAAAACATGGATTGCACCGCCCGGATGCGGATGATGGGATCTGCGGCGGCCTGAAGGACCCCGCTGTCGGGCGCTTCCTTCAGAAGCTCTTCAAAAATCGCGGTAAGCCCTGTAAAGGTCGTACTGCCGACAGGATTACCGAAGGGGTCTTTCTGACGTTTGAGAAACTGAGAGGTATCGGCCGGGTAAGTATCCACGACCTTCTCGAACCATTTCCTGACAATCGACGTTTTTCTTTCCGCCAGCACCTCTCTCAGCCCCATACACCCCCTCAGTCATCTTGAACCGTGCAGATTGATTGCCGTTCAGATAGAATCATCCCGTATGATTTTATGTTTTAAGAACAGAGCTATAAACAATTATGTTCATTTATGTCAAGACCAAATAAGGCGGGCGGCAAGGCGGAGGCTACCGGTAGAGCTTTTTCCACGGCGACCGCCGGACATCCTGGTAGCTGACGAGCGCCAGATAAAACGTACCGACCGCCAGTTCCGCACAGTGAGCGTGATCGGGCGGCAGCGTTTCGAGGAAAGCCGCGACTTTTTCAGGTGTTATCTCCCATGCGTCCGCCACCGGCCTTCCCTCGGCCATCAGTGCAAGAGCATTGCAACAGGCATTGGTGTTGAGACATCCGTCAAGCTGATAGCGGACACGGTCGATAACGCCTTCGCGGATGGTCAGAAAAATCTCGATGCCGTCGCCGCAATCGCCGGTTTTTTTGCCGTATCCGTCAGGATGCGCGATGGTTTCCTGCCGATCCGTTCTGAACGCCATTTCCAGAAACGTCAAAGAATGTTCCGCAGGCATCGGATGGTGTTCTTCACTCATATCATATCACTTTCGGTCGATGGTTGAAGGAACGTAAGATACGCGTGGCCGGCATCGAAACGCGCCGGAAAGGCAATCCTTTATAATACGACATCCCATGATGCAAGCCCATAATGATGCAATTTGAAGCAATAGCGCAGAGAGAGGTCTTTCAGGCCGGGGTCCTTCATTTGGAATGCTTATCTCGGGATCCGAGATAAAAAGGAAACGGCTAATGAACAGAGTTCAATTAGCCGTTAAGGAGGAGAACAGATGAAAAAATTATTAGGTTGACCTGAGATAATGCAAGGTCCTTGCCAAAAAACCATGATTATCGCTAGTAAAAATTTTTTCTAATACATTACAGATATTTATATTTCTATAGTTCCTGATTATCCCGGAAAAACACAGTCATTATCGCGGACTATCTGTTTAAATTTCTGGATCCGGGCCATACATCATGATAGGAATAAACAATTTTATATTATATATTCAGCATTTTGTTCAGTTTTATTTTCATATTCAGAATCTTGAACCGGATAAAGAGATAATGTCATATAAATCTATAACATTCAGATTTGAAAAAGGATATTGATTTTTAATTTTGCAAACCAGTCTCTTCCATGCATGCAGAACGTATCACGACGACGCAGCGATGGCGTTTCCAAACGTGATACGCAGAGCCGGGACGCTGTCTAATTTATACTTGGGATATCGGCATCCAGATGTTATAGACTCGCGTTACGTGTCTTTCATTTCACGATCGAGACAAGAATGAAAAAAAAACAGAAACCCCGTCTGGTGACGGAGCGGTCTCTCTTTTCCTGGGTTCGGTCCAGCAGCGTCAAGCTTCAGGTAACGCTGCTGGCGATCATCATCGTCACGGTTCTGGCCCGGGTCGTTCCGCTCGAAATGCAGAAAAAAATCGTCAATGAAGCGATTTTTCTCAAGAAAACCGAGTTACTGGCCTCCTATTGCGGCATTTATCTCATCGCCGTTTTGATATCGACGATTTTCAAATATCTGACCAACGTCATCCAGACCCTGCTGGGTCAGCGCGCCCTTGCACAGATGCGGCGTGAGGTCTATCATCATATCCTGACGCTTCCCATCGATTTTTACCGGAAAACCCAGCCGGGCATGGTCGTCGCCGCTCTCGTGACGGAACTCGCCACCGCCGGCGATTTCGTGGGAATGGCCATCGCGATTCCCGTGACCAACATCCTGACCCTCGTGGCCTTCGGCGCATATCTGTTCTGGCTCAACCCTCTCCTGGCGGCGGTGTCGCTCTCCATCTATCCCATCGTTCTGGTACTGATCCCCTTTCTCCAGGGGCGGGCCAACACAGCCAACAAGACGCGGGTCGACATCACACGGCAGCTGTCGGACCGCGTCGGCGAATCCATTTCGGGCATCCATGAAATTCATACCAACGGCACGTATGCCATCGAAAACCGGAAATTCGACCGCATCGTCGAGCGGCTGATGAATATCCGCATCGTCTGGAATCTCTATCGATTCGGCGTCAAAACGACCAACAATTTCCTGAACAGTCTAAGCCCTTTCCTCATTTTCATCATCGGCGGCTACCTGGCCATCAACGGTCGGCTCGCTCTGGGCGCCCTCGTGGCCTTTTTATCGGCCCAGGAAAAGCTTTACGACCCCTGGAAGGAACTACTGGACTTTTACCAGGCCTATCAGGATGCGGCGGTCAGCTACAAACGGGTCATGGAATATTTTGACGCCGTCCCCGAACACCTTCTGGAACCCGAAGGCCGTGCGCCCTACGACCTGGACGGCAGCATCGAGGTAAAGGATCTTTCCTTCTATACGGAAAGCGGCATCCGGCTTCTCGACCGCGTGAGTTTCTCACTTTCTCCGGGGAAGCACATGGCGGTCATCGGCTTCTCGGGCAGCGGCAAGAGTACGCTCGCGCTCTGCCTGAACCAGCTGTACAGGTACCAGTCCGGACACATACGCATCGGCGGCATGGAAGTATCGGAGCTCACCAAAAAAGACGTCATCCATAATATGGGGACGGTTTCCCAGGCACCTTTTATCTTCGACGGCACCATCGAGGAAAACCTTCTTTATTCGGTTTTGGCCATGGAGGACGTTGACGACAGTGCTTCCCCTGCGGCCCTTCCCTCCCTTGACGACCGGATCGCCGCGCTTCAGCAGGCCGGCATTTTCGTGGATGTCCTCCGGTTCGGGCTCAACATGCAGCTCGATCAGAAAGAACACACCGATCTGGTCGATCGCATCATCGGGATCCGGAAAGCGTTCAGGGACGAATTCGGAGAAACGGTCGGTGACCTGATCGAGTTTTTCAACGACAAAACCTACCTCTATCACTCGTCCGTATTGGACAACATTGTTTTCGGAACGACCGATCAACCGGAATTTTCCGGGTTGAACCTGGGCAGGACCGAATATTTTCTGGATTATATCGACGCCGCCGAACTTGGCAACCCTCTCCTCGGCCTCGGCGCCGAAGTGGCCCGGCAGACCGTCGATATTCTGGGCAATCTCCCTCACGAAGCGATCTTTTTCGACCAGAGTCCATTGGAACCGCATGAGCTCGAGGCCTATATTCCGCTGACCGAAAGGCTTAAAAAGCGGTCTCTTCATCAACTTTCGGACGAAGACCACCGGCGGCTTTTCGATGCGGCCCTTAGGTTTTCGCCGGGGCGGCACAAGATGGTCGCCCTGCCCGCCGATCTTGAAGCCCTCATCCTGAAAGGCCGGGCGCTGTTCCGGGAAATGGTTTCCGAGGAGTTGCCGGGGGTATTTTCTTTCTATGATGCCGACAGCTATATTCCGTCCGAGACGATATTAAACAATATCCTGTTTGGAAAGATGAAAAGCCGTCACCCCAAGGCACAGGAAAAAATCAGCCAGAGCGCCATCCAGCTTCTGATTCAAGACGATCTTCTGGAAACCATTCTGAAGATCGGCATGCAGTTCCAGGTAGGATCGACCGGGGACCGGTTGTCCGGAGGACAGCGGCAGAAACTGGCGATCGCGCGGATATTCCTTAAATCCCCGAAGATCCTCATCATGGACGAAGCCACATCGGCCCTCGACAACCAGTCCCAGGCGCGGATACAGAATCTTCTCGAAAATCACTGGAAAGGAAAAAGCACCGTCATTTCCATCGCCCATCGGCTGGATATCATCAGAAATTATGATTATGTTGCCGTAATGAAGTCGGGAAAGATAGGAGAGCTCGGCACTTACAACGAACTCATTGAAAAAAAGGGATTGCTGTATGAACTCGTCCACGGAAAATCGTGAGTCGTTCTCTACCTGCGAATATCGCGAGAACCTGAATATCCTGCGACAAACCTATCTCTTCTCAAAGATGCCCCTCGATGCGCTCAAGGTTTTCGCCTATCTTTTTACAAAAGAGATCTACCGGGCCGGGGATTATCTTTTCCGGCAGGGGGAGGAAGACGGGCAGGCATTTATATTGCTGTCGGGCACCGCCCGGCTGGCGCATGAAACAGGAGCGGAAGAAAGGGTCTTCAGGGATTATACGGCCCATGATTTTCTGGGCGCCATGGCGCTTTTCGGAAAAGTTCCCCGTCTCTACTCCCTGAAAGCCGTGATCGACACCACGGCCCTGGTGATCGGCCGGGAAAAATTTTCCAGAACCCTGGCCCAGTTTCCCGCCCTCGTGCCGGTGGTGATGCAGGCGATGAGCGAGCGGGTTCATGTGTGGGAGGAAAGAATTTTGATGCAGCATGCGGATCACTGCAAAAACGGCAGGGATATTGTCGGCGTCAGCCTGATATAGAATCCGGCAGCCCGGAAAGCATTCTGACATGGCAAAACACGAGACCTGTTTCCGCCTCCGAAACGACCTGTCCGAACTCGAAACCCTGCGGCAGAAGCTCGATCAGTTCAAAACCGCGGCGGGGATTCCCGACAAGACGATCTTCGAGATCAACCTGGTCCTCGATGAGCTTTTTTCCAATATCGTTTCCTGCGGCTTTCAGGACACGAAAGAACACTGGGTCGATATGACGATCGCGCAGGAGGGAAAAACGCTGATCCTCTCGGTGCAGGACGACGGCATACCGTTCAATCCTTCGACCGTCCAGCCGATCGAGATGGATTGTTCGGTGGAGGAGCGGCGGATCGGCGGCATCGGCATCCATCTCGTGAAGCATATCGTCGATGAAATGAGCTACCGGCGGTTAAACGCCCGCAACGTCATCACGCTTAAAAAAACAATGTCTTAAGCACTGAAGACGCGCAAACAACATAAGAGGCTATTATGGAAATCATCGAACAACAACAGGACGACGCATGGATCTTCCATATTGACGGACGCCTGGACTCCAACACGGCCCCAGCTCTTGAAACAACGGTCTTCCGGGCCATCGAAAACGGCGCCCGGCAGATGGTTCTCGATTTCGAGGAGCTCGCCTATATTTCAAGCGCGGGACTCAGGGTCATTCTGAAAACGGCCAAGGACCTGAAGCGGCAGGACGGCGCGCTGATCCTCTGCGCCATGCAGGATTACGTGCGTGAGGTCTTTGAGATATCCGGCTTCGACACTTTCCTTCCCATCGTGTCCACGACCGGCGAAGCGCTGCGACAGGTTTCTCGAAAACCCGAATAAACAGAACCGGCGGAAGTCTCCTTTGAAACTTGCCGCCGGCGGATGAATCCCGCAGCCGGCCGAAACCGGCGGCGCCCCGATAAACGCGATATTTGGAGCTAACTATGGAAACACCCCAGATTAAATATCTGAAAGACTACCGACCTCCGGCCTTTCTTGTGGATACCGTCGACCTCGTTTTTGAATTGAAGGAAACCGACACGCTGGTCACATCGACCATGACCCTCCGGCGCAACCCGACGGCGGCAGCGTCTTCAGGCAGTGTTACGCCGCCGCTCGTCTTGAACGGACAGGATATGGACGTCGTCTCGGTGCTGATGGACGGCGTATCGCTGCCGCCCGCGAAAGACGGCGAGCCGGAGGGATTCCGTATCGAGGAAGGCACCCTTACCATCGCCCATCCGCCGGATGCCTTCACGCTGGGGATCACCACGAAAATCCAGCCACAGGACAACGCGTCCCTGGAAGGGCTCTACCGGTCCGACGGCATGTTCTGCACCCAGTGCGAGGCCCACGGATTCCGGAGGATCACCTATTTTCCCGATCGCCCCGACGTCATGGCCGCCTTCACCGTCACGATCACCGCCGAGCGGTCCCGCTATCCGGTGCTTCTGTCCAACGGCAATCGGATCGATGCCGGCGAGTTCGCGGACGGCCGTCACTGGGTGAAATGGCAGGACCCCTTCAAAAAACCCTGCTATCTCTTCGCCCTGGTCGCAGGCGATCTGTTCTGCCTGGAAGACACCTTCCAAACCCGGTCCGGGCGGACGGTCGCCCTCCGGATCTACGTGGAGCACGAGAACCGGGACAAATGCGACTACGCCATGCTGGCGTTGAAAAAAGCGATGCGGTGGGACGAAGAGACCTTCGGCCTCGAATACGATCTCGACAATTATATGATCGTCGCCGTCAACGACTTCAACATGGGCGCCATGGAGAACAAGGGGCTCAACATCTTCAACTCCAAATTTGTCCTGGCCCGCCGGGATACGGCGACCGACGCCGATTTCTGGAACATCGACCGGGTGATCGCCCATGAATATTTCCATAACTGGACCGGCAACCGGGTCACCCTGAGAAACTGGTTCCAGCTCAGCCTGAAAGAAGGGCTCACCGTGTTCCGCGATCAGGAATTTTCTTCGGATATGACCTCCCGGCCGGTCAAGCGTATCTCGGACGTCCGGACGCTCAGGGCCTTTCAGTTCCCCGAGGACGCCGGCCCCATGGCGCATCCGGTCCGGCCGGCATCGTATATCAAAATGGACAATTTCTACACGGTGACCGTCTACGAAAAAGGCGCCGAGGTCATCCGGATGATCCACCGGATTCTGGGTCCTGCGGCCTTCCGGAAAGGCATGGATCTCTATTTTGAACGCCACGACGGCCAGGCCGTCACCATCGAGGAGTTCGTCGGCGCCATGGCGGATGCCGGCGGCGTCGATTTTTCCCAGTTCATGCTCTGGTACGCTCAGGCCGGCACACCCGTCGTTACCGTCGGCCGCCGGTATGACGCCGCCCGGAAGGAATATACCCTGACGATCTCCCAGTCCTGCCCGCCGACCCCCGACATGGCCGAAAAGGCGCCGATGCACATCCCGATCGCCGTGGGCCTCGTCGCTCCCGACGGCGCGGACCTTCCCCTCCAGCTTGCCGGAGAACGGTCCCCCGGAGGGACGACCCGCCTTCTCAACCTTCATGCGCCCGACGAGACGTTCACCTTCGTCAATGTCCCGGCGCCTCCGGTCCCGTCGATCCTGCGGGGCTTTTCAGCACCGGTCAAGCTCCGGGCGGGATACAGCGACGACGAGACCCTCTTTCTGTTCGCCCATGACAGCGATCCTTTCAACCGGTGGGACGCCGGCCAAACCCTCTTTGCCAAGATCATGCCGGCACTGGCCGAAGACGCCGTTCACGAACGGGAACTCACCTTGGACGACCACGTGATCGCGGCCTTCCGGCAGACCCTGCTGGACGACACGCAGGATCCGGCCTTCATCTCCCACGCGCTCACCCTTCCCGGCGAGTCGGAGCTGGCGACCCTCATGAGCGAAGCCGGCCCGATCGACCCCGACGCCATCCACGAAGCCCGGAGCTTTGTCGTGCGGCGCCTGGCCACAGCGCTGAAAGATGAATTCGAGACGGTCTTTGCGCGTAACCAGGACGAGGGCCCCTACGCCGTCGATCCCGCGTCGGTGGGGCGCAGAAGCCTCAAGAACACGGCCCTGGCCTATCTTGGCCGGCTCGAAACAGCCGCCGCGGTCCGGCGCGTCACCGCGCAGTTCGAAGCCGCCGCCAATATGACCGATGAAATGGCCGCCTTCGCCATCCTGTCGCACATTCCGGGAGAGGCGTGGCAACAGGCGGTCGACCGCTTTTACCGCCGCTGGGAAAAGGACGTCCTGGTGCTCGACAAATGGTTCACCATCCAGGCCGCCGCCCAACGGCCCGACACCCCTGCCACCGTCAGGAAACTGCTCGACCATCCGGCCTTTTCCATCAAAAATCCCAACAAGGTCCGGGCCCTCGTCGGCGCCTTCTGCAGCCTCAACCCCTGGTGCTTTCACAGCCCCGGCGGCGAGGGGTATGCGCTTCTGGCCGACCAGGTGGCCGCTCTCGACAGCTTCAATCCCATGATCGCGGCCCGGATGGTCGGCATGTTCAATCAATGGCGGAAATATGAACCGGTCCGCCGGGAGCTGATGAAGAAGCAGCTGGAGCGCCTGATCGGCCTGCCGAACCTGTCGGGCAATGTCTACGAGATCGTGTCGAAGGCCCTGGCATAGCTTCGGGTATGCGGAATATATAAAAACATTTTCATCATATTCCCACAAAAATATATTGACACCTCAATTGAAGGGGGCTATTCAGAATCCCAAAATATCCTTCAGGTGATTTATCTCAATAGGGAATCCCGTGAAAATCGGGAACGGGACCGCCGCTGTAATCGGGGACGGATCGTATACCTGGAAATCGGAGGACTACGACGACCAAAACAGCGATGTCGGCCTGGGTTCCCAATACAACAATTACACCACCCGAAGGCTGGGAGCGAACCTCTTCGCGAAATGGCTGCCCGGGGGCCGTGCGGTGATTCTTTCCGCCGACGCCTGGCGGGAAACCTACGAAACCGAAGATCTCCTGCAGAAGCAAAATCCCACCGAAAGCACCAGAACGGCCGGATCACTGGGCCTGCAGGACAGCATCTTCCTGTTCCAGGAGAGCCTTGTCGTGACGCCGGCATGCCGATACACCTTGGTTATGGTGGATGTTATATCAAAATTTCATCAATGGGCAGTACCTGCATACCGTGACGTATCGTAAGGATGGATAATTGTTTCTTTTCAATACGATAAATAATGCGATAATTACCATAAATCAGCTCCCGAAATTGGTTGTTTTTGATTTCAGGAACAAGTCTGCCAATTTCGGGAGAAGATTTTAACTGGTCGACTCTTAAAAATACCGTGTTAATCCAATTTTCTGCGGCAGATGGTTTGTCTTGGGCGATATATTCTGCTATTTCTGAAGCTCGATCAATGGCCAAAGGAGACCAGACTATTTTCATTTTTGGATCCTTTGGAGAACGCTTTCTCTGGCATCTCCGTGGGATACCCCTTCATCATTTTCAAGCTGATTTAATGATATTTGGATATCTGATAAAAGCTCCAGTTTTTCTTGCATCGCTTCATATTCATGGGCATCCAATAAAACAGCAACTCCCTTTCCATGTTGAGTAATAATCACAGGTCGTTTGGTATCATGAACTTGTTTGATAAAATTGGCCATTCCCGTTCTTACCTCAGACAACGACCTGATATCTTGATTGATTTTCACTCTTTGCATAAAGCACCTCGCTTTTTTAATAAATTTAGTACATAATATCGTACTAAATTTGTAATTGGCAAGGTTTTTTCGTTTCAGGTCTTTGGTCCCAACGTGGCCGTCCACTGCCGCAATCAGGCCCCGGCCACTGTGCCAAAACGCTCGGCGATCATATTCAAAACCGCTATGGAGACGTGAAAATCACGCAGATCGGTTTTCAGCCACGGATGGTGGAAACTTTATCCTCCCGCTTTACGATCAGGGTTCTGGATATGGTTCCTGACAACATCGGCAGCCGCAAGTACGGCGCCGTCATCGAATCCCCCGCGGTTACCGAATCGGCCGCAGCCTGGGCCGACGTACTGCTCGTCACCGGCACGACCCTCGTCAACGGCTCGCTGCCGGCATTCCTTGGTACAAAACCGGTGATCTTTTACAAAACGACCATTGCCGGTGCGGCCTACCTGATGGGCTGGGAGCGATTCTGTGCGTGCAATTTCCGAGAACGACCGGGATTGATCTGCCGGAGAATGCGCCGATTTGGCACACATGGGAATTTAAAACGGCATGAAGTACCGTGCATGGCTAACCAACACATCTACCAAAGGAGAAATTGAAAAATGACATCAGCATATCGTTTGTTGCGGCTTGCGGCCGTGGTGATGGCGGCGGTCTTGACCGTTATGGGATCGGACATGTTCATCGGACGCGACGCGGCCGCCGACACCGAAGTGGTCGTATTCGCCGCGGCCTCGACCACCAACGCGATCACCGACATCGCAGAGATGTATGCCGCCCGGAAGATGGGCCGGATCACGCCGTCGTTCGCGTCGTCGTCCACCCTGGCCAAGCAGATCGAAGGCGGCGCGCCGGCGGATGTTTTTCTGTCGGCGAACCAGCGTTGGATGGATTATCTCGCAGAAAAAAACCTGATCGACAAAGAGAGCCGCTTCGATCTTCTGAGCAACAAGATCGTGCTGATCGCTCCGGTCGACAGCGGCCTGAAACAGATGGATGTGGGACCGGGATTTTCGCCGGCCAAAGCCTTGGGGAAGAACGGGCGCCTGGCGATCGGAGATCCCGATCATGTCCCGGCCGGCACATACGGCAAACAAGCGCTCGAAAATCTGGGCGGCTGGGAGGCGGTCAAGGATCGGCTGGCCCCCATGAAAGACGTTCGCGCCGCCCTCGTGATGGTAGAGCGCGGGGAAGCGCCGCTGGGGCTGGTCTATGCGTCCGATGCGAAGATTTCAAGCAAGGTGCGCATCGTCGCGACCTTTCCGGCCGAGGTTCACCCGCCGATCGCCTATCCCGCGGCGGCGGTTGCCGGCGGCAAGGTCGCAGATGCACGTAAGTTCCTCGATTTCTTGAAAACCCCGGAGGCCCGGGCGGTCTTTGAAAAATATGGATTCGAGGTGCAGTGATCGATTTTTTCCGCCTGACGGCGGTGGAGATGGAAGCCCTCAAACTGAGCCTGTGGGTCTCCGGATGGGCCGTTGCCGTCAGCCTCCCGGCAGGGATTGTCGCGGCGTGGATTCTGGCGCGCCTGCGCTTTCCGGGAAAAAATCTGCTGGACGGACTGATCCACCTGCCCCTGGTGCTGCCGCCGGTGGTGATCGGTTATCTGCTGCTGGTGATGCTGGGAAGAAACGGGGTCATCGGCGCGCCGCTCCACCAGTATCTGGGCGTCGTCCTGGCCTTTAACTGGAAGGGCGCCGCCCTGGCGGCCGCCGTCATGGCGTTCCCGCTGCTGGTGCGGGCCGTGCGCCTTTCCCTGGAGAACGTGGATCAGGGGCTGGAGGCCGCGGCCCGGACCCTGGGAGCGGGGCCGGTGCGCGTTTTTTTCACGGTCACGCTGCCGCTCATGGTGCCCGGCCTCATCACCGGCGTCATTCTGGCGTTTGCCCGCAGCCTGGGGGAATTCGGCGCCACGATCACCTTCGTGTCCAACATCCGGGGCCAAACCCAGACCCTTCCGCTGGCCCTGTACACCCTGACGCAGGTTCCGGACGGGGAGACGGGGGCCATGCGTCTTTGTATCATCGCCGTGGTGATCGCCATGGCCGCCCTGGTCTGCTCTGAAATCCTGGCCCGGCGGTTTGCCGCGCGCATGAAGGGGTAATCCGCCATGGAAATCCGCCTGGCGCACCGGCAGGGAAATTTCAGCCTGGATGTCGCGTTTCGGGGCGCTCCGTCGGGAGTGACCGCCCTTTACGGCCCTTCCGGGGCGGGCAAGACCTCGATCGTCAACATGGTGGCGGGCCTGCAGCGGCCCACCGCCGGCCGGATCGCCGTCAACGGCCTCTGCCTGTTCGATTCGGCAACAGGCGTCGATCTGCCGCCGGAACGGCGGCGCGTCGGATACGTGTTTCAGGACGGACGCCTGCTGCCCCACCTCTCGGTGCGCGCCAACCTGGTCTACGGCATGCGTCTGACGCCCGCCTCCCGGCGTTTTGTGGAATTCGATCCGGTGGTGGATCTTCTGGGCATCGGCCATCTGCTCGACCGCCGGCCGGCGACGCTCTCCGGCGGCGAGAAGCAACGGGTGGCGATCGGCCGCGCCCTGTTGACCAGCCCGGCCCTGCTGCTCATGGACGAGCCGCTGGCCTCTCTGGATGCGGCGCGCAAATCCGAGGTCTTGCCGTTCATCATGCGACTGGGGCGCGAATTCGCGATTCCGATTCTGTATGTCAGCCATGCCCTCGATGAAATCCTCAACCTGGCCGTCCGCATGGTGATCATCGAAGACGGCCGCGTTGTAGCCGACGGCGATATCGACGATCTGCTGTCCCGCCCGGATCTGCACGTCCATTTCGGCCGGGACGAAAGCGAGACGGTGATTTCGAGCGTCGTCGACGAACCGGCGGATCGCTTCGGCCTGACGCGCCTTCGCTTCGGGGGCTGCATCCTCAAGGTATTGCCCATGAACGCCGCGCGAGGCGAACCGGTGCGCGTCCGCGTGCCGGCCCGCCATGTGGCCGTCGCGCTGGAACCACCCGCCCGGACCAGTTTTCAGAACATCTTCCCAGGCAAAATTCGGGAGATCGTCGATCACGGGAACCCTTTTGTGGACGTTCATATAGACATCGGGCGTCCCCTGTGGGCCCGGATCACCCGACAATCCCTTTTCGAGCTGAACCTGAAGCCGGGTCAGTCCGTTTTCGCCCTGATCAAAAGCGTTGCGGTTTCCCTGGGGCCGTCGCGCGGATAGCCGCTCTTTGCATGCCCGAACCGGTGCACCATAAAAACCTTGACCGATCCGGCGAATTTGGGTAATGGTTCTTTTCAACTCGGCCGGCAGAAGCCGGCCGGCGCATATCCCGGCACGACCCCATCATCAAAAAGCCACGAAGGCCGTCACTTTAACAGTGAAACGCCCTCGTGGCTTTTGTCGTTTGAAAGCAGCGCCTCCAAGAAGGATGGACACCACTGAACCGGCCATTGCGGGCCTGAAAGAGTGTATTACAACCCCGGATTACGGAAATATAAACGGAGGTGTTGGATGAAAAAGGTTGGAAGGATGTGGCCGTCGGTCGTTCTGGTATTTTTGCTTGCGGGTTTTCCGGCCGCGGCGGAGGAAACGGTAACGCTCGAAGGTATCGTCGTAAAAGAAAAAAAGCTCGTCACCCCCACCAAACAGACGAACGAGACGGTGTACACGGGCAGCGAGGTGACCCGGGTGGGGATTTCGGCCCAGGGGACCAAGGCCGAAGCGAGTGTATACGAGGCGATCAACGTGCTTCCCGGCATCAGTGTGGAAAGCGTTGATCCCTACGGCCTGGCCGCTGAACAGAAAAGCATCCGGGTCCGCGGGGTGCGCGGGTTTCTGGGCGCCATGACCGTGGCCGGCGTGCCCAACTACGGCGGCAATCCCATGGGACCTCGGGAATATATCTACGATACGGAGAATTTCGAGGGCATCGCCGTTTACAAGGGGGCGGTGCCCGCGGATCTGGGCACCGGTGTCGGATCCCGCGGGGGCGCCGTGGAGCTGAGGCCTCTGTGGCCTCGATCGGATTTCGGGGCGGTTTTCAGCCAGGGCATCGGCGCTGAAAGCTACCACCGGTCCTTTTTACGGCTGGATTCCGGGGCGCTGCCGGCCGTGAACACCCGCCTGTCGGCTTCGGGCTCCTACACCGACGCCGAGAAATGGAAAGGGCCCGGGGATCTGGGCCCGCGGAAGAACTTCAATTTCATGGCAAGCCGGCCCATCACGGACCGGGATGAGATCCTGTTCTGGTTCAACTACAACGACCTCGAACAGCACCGCTTCCGGCCCCTCACCTATGCCGAGACGCGGGACCTGGGCGTCAATTACGGAAAGGACTACAACGCGCGGCTTACCGGGGTTGCGGCTCAGGATATCGATTACTACGACTACAACCGCGGCGATTATATCAACCGCGACGTTCTTTCCATCATTCCGGTGACCTTTTCCGACCGGTTCAAACTGACCGTCAAGCCGTATTATTCCAAGGAGGACACCGAGATCCTGGGCGGAAGCACCGCCATGGGCGGAATCGTCCAGAAACGCATCCGGGATATCGAACGCTATGGGTTCATCTCCCAGATCGATGCCGGGTTTTCCTGGCTCACGGCTTCCCTTGGCTACTGGTTCGAATCCTCGGACATGGTCATCACGCAGGAAAACTACGATGCGGCGACGCTGGCGTTCAAAGGATACGGCATGGTCATGGAAAGCGAGGACGACGGTATCGGCCACAGCCCCTACATCAAGCTGGCCGGGACGATCGGCCGTTTCGACTGGCAGGCCGGTCTGAAATACTTTTATTACCGGGATCCCGCCGGCCAGGGATATACCGCCGCCGCGCCGGATTATATGCTGGTCAAGGCCCCGGACCTCTACCGGCAGGAAAAAACCTACGATGAGCTGGAACCCACGGCGGGCATCACCTATCTTCTGTCCGAAAACCTCGAACTCCACTCCAGCTACGGCCGCAACCACATCCGCCCCTATTCCTACGTCCCCCTGGTCACCACCTACAACAACAACCGAGCCGCATTCCAGGCGGCGGGGGTGACCCTGGACGACATGTTCAGCGGATATGACATGGAAATCACCGACATTGTCGAGCTGGGCGCCCGCTTCCGTAACGACCGAATGGAGATCATGCCCACCGCTTACTACGCCAGGCACGAGAATCTTTTGACCACGATATACGATCCCCGGATCGGGCCCAACGGGATCAATTACCAGCAGAACGTCGGCGATGCCACGGGCTGGGGAGTCGATCTGGAGACGAATTTCTTCTTCGGAGACCACGTCACCTTCTTTTTCAACCCTTCCTATACCTCCCTCACCTACGACGACGACCTGACCTTCGCGGGCGCGACCCTGGACACCGAGGACAACCAGGTGGTGGATACGCCCGAGTGGATGGTCAAAAGCGGCCTGATCTTCTCCTGGGGCAATTTCAAAATCATCCCCATGGTTCGCTACATGGATGACCGGTACGGAGATGCCGAAAACAAGGACGAGATCGATGATTACCTCGTGGCGGATCTGAAGATCGGCTACGCCCGGAAAAACCTCTCCTTTGTGGATGCCGTGAACATATCGCTGGAATTCACCAATCTTTTCGACGAAGAGTACGTCTCCCTGATCAATGCCGGCGACGACAGCCGGGCGGGAAACGCCAGCTATTTCGTAGGAGCGCCTTTTACGACGATGCTGAGCGTCTCTTTTGAAATATAATGCAACTTGATGCGCCGGCGGCCTGAAGGATCGCCGGTCGCGGAGGAAACCATGAAAACCGAAACGACAGACGCCCTGCAGATGCAGCTCACCCCGGTCGGGGTGGTGCGAAGTCCCATCACGACCCCCATGCTCACGGCCGGCGAATCGGACCTGGCCCTGAACGAGCGCATGGACCGGATCAAGCAGTATCACCGCGAGGTCAAGGAAACGCTCTGCCGGCTGGAGATCTTTCCCGAATGGGAGGAACTCCTGGACGGTGTCGAGGGATTTTCGCATATTCTCGTACTCTACTGGCCCCACCTGATCGATCCGGAGCGGCGCGCCTTGAAAAAGGTACATCCCATGGGCCGCAAAGACCTGCCGCTGCAGGGCATTTTTGCCACCTGCAGCCCGGCCCGGCCCAATCCGGTGCTGGTATCGGCAGTGCCGCTGGTCGGCAGAAAAGACGGTATCCTTGAGGTGAGGGGCCTGGAGGCCGTGGACGGCAGTCCCATCATCGATATCAAGCCCTATTCCAAGGCCTACCTCCAGGTGGGAAATCTCAGCATACCGTCATGGATGGCGCAGATCCACCAGGAACTTGAAGACGAGTGAATCCTTCTCATCCACCCGGTAAAAACATGCTTATAATTAAGGATAATCTGACGCGAAAGTGGTACAACCAAGAAACCGGATGGGAAAAACCGCACGCATGGGAGTATGTGGTGGGTGTCGGGCAACCGGCATTCTTATCGCAACGTATTTAGGTTTTTCCGGATCTTGCGTACTTGGAAATATTCTCCCTGCAGGCGTTGATCCGACAGACGCACCTCGGGGCATCATGTAGATGTTGAGACAACCTCGCTGGAAAAACGATCTCGATGTCGACGATTATCTTGTCAACCCCTTTTGGAAACAGCCATAATTCAGTGATCAACCTGTATTTTAAGAAAGTTTAGGAAAACAATGAGCCAATACAATCTGAACCGCATCTTTAAACCGCGCCGGGTGGCGGTGGTCGGCGCCAGTGAAAAAACCGGCGGCATCGGCAACGCGCTGATGAAAAACCTCGTTGAGGGCGGATTCTCGGAAACCTTGCTGCCCGTGAACCCAAAATACAAAACCGTGCATGGAATAACCGCGGTCAAATCCATCCGCGATCTGGAACCGGGAGTGGACCTGGCGATCATTGCCACGCCCATTCATACGGTCCCCGATATCGTAGAAGACTGCGTCGAAAACAAAACCGCCGGCGCCATCGTCATCTCGGCCGGCGGAAAGGAGGTCGGCGAATCGGGAAGGCAAATCGAGGAGCGGATCCGCGCCACGGCCTATGCCGGCGGGCTTCGTATCGTGGGTCCCAATTGTCTGGGGATCATCCGGCCCGGCGGGAACCTCAATGCCAGCTTTGCCGCCGGGATGCCCGATGCCGGGGATCTGGCTTTCGTCTCCCAGAGCGGGGCCATCTGCACGGCCATTTTGGATCTGGCATTCAAGGAGCATATCGGGTTCAGTCATTTTGTCAGCGTCGGCTCCATGCTGGACGTGGATTTCGGCGATCTCATCGATTATATCGGCAATGATCCGTCGGCCAAAAGCATTCTGCTGTATATCGAAAGCCTGACGAATTTCCGCAAGTTCATGAGCGCGGCCCGATCGGTGTCCCGAATCAAACCCATCATCGTTCTGAAAGCCGGTCGAAGCGAGGCCGGCGCCAAGGCCGCCGCTTCCCACACCGGGGCCATGGCCGGGGAGGATGCGGTGTATGACGCCGCCTTCAAGCGTGCCGGCATCGTGCGCGTGGACACGATCCAGGATCTTTTCGACTGCGCCGAGCTGATGGCCAAGCAGCCCCGGCCCCGCGGTCCGCGCCTGGCCATCGTCACCAATGCCGGCGGCCCCGGCGTGATGGCCACGGACACCCTGGCACGCGCAGGCCTGGCGCCGGCACCCCTCGACCCTTCGACCCTGGGGCGGCTCGACGCTTTTTTGCCGCCCTTCTGGAGCCGCGGCAACCCCATCGACATCTTAGGGGATGCCTCCCCGGAACGTTTCCGGCAAACGCTGGAGGTCTGTTTCGACGGAAAGGATACGGACGCCGTTTGTGTGATTCTTACACCCCAGGCCCTTACCGATCCCGTTGTGGTGGCCGAAACCCTGGCAGGCATGATGAACGGCCGCCGGTATCCCGTATTTGCCTGCTGGATGGGCGGAAAAAGCATCGAAGGCGCCTTGACCATCCTCAATAAGGCCGGAATCCCCACCTATGATACACCGGAACGGGCGGTTCGGGCATTTTTGTACATGGTTGAATATGCCCGCAACATGGAAGACGTTTTGGAAATTCCCCCAAAACTGATCCGGGACATCGCCGTTGACTCCGAAAAAGCCGGGCGGGTGCTGGCCGGCGCGTCCGCGGATCGCTTCATGCCCGAATCCGACGCCAGGGATGTGCTTTCGGCCTACGGTCTTCCCGTGATCCGGACGGAAACGGCCGCGACCGAAGACGACGCGAGCCGCCTGGGACGGGACATGGGGTATCCTCTCGTGATGAAGCTTCTATCCCCGGATATCTCACACAAAACCGAGGCCGGCGGGGTTCGCCTGGATCTGCGTTCGGATGGGGATGTTCGTGCGGCCTTCGCCGGCATCGTGGCGTCCGCCCGCCAGTACCGGTCCGATGCGCGGATCGAGGGGGTCACCCTGCAGCCGTATTTGGCAAGTCCGGATTATGAAATTCTGCTGGGCGCCAAACGGGATGTTCATTTCGGGCCGGTGGTGCTTTTCGGCATGGGCGGTATCTTCACGGAAGTCCTCAAAGACCGGGCATTGGGACTTCCCCCCCTGAACCGGCTGCTGGCCCGGCGCATGATGCAACAGACCCGGGCCTGGACCCTGCTGCAAGGGTACCGGAACCGCCCGCCGGCGGATATGGAAGCGCTCGAAGAGATGATCATCCGGCTTTCCCAGCTGCTGATTGATTTTCCGCAGGTCGACGAGCTGGACATGAACCCCGTGATGATCAAGGACGGAAAGGCCGTGGCCGTGGATGCCCGCGTCCTCGTTTCGGAGCCGGTACGTCCTTACCCGCTGCACCTGGTGATCAGCCCGTATCCGGTGGAGGATGAGAGCCGCATGGTCACCGAAGAGGGAACCCGGTTGCTTGTCCGTCCAGTCCGCCCGGAGGATGCACCCCTTTTTCGGCGCTTTGCCGAGGTATTGTCGCAGGAGAGCATCTATTACCGCTTCTTCAGCCATGTGAAGGAATTGAGCCCCAAAATGCTGGCCCGGTTCACGCAGATCGATTACGACCGGGAAATCGCGCTGGTGGCTCTAGCTGACAACCCCGAAGGTGAACAGATGCTGGGGGTGGCCAGGATCATCGGGGATCCGGATGGAAAGCAAGGGGAGTTCGCCGTTGTGGTCGGCGATCCCTGGCATGGTATCGGAATTGGTGCTAATCTGCTTGAAAAATGCCTGGCAATCGCTGAGAGGAGGGGATTTCAACGGGTACATGGCATTGTGTTGCGTGAAAACCGAAGTATGCTCGCGCTGGGGAAAAAACTGGGCTTTCAGGTAAAGGCAGGTCCTGATGTCAACGAATTCGAACTGGTCATCCCATTGGCGTCTTTGACCGCTGCCGCGGCGCAAGCATCATCTAATAAAGAAGATAAGCATTTGAAAAGCAACTTAACCTGACGTTGGATAAGCGAACGGAAGCATGAATAACAAAACAAGTCATTCGAATCTCGGCGTGGTCGTCTCGGTACGCGGCAGCGTCGTGGACACACGGTTCGATGAGCATTTGCCCCCGATCTACTCGGTGCTGCGTACAGGCGATGAAGGACGCATCGTTATCGAAGTGCTGGCACAGCTCGACGGGCACCACGTGCGCGGCATCGCGCTGACCCCCACCCAGGGACTCGCCCGCGGCACCCCGGTGGAAGACACGGGCGGGCCGCTGAAGGTCCCGGTCGGCAGGGGAATTCTCTCGCGCCGGACGGCTGACCGAAACAACAGCTTCGTTTCCATACGGACACGCCATCGGGGCGCGGAAGCCGGTCGGCCAAGTCTCATGGACACGACACCGGCAGCGACATCAAGCAACGCATCCGGCAATGGTTCCGCACGATTGATAAAGCGGTGGCAGGTCTTCTCGTGAACACACGGTCCCCTCTGGTGCTGGCCGGTGTGGACACCCTTTTCCCGCTTTACAAAGAAGTCAACACCTATCCGTATCTGTCGGAAAAAGGGATTCCTTGAACCCCGAGGAGATGAAGCCCGAAGATCTTCACCAGGTGGCCTGGTCCATCGTCGAGCCGCTATTTAAAAGGAAGGCGCGGTATTTGTCGTTTCAGCGGAAGAAGTTCCCGATCAGGCCCTTATCACAGCCGTGCTTCGTTAGTGACGACAGCCCTAAAAAGGGCGTTGTTATGCGCTGCGGAAGATGGGGCTTTCCTTTCACGAAGCGGTCGGCATCGGCGATGCCGAGAATGATCACTCTTTTCTGGAACGCTGCGAATGCTCCGTAGCGGTTGCCAATGCCGTGCCTTCCGTCCGCCAATGCGCCGCCTTAGTAACCCAGGGGAAAGCCGGCCGGGGTGTGACGGAACTGGTTGATGAGTTGATCGCCGATGACCTGGCCAGATTACACGGGCGCCTTCAGAAGCACCTCGTCACTATTGGGTTGCATACAGACGGGATGGAGGTCACGCTACCTCCGTATGGATTGAATATCCTTATCGCAGGTCCTTTTGGAAGCGGGAAATCCACGCTGACAGCCGGTATCGTGGAACGGCTCATGGAACATGCTTATCAAATCTGCATCGTTGATCCCGAGGGTGATTACGGAACGATGCAGGATGTTATCACACTGGGCGGCCGGCGTCGTTCCGCCGGCGTGAATGAAGTACTCTCCGTTCTTGAAGACCCCAAGATGAATTTGAATGTAAACTTGCTGGGTGTCCGTCTAGCTGATCGACCGGAATACTTTGGCCGACTCATCATGAACCTTCGCATACTGAGAACCCGAACCGGGCGTCCGCACTGGATCGTCCTTGATGAGGCCCACCATTTTATCCCCCTCGAATGGGGACCGCTTTCAAATAAACTGATACAGAAACTCTACGAGACGGTGTTGGTCACGGTTCATCCTGAACATCTTCCAGCCAACATCTTGTCATTGGTCGACGTCGTGATCGCAACTGGGCGGTCTCCGGACAAGACCTTGCGAAAGTTCAGTCACGCTACCGGGCACGCATATGCATGGCCAAAAGATTTGAAGTACACGACCAACCACGCGATTGTCTGGTTCCTGCACCACAACGATCCTCCATTTGCCATGCGCATTATTGCGCCGCGCCGCGATCGCATTCGCCATCGTCGCAAATATGCCGAGGGGGATATGCGCTACCACAGCTTCTATTTCCGCGGACCCGATAATCGGCAAAATCTCAAGGCGCAAAATCTGGCGATCTTTTCCCAGATTGCCGAGGGCGTCGACGAAGAAACCTGGCTGTACCACCTGCACCGAGGCGACTATTCGCAATGGTTTCGTTACGCCATCAAGGATCGTTACCTGGCGGACCAAGCCGAACGCATTGAGCGAAGACGGAACCTTCAACCTGCGGAAACCAGAAATCTGATGCGCAGGCTCATCGAGAATCGCTATACACTACCCGAATAGATCGAGCTACAACACCATCCTGGCGGCTGTCG
>AMWB02132345.1_pt1 | contig 33377 bp, 35 predicted proteins | sample 200311 | NCBI WGS metagenome assembly AMWB02 (sample SAMN02737377, study PRJNA173069) | bioreactor metagenome | biome: anode biofilm in microbial fuel cells | place: USA: California | collected 2010-12-16
GACGGGTCCTGGCCGTGAACCGTGCGCTCGAGGTACGGCTGGGAGCCGGCGAGGGGGAACTGGTGGACAGGGAATGGGGAACGGTGAAGCGGAGTCTGGCCGATTTGTTGCCGACCTCCAATATCGACCTCGAGTCGATCGCGGATGACGATTTGAGTGTGGCGGTGATGCGCCTGCGCAGCCGCACGCCGAAGCGCGAGCCGAAGTCGGAGTTCGACAGTTTTCTGGACGCGGTTCAGCACCGGGTATCGGCCGTGGCGACGAGCGCCCGGCATCTGCGGGGGCTGAGTTGCTGTATCCCCGGCGAGATCAACAGCGAGTTGGTGCGGATCATTCAGGAGGAGGCAGAGGAACTTCTGCACAGTTTTTCCTGCCTGCGGGTGGTGGACTCGTTCGCGAGCCTCTCGTCCCAGCAGTGCGACCTGACGGCGGAGCTTCGCGGCTGCGTCAGCCGCACCCTGAAGCGACAGCGGCACCGGAATATCGTCGTGTCGAAGGCAGGCGAGGGGGAACTGCTGTGCCAGGCGCCGCGCCAGGCGGTGACGGCCCTGTTCGATGCGCTCATCACGGCGCACGGCCAGGGGCACGGAGAGCAGATCGCGACCGAGATCACGCTGCACCGGCGGCCCGAGTCGGACGGTATCGCCATACGTTTTGTCAGTCATTCGCCTGCAGAGGTCAACGGCAGCGCCTCGGTCCGCAGCGCGTGGTTGGCCTACGCCGACAAGCTCTCGACGCATCTGGGCTGGTCGCTCGACCATGCGATCGGGGACGGGGCCCCGGTCATTTCCGAACTGGAACTCAACATCAGCGGGGCTAATCGATGAACGAATCATTCGACACCAAAGCCATCAGCATCCTCGTTGTTGATGACGAGGCGGCGACGCGTCGTCTTCTGCAGGGGACGCTGGGGAAACACGGGTATCTGGTCTTCGAGGCGGAGAACATTGAAACCGCCAGGGCGGTGCTGAGTGCCCGCACGATTGACTTGGTGCTTTCGGATCTCCGGCTGGGGCCGGAGTCCGGTCTGGATGTAATCAAGCTGGTTCGTCGCGATTACCCGGAAGCCGAGATCATCCTGGTGACCGGGTACGCATCGATCGAGAGCGCGGTGGAGGCAATGCGGAGCGGCGCGTACGATTACCTTACGAAGCCGGTGTCGCCGGAAGAGTTGTTGCTGCGGGTGCAGAAAGCGATCGAGCGGAAGTTGATGCGTCAGGAACTGACGGCCCTTCGGCAGCACGTGGCGATGAGTTATGGGTTCGACAATATCGTGGGGATATCCAAGCCGATCCTGCAGATCAAGGAGACGGCCAAGCGCATCGCGCCGACCGACATCACGGTGTTGATCACCGGCGGTTCGGGCACCGGCAAGGAACTGTTTGCGCGGGCAATTCACTACCATTCCAATCGGCGGTCGGGCAAGTTCATTCCGATCGACTGCAGCTCGGTTCCGGAGGGGCTCCTGGAGTCGGAGCTGTTCGGTCATGTCAAGGGATCGTTCACGCATGCCGTCGCCACGAAAAAGGGGCTGTTCGAGGAGGCCGATGGCGGGACGTTGTTCCTGGATGAACTGAGCAACATGCCGCAGAGCACCCAGGTGAAACTGCTCCGTTTCCTTCAGGATTCGGAAGTTCGGGCGGTCGGATCGGTGACGTCTCGGAAAGTTGACGTGCGGATTCTGGCGGCCACCAACAAGGACTTGCGGGCTCTGGTCGCGGAGGGATCGTTTCGGGAGGATCTGTATTATCGTCTCAACGTGATTCCGCTGACGCTGCCGTCCCTGACGGACCGGGCGGAGGATATCGAGATCCTGGTTGAGTACTTCCTGCGGAAGATCGCCAGCGACGCCGGTGGGCATGCCCTGAGTATCAGCCGGGCCGCGATCGACCTGCTTCTGGCCCATACCTGGCCGGGGAACGTCCGCGAACTGGAGAACACGCTCAAGCGCGGAGCGGCCCTTTGCGCCGGCGGCCGGATCGAGGCGGACGACATTATTTTCATCTCAGGCGAGAGACCGGCGCCGAAAGTGGAAGTTGGTCCGACCGTGAGCACGCTGACGCTGAAAGGCGGGCTGCTCGACAGCGGCCAGCGGTCCCTGATAATCAAGGCGCTGAACGACTCCGAGTGGAACTATACCAAGGCGGCGGCGGAGCTGGGGATCGGGCGCACCACGCTCTGGCGCAAACTCAAGAAATACAATCTCACGCGTGAGATGCCGGTCGAGGCCTGACCGACTCGTCAGTTGCGGCGCGACGCCATCTTCAGCCGCTTGCGCATCGTGTTGTGCTCGTCATTGGTGTACGAGAAGCGGTGCCAGCCCTGTCCATCAGCAACAAAGAAGAGATACCCCGTGCTGTCGGGGCAGAGGGCTGCTGCAATCGCCGGCAGGCCGGGCGAATTGATGGGGGTGGGGGGGAGTCCCGGCTGCTTGTAGGTGTTGTAGGGGGTGACTTTTTCCAGATCATCTTTCGTGAGGGGGCGGTCAAGGCCGCCAAGGCCGTAGATGACGGTCGGGTCGGCATCGAGCAGCATGCCGCGTCGCAGGCGATTATGGTACACCGAGGCGACGACGGGCGCCTCAGAGAGGATGCCGGTTTCCGCCTGAACAATCGAAGCCAGGGTAACAACTTGCGACATAGTAAGGCCGCTGTCGGGGAGGCGGGACCACAAGGAGTCGGTCTTATGGTGGAACATCGCGACCATGCCACGCACAACCGCTTTCAGAGTGATGCCCGGAGGGTGAAGATAGGTTTCAGGGAAGAGGTACCCTTCGAGGCACGGGAGTCCGAGGGAGTCCAGGAAGACCCGGTCCTGGTTGAGGGCGATCAGTTCGGCCGAATCCAGGTGAAGTTGCTGGGCGAGGAGTGAGGCTACCCGCCAGATGGGGGCACCCTCGATGACGGTGATCTTCGTCTGAAGGCGATCGGCCTGGCGAATCTTCTCCAGAATCGAGCGGCAGGAATTCTTGCCGGTGAAGCGGTAGGCGCCCGGGAGCAGATGCTTGTCGACATCGGTCCAGCGGGCGGCGTACTCCAGCAGCCAGCGAGAGCGGACTACCCCCTCGGCCTGCAGCCGTGCAGCGAGGTTGGCGAAACGATCTCCGGATTGCACGAGGACGGTGACTTCACGAGGGCCGAGGTCCAGGTCGCTCACATAGGAGTAGCGGAGATATCCGGCGACGGTCAGCAGCAGCAGGAGGCCGAGGCCGGCGAATTTGGCTGCGGTGCGACGGCCGCCGGTCACGCGTCGGGAAACGGCATACAGGAGTCCGAGGAGGAGGAGAAACAGGCCGGTCACGAGCAGAAACGTGGTGACGAAGAAGTACACCACATATTCCCAGGCGCGGAAGTCCATACTACCTTTCATAGAGCCCATCGAGGAACCGTTGCAGAATCACGACCGCCGCCAGGCGGTCGATCCGTTTCTTGTCTTTGCCGATCCGCTGGCCATGGGCATGAATGATGGCCGCCGCCTCGACGGAGCTGTCGTGCTCATCCACTTTATACACCGGCCCGGAATACAGTGTCTTGATTCGCCGGATGAAACGGTCGACCGAGTCGCACTTCGCACTCCGGTCGCCGGACGCCAGCAGCGGGTAGCCGACGACGAGCGCGGTGGGCTGGTGTTTGTCCAGCAGGCGCTCGATACGGGCAAGCGCCTCGCGGCTCGATCGGGTCTCGATGGTTTCGAGGGCCGAGGGGATGGTACCGGTCGGGTCGCACTTGGCGACGCCGATCCGCCGTTCGCCGTAGTCGAAGGCCAGGACGGTCTTGTCGGTCACGCTGGACATAAGACAAAAGTAGGGAAGCGAGACTGGTCAGTCAAAGAAAAACGGCGCATCGGCACATGGTCAGGTCTTGCGCTCTTTCTTCTTGGCGGCCGGGAAGAGGATGTTGTTAAGGATCAGGCGGTAGCCAGGGGAATTCTTCTCAAGCGAAAGATCGGTGGGCGGATCGTTGACCATGTGCTGATAATCCTCCGGGTCATGGCCGGCGAGGAAGGTAAAGGTGCCCCGTCCGAGATTGCCGTGGATGTAGCGGACCTCGTCGAAGTTGTCAGGCTGGCCCAGAACGATCACGGATTTTTTGAGCAGCGACTTCCGGAAGCCGGTGACCTGACCCATGAAGGCATCGACCGTGCTGACATGATCCTGGATCAGCATGGTCGGGACCGGATCGAGCTTCGCGGAGAACGCGAACAGGTAGAAGTAGTCGTTCTGGGGGCTGGGAAAGCGAACCAGGCGATCCGGATACGTGTCGATGTTGGATCGGCGGTACACCATCGGGTCCAGAGAGATCTGGAAATTCTCGAAGGCGAAGGTCCGGGTGAAGTCGAGGCGGGAAGCGGCATCGGGATCAGGCGGGTCACCATCGAATTCGCGCGGAACGATGTCGACCCCTTCGGCGGCGAGAGCTATGTCGATGGTTTCCGGGGCGGAGCACATGGAAAAAAAGAAGCCGCCCCGGCGCACGTAATCGTAGATCAGCTTCGCGACATCGCGTTTCATCAGGGAAACCTTGTTGTAGCCGAGCTGACGGGCCATCTGCTCGTTTTCCCGGACATCGGCCTGGTACCAGAGCTCGTTGCGGAAGGCGCCATAGAATTTGCCGTACTGGCCCGTGAAGTCTTCGTGGTGGCAATGAAGCCAATCGAAGTCCTCGAGCCCGCCGGCCAGCACCTCGGGATCCCAGATTACCGAGTAAGGGATTTCGGCGTAGGTGAGAGCAAGCGTCACGGCATCATCCCACGGTTCCTTTCGGGGCGGGGAGTAGACAGCGATACGGGGGGCTTTTTCCAACTCCACCCGTTCCATGTTCTCCACTTCGATAGTGCGGTAGATGGCCGCCACATCACCGGAAGTAGCGTCTTCATACCGGACCCCCATCACCAGACACTGGTTGGCGATATCTTCCGACTGATCGACCAGGAACGAACCGCCGCGGTAGTTGAGGAGCCATTCGGCTTTATGGCCGGTCTCGAGCGACTTGAAGACGACGCCATAGGCCTTGAGGTGATCCGTCTGGGTGGAATCCATAGGGATCAGATAGGAACCGAAGACGGTGGGGGCTGCCAGGACAAGCAGGATGAGCAGAAGGTGTCGTGTGCGCATATTCACGGGTTAAACAGTTGGCCGGGCGAAAGGTTCGAGCCGCCGCGGCCGCTACTCCTTGGCCGGTTTGCGTGGTTTCGGCATGAGCTGCCGGCGTCTTTCTTTGTAAGTTTTCACATATTCGGCGATTTTCGCTTCCCGGCCGACCATCTTCGGGTGGAAATATTCGGTGCCGGCCAGTTGGTCCGGGAAATACTCCTGGTCGGTGATGGCATCCTCGAACTCGTGGGCGTACTTGTACCCTTTGCCGTAGTCGAGCGCTTTCATGAGCGAAGTGGGGGCATTGCGAATCCACAGGGGGACCGGAAGTGAGCCGTGATTGTGGGCATCGGCTTTGGCTTGGTCGAACGCCAGATAAATGGAGTTCGATTTGGGGGCGCAGGCCATGTAGACAGCCGCCTCGGCGATAGCCAGCTCTCCCTCGGGAGAGCCGAGGAAGTGGTAGGTGTCCTTGGCGTTCAGGCAGAGCGTCAGGGCATATGGGTCGGCCAGCCCGATATCCTCGGTGGCGAACCGAATGAGACGCCGGACGACATAGAGCGGGTCCTCGCCGGACTCGAGCATGCGGGCGAGCCAGTAGAGGGCGCCATCGGGATCACCACCGCGAATCGTTTTATGAAGGGCGGAAATGATGTTGAAGTGCTCTTCTCCGGCCTTGTCGTACACCAGGACGGCGCGCTGGTTCACCTGCTGAAGGATGGGGAGCGTGATTTCACCTCCGGCGCCGACAAATTCCGCGGCCAGTTCCAAAAGCGTGAGGGCGCGGCGCGCATCGCCATCGGCAGCCGTCGCCATGAAGTCGATGGCGCCCTCGGCCAGGCGGAGTTTCATGTCGCCGAGGCCGAGGTCGGGGTCTCCGACGGCCCGACTGAGCAGGGAGCTGATGTTGGCCTCGGTGAGGCGGTCGAGGACATACACGCGCATCCGGGAGAGGAGCGCCGAGTTGACCTCGAAAGAAGGGTTTTCGGTGGTGGCGCCGATCAGCACGATGTCCCCTTTTTCTACGTACGGAAGAAAGGCATCCTGCTGGGCTTTGTTAAAACGATGGATTTCATCGATAAAGATATAGGTCCGCCGGTGGGACAACTGGTAATAGTGGCCGGCTTTGGAGATGACTTCCTTGATCTCCTTGATGCCGGATGAAACGGCCGAGTACGGGATGAACTGGCCGCGAGTGGAGCGGGCGATCAGCTCGGCCAGAGTGGTCTTGCCGGTACCGGGAGGCCCCCAGAAGATCATGGAGCCGACTCTGTCTTCCTCGATCGCCTTGCGCAGCGGGGTACCGGGGCCGACGATCTTCTCCTGGCCGACGAACTGGTCGAAGGAGCGCGGGCGCATCCGGTCGGCGAGGGGCCGAACGGAGGCAGTCTCTTTTTGTGGCGTCGGCTGGTCGGGTTCGAAGAAGTCCATGGCGAGAATATAGCGAGATCGAAGGATGGCCACAATGACCATTCCAAGTGCGACCCAGGAGGGGCTTGTCTTGTCAGGTTGCGTGCATTATGTATAGTACATGCCGGCCAATCTGCCACCTCAGTATTACGAACTCGAACGGGAGTTCCGCGCGGAGAAAGACACGCGGGAGAAACTTCGCATGGCCGAAGAGCTGCTTCGGATCATGCCCAAGCACAAGGGGACGGACAAGCTCCAGGCCGAGATGAAGGCCAAGATCTCGCAGCTCAAGAAGCAGTTGGAACAGGGAGAAAAGAAGGGGGGAGCGGCCCATGCGGTGAGCCACGACCATATTGATCCTGAAGGGGCGGGGCAGGTGATCCTGATCGGGGCGCCGAACGTCGGGAAATCCTCGTTGGTGGGGGCCCTGACGCATGCCAAGCCGCTGGTGGCGGACTATCCCTACTCCACCCGCGAGCCGCTGGCCGGGATGATGCCGTTCGAGACGGTGCAGATACAGCTCATCGATACGCCGCCGATCGGGGAGGAGCTATTCGAGACCTACATGCCGAACCTGGTGCGGAACGCCGACCTGGTACTGCTGGTGTGCGACGTGCAGGACCCGGACATGGCGGCCCGGACGACTTATCTGATCGAGCGGCTGACCGAAAAGCATATCCTGCTGCGACCGGAGCGGGGGGAAGCCGATGATCCGCGCTTCTATGTCAAGAAAACGTTCGTGTGCGCCCACAAGGCGAATGAGGAAGAAGATTCAGCGTGGCGGGACGAACTGGCGCGGCAATTCCCGGGATTCAGAATCGTTGCGACCTCGCTGATTGACGATGCCAGCATGGAGGCGCTGCGGCGGACGCTGTTCGAAGGGCTGGAGATCATCAGAATCTTCACCAAACAAGTCGGCAAGGATGTGGCACTGGTCGATCCGGTGATTCTGCCGATCGGCGCGACCGTGTCGGATGCGGCGACCTCGATTCACAAGGATTTCGCGGCCAAGCTCAAGTTCGCGCGGATTTGGGGGAAGGGGAAGTTCGACGGTCAGCGGGTGCAGCGAGACTACCAGCTCAACGACGGGGACGTGGTGGAGTTTCATATTTAGGCCCGTGCGGCCGGGCGCCTTTCATCCTTGACATTGGGGGCGGAGGAGGTCAGATTAGCGGATATGGAACAACCCCCACACTACAATTTCAAGGATGTGCTGGCGGCGCCGGCGCGGGCGCTGGCCGCCAAGCAGGTTGCGGTCATGACCCTGTTTCTGTGTGCGGCCGTGATCAAGTTCGATTTCTTCTTCTATGTGGCGTTTGCGATCCAGGGGGAAGATGTGGGGACGGCGTTTTCGGTCTGGGGGTTCCTGCCGATGGCCGGAAACATCTTCGGCAATCCGGTTTCGCAATTCCTGTACTATGCGGGGATGGCGGCGGCGGTGCTGGTGGTGATGTTCGGGTTTTTCGCCGTGGCGGCCATGAATATCGAGGCGGTGCGGGGGAACCACTTCTTCGGGATGTGGAAAGCGATGCGGTTCGCGCTCAGCCGCTGGAAGCAGTTGCTCCTGGCGGAGCTGGCGATCGCGACGTTTGTGGGGTTTATCGTCCTGCTGTTCTTCCTGCTGGGGCTCATTACCCGGATACCGGTGGCCGGTCTCTGGCTCTACACGATCCTGTTTGTCATACCGGATTTCATCATCGCGCTCCTGAGCGTGTTTATCATCTTCGTGTTCCTGTGCACGGTTCTGCTCCTGCCGGCGGTGGCGGCCGCGGAGCGAAACGGAGAGACCTTCAACGCCATCCTCGAGACCTTCTCCACCATCATCCGTCAGCCGTTCCGGTGGGCCGGGTACACGGCCTACGCGGTGCTGGCGGCCAAGCTCTGCAGCTTCCTGTATGCGTATTTCGCCTATCGGGCCGTGCAGTTTCTGGTCTGGACCAGCTCGCTGGGGGGCGGGGATGAGATCGAGAAACTGGTGCGTTCCGGGTTGTCGCATCTGCCGGTGCGGACGGAGGTCGTGCAGCGGACCCTGACTCTGTTTCCGGGTCTGAAATTCGGGGTGACGTTGCCGTCGCCGGCCTATTTCGGCGGGGATGCGCTGGTGGGGCATGCGATGGCGCTGATGTTGTTCCTGATATTCGCATCGGTGATCGGGTACGGTCTGGCGATCGTGGCGGCGGGACAGGCGCGCGGGTATGTGGTGATCCGGTATCTGAAGGATGGCCACAAGATTTCCGATGAGAAGCCGTTGTTCTTCGTGGAAGAGCACGTGAATCCGAAGGTGGATGAAGGGGAGGATGGCGTCCGAGCGTGACGCAATCTCCAGTCTATTTCACTGAGAAGAAGCCATTCGATTTGTCGGTTCTACGATTTCCATGCAAATAGTTCGTTCCATCACGCCGATGCAGACCCTTTCCCGCCGAGCAGCGGGCAGAGGGGCAGCCATCGCCCTCGTGCCGACCATGGGGTTTCTGCATGAGGGGCACCTGTCACTCATCCGCCGCGCCAAGAAAGAGGCGGATGTGGTGATCGTTTCGATCTTCGTTAACCCGGCGCAGTTCGCGCCCCACGAGGATCTGGCCAAGTACCCGCGCGATGAAAAGGGGGATATCCGCAAGATCAGGAGTGCGGGCGGGGATATCGTGTTTATCCCGAAGGCACCAGAAATGTACCCGCCCGATTTCCAGACCTGGGTGCGGGTGGAGAAGCTGAGCGAACTGCTGGAGGGAGCAGTGCGGCCGGGGCATTTCACGGGGGTAGCAACGGTCGTGGCGAAACTGTTCAATATCACGCGGCCGGATGTGGTCGTGTTCGGGCAAAAGGACTTCCAGCAAGCCGTGCTGCTCAGGCAAATGACGCGGGACCTGGGATACCCAGTGAAATATATCATCGCACCGACCGTGCGGGAGTCCGACGGGCTGGCGATGTCCTCGCGGAACAAGTATTTCGATGAGTTCGGACGGCGGGAGGCGATCTGCCTGTACCGGGCGTTGATCACGGCGAAGCAGATGGTGAAGGCCGGAATTGTGGTGTGCGGGAGGATCGAAAAAGAGATGCGGAGTGTCACTTTGGCGACCTGCCCGACGGCGAAGATCGACTATATCGCATTCACCGATTTTGATACATTGCAGCCTCGGAGAAGGGTTGAGAAAGTGACGATCTGTTCGCTGGCGGTGCGTCTGCACGGTGTGCGGCTGATCGACAATATGAGGTTGGGGTAGCTATCATGAACCTGTATTCCGGTATTCCGATACATTCGCCTGGGGTCAATGTCGCGGTGGTGAAGCGTGATCCGGACGGCTGGAAGTTTCTGCTTCTCAAACGGGGGTATCAGGAGAGCTACGCCGGGTCATGGGGGCTGCTCACCGGGACGAAGCGGGACGAAGAGACGGTGACGCAGTTGGCACTGCGGGAAATTCAGGAAGAGACCGGGCTGGCGCCCAAGGCGCTCTGGGCGACCGAGCATATTATCCAGTTTTTCGAGCCGGAAGAGGATGCGATCTGGATTCTTCCGGTGGTGGTAGCGGTGGCCTCGCCGAAGGCCGAGGTTGTGCTGACTCCGGAGAACGAGGCGTATGTCTGGCTGCCGGCGGCCGGGGCGAAAGAGCAGGTGTTCTGGAAGAATCTGGTGCGGGTTATCGACTTGCTTGATGGTGAGTTGGCGGGGTATCCGGCGCCGACCTGGCTGGCCCTGGAGCTCGAATAGGTGGAACCTTCTGTCGCTGATATCGTTACAGTAGAAGAACCAGGGCGCCTGGGTTGGCGAGTGCAAAGACTTGCCTGGCGGAGGAATTGCAGTATATTGGGCCGCGGAGATCGGGGCAGAATGCAGGACTAGCGACATATGCTGATAACAATGCTGAAATCGAAAATTCATCGGGCGACGATCACCGATGCCAATCTGAACTATACCGGGTCGATCACGATCGATGCCGAGCTGATGCGGCTGGCGGATTTGGTGCCGTATGAGAAAGTAGATATTGCCAATGTGAACAATGGGCACCGTTTCTCGACCTACGTGATTGAAGGGAAGCCCGGAAGCGGCGTGATTGCTCTGAACGGAGCAGCCGCCCGCCTTGGGGAAAAGGGGGACCTGATCATCATTCTGAGTTATTGCCAGATGGACAAGGCCAGTGCCGCGTCGCACAAGCCGCTGGCGGTGCATGTCGATGCCCACAACCGACCGACGAAGTAATTCGCGGTCAGACGAAAAGTTACTCCATTTATGACGAACTCCTCAACGCGGCAGCCGCGCGCTGCCATTGTGCTGGCAGCCGGCAAAGGGAAGCGGATGAAATCCGATCTCCCCAAAGTGCTGCATGAAATTCATGGTCGGCCGATGGTGGCAATTCTGATGGACACCCTGGCACCGCTCGGTTTCGACAAGATCGTGGTAGTGATTGGTCACGGCGGCGAACTGGTGCAGCAGGCGCTGGCTCAGTATTCCCTGCGGTTCGTCTGGCAGCGGGACCAGCTTGGAACCGGTCATGCGGTGAAAATGGCCAGCGATGAGCTCGGGAATTTCCATGGCACCACGCTGGTGGTGGCGGGCGATGTGCCGCTTCTGTCGGCGCGCACGATTTCGGCTCTGCTGGAAGTACACGAACAGACCAAGTCGTCGGCGACCTGTCTGACAGCTGTATTCGACGACCCGGCCGGGTATGGTCGAATTATCCGCTCCCGCGACGGGAGCAGTCTGGCGGCCATTGTCGAGCACAAAGATGCCACGCCGGAGCAACTGGCGATTCGAGAGGTGAACACCGGTACCTTCTGTTTCGATACCCAAAGACTCTTTGAAGTGATCCGCCAGGTCGGCAATCAGAATTCGCAAGGCGAGTACTATCTCACGGACGCCGTGAAGATATTGCATGACAAGGGGTTACTTGTCTCGGTGGTGGCTGCCGACAATCCCGATGAGGTGCTGGGGATCAACTCGGTGGAGCAATTGGAAGAGTTGGCCGGGAAATTTCCACCGAAGCGCTGATTAGTCAAATCAACTTTGGGAGAATTGGGGGCTCATTACGTGTTATAAGTGGATGCGGCAGTTGCCGATATTTGGGTAAGAGCGCTTTTTTTGGTTGACGCCTCTTCGGCGCGAGGATAAATTGAAGTGGGATTGTGAGATAAGACAATGAAACGACTGGTAGCAATCATGATCGTAGGTCTGCTGGCGGCGGTAGCCGGTGCGCAGACGACCGATATGGCGGCCCTGCAGACGGCCGGCCAGAGTGTGGCGCTGGGGGCTCGCCCGGCGGCGAGTTCGTTTTCCCTTCTCGATCTGTCGCGTCTCCGGTTTTCTCACAGCTACTCGATGTCGTATTTCTCGGGCGGGGGGCAGTCCGGTTCGATGGGTTTGTTGAATTCCACGATACTGTATGATTTTTCATCCAAGCTTTCGCTGGCGGTCAATGTAGGGGTCTTGCATAACACGGGCGCGGTCTGGGGTCAGGCGGGGACTGACGCTACCATACTTCCCGGATTTCGGCTCGATTATCACCCCTCATCGAAGTTCAGCATGGCGTTGGAGGTTCAGACCTATAGCGGCATGATGCCCTGGACCGGCCGGTCGGGCTGGTGGCGGTATCCCTGGTAGGTATCAGAACATTTGAGGGCCGAAATAGAGAAAGAGAGGTAGCAGGACGGCATCGGTAAGTTTTCCTCCCTGTTTGTTTTTGCATGCTCCAATCCGAAACATCTGAACATCACGAATCTGCAGCGTCCTCCTCGGAACGCGGCGTTGTTCGTCGGCCGCGACTTTTGCGGTGGCTCGAATACGTTGCCGGCCTTATGGCGGTGGCGCTGGTGGCGTATATCGTCTTTTTCTCGGTGCGTCTGGCGCGCGGGGTGACCCGCAGCAGCAGCGAGGCGGCGTCGATCGTGCGGTTACAGGTATTGAACGGAACGGGGATGCGGGGGATGGCGTCCTGGATGACTGAGCGTATATCCGGCTATAGCGATCGCGACCTGGAGATCAAGGTCGTCGATACCGGCAACTTCGACCTCACGGAGGTTACCGGCTCGTTCGTGATCTCGCGCGATCAGGACCTGGAGTTGGCCCGCCTGTTGGCGGGTCGCCTGGGGCTCGATCCGGCCGGCGTTGTGTATAAACCGCTGTCCAACAATCATCAGCTGGCCACGGCCACGCTGGTGCTGGGACGGGATTATTCGCGGATCACTCTCAACACTCAGGCGTCAAAGGAGAAGTAACCCCGACCGTTGAAAAAGCTCACCCCGTTATCACTGGCGCGGCTGGCCGGACGGCTGGCGCTTTCGAAGCGCGGCTTCGATGTCAAGATTCTGAAGCTCAAGGCGCTCTCCAGTGTCTGCGACTACTTCGTGATTGTTTCGGGCGACGCGGACGTGCAGGTGCGGGCGATCGCCAACGCCGTCTCCGATGGCCTGAGGGAGGCGGGTCTGAAACCGTATCATTCGGAGGGACTGACCAAGGGGAACTGGGTGCTGCTGGATTATATCGATGTCGTCGTGCACGTCTTTTTGGAGCCGACCCGTCGATTCTACGCGCTTGAGAAGCTGTGGGGAGATGCGCCGGTCGAGGAGTTGTCGGACGAACCGGCGCCGGCGAAACCTGCCGCACGACGCGGCAGCCGAACACGGTAACAAAAAACGATTTTCATAGGATGAGTTGGGTATGGAACTGGTAGAACTGAAGTCCAAGACGATCGCAGAGTTGCTGAAGATCGCCGAGGACCTGGATATTCCCGGCGTCTCGGGGCTGCGAAAATCGGAGTTGATTTATAAGGTCATGGAGGCGACTTCCTCCTCGACCACCAACGGCATGATCTTCGCCGAGGGCGTGCTGGAGGTGATGGAAGAGGGGTACGGTTTCCTGCGCTCCTCCGATTACAACTACCTGCCGGGGCCGGATGACATCTACGTTTCTCCCTCGCAGATCAAGCGGTTCGATCTGCGGACGGGGGATACGATTTCGGGTCAGGTTCGACCGCCGAAGGAGAACGAGCGGTATTTCGCGCTGTTGAAGATCGAGGCGGTGAATTTCGAGGACCCGGAAGTCGCCAAGCACAAGACGCTGTTCGACAATCTGACGCCGCTGTATCCCAATGATCCGTTCCATCTGGAACAGCAGACCGAGGAACTGACGACGCGGATTATCGACTTGATGTGCCCGATCGGCAAAGGGCAGCGCGCCCTGATCACCTCGCCGCCGAAGGCGGGCAAGACGATGATTCTGCAAAAGATCGCGCAGTCGATCGTGGCGAATCACCCGAAGGTGAAGCTGATCGTGTTGCTGATCGACGAGCGACCGGAAGAGGTGACGGAGATGCGTCGGTCGGTGCGGGGCGAGGTGATTTCCTCGACCTTCGACGAGCCGGCGGAGCGGCACGTCCAGGTGGCCAACATGGTGCTCGAGAAGGCCAAGCGGCTGGTGGAGCACAAACACGACGTGGTCATTCTGCTGGACTCGATCACCCGTCTGGCGCGCGCCCATAACGCGGTCGTGCCGCATTCGGGGAAGATCCTCTCGGGCGGTGTGGATTCCAATGCCCTGCATAAGCCGAAGCGGTTCTTCGGCGCGGCGCGCAATATCGAGGAAGGGGGATCGCTGACGATCGTGGGGACGGCGCTGATCGAGACCGGTTCGCGCATGGACGAAGTGATTTTCGAAGAGTTCAAGGGAACGGGCAACATGGAAATGGTGCTGGATCGCCGGTTGTCCGACCGACGAATCTTCCCGGCCATGGACCTGAACCGCTCGTCTACGCGTAAGGAAGAACTCCTGATGGCGGACGAGGTGCTCAACAAGATCTGGATCCTGCGGAAGTTCCTGGCCGAGATGAATCCGATCGAAGCGATGGAGTTCCTGACCGACCGGATGAAAAAGTCCAAGACCAACGAGCGATTCCTGGCTTCGATGAAGGACTGAGATCGATACCGAACGGGTCATCGACCCGACTGATGCGAAATCGGCAGGTGCGAGTGCGCGTGAAGCGACTCGACCTGCCGTCTTATTTCTGGCGACCGGGTGGGCGGTTATTTCAGGGTGTGGCGGAGGATGACGCCGCCGGCGCCGACCGCGTACAGGCGCTTGCCGGTAAGGCAGAGGTCCGCAACATCAATGGGCTCGGGGATGGTCTCTCCCTCCCACGTCTTGCCGCCGTCGACAGTCTTCTTGATGACGCCGGTGGTCCCGGCAGCATACGCCGTTTCGGCATTGACTATTGCCACCGAAGTGTATTGCACGCCTTCATCGAAGGATATGGGTGTCCAGGTGTTGCCGCCATCGTGGGTATACGCGCCCATCCCGAGATTCCCTACCATGACGCCAAAGGTGCCGTAGAAGGCGACCGCCCGTCCGGGCTTGCCGTCGAGCGTCCGTCGTTCCTGCCAGGTGGCGCCGAGATCGCGAGAGAAATGCAGTTTTCCCCAACTGAGGAAACAGATGGGGGAACCGGGGCGGTAGAACAGCTCGCCGTAGGCCTGGCCGACCTCCGGCAACTCCTTCCAGGAGACGCCGGCATCGGTGGAGCGAAGAATGATACCTTTGGAACGGGTGGTGATATCGCGCGCCCAGCCGATCACGAGAGCCGTTCGGCTGTCCAGGATAGCAGTGCTGAGCAGCCACGGCATGGTGTCTTTGAGGGAGTGGTTCTCCCAGGTGAGTCCGCCGTTGGTGGTTCGGTAGATGGCCCCCTGCCGGCCGCAGACGATTCCGGTATCCTTGTTCAGGAAGCAGACATCCTCAAGCGGAGACTGGCTGGGCGGGGTCAGCGCCGACCAGGAGGTGCCGCCGGTGACGGTTCGGTAGACGTTGCCGCCGCTGGTAACGACAAAGCCGGTGTCCGGCTGAATAAACCATGCCCCCGTGATGTTGTCCTCGACCGGGAGGCGATAGATATCCCAGTCGGCGGCCATCGATATCGAGGCAAGCATCATCAACGCGGCGGCCAGCGCCAACGGAGCGGCGGATCTGTTTTTTGATTGTCGCATCTGCTACCCTTTTGTACACTTCATGACGAGCAATGATCCACGGTTTATGAGCCGGCAAGGTATAACAGATGCTTTCAACTGTCAAACCAAAGTCCGAAAGGGTAAGGATAGCGCGCCGTGCAGTCGCCGTTGGTTGATTTGCAGCACCTTAAGGTGAAGAATCCCCGTGGGGACTTCGTGTTCACCGACCTCTGTCTGACGATAGAGGCGGGGAAATCGGTCGTGGTTACGGGTCCGGCCGGTTCGGGGAAGACGATGATCGCGCAGTTGCTGGCCGGGCTGATTCGTCCGATGGAAGGCGAGATGGAGCTTTTCGGCGAGCCGGTCAGACCGCGCGGGAAGCGGCAGTGGCGAAAACTCCGGAGGAAAATCGGCGGCGTCGGCGGCCCCTGGGAGCTTATCCCGTCGCTGAGCGTCACGGAAAACGTGCTGCTGCCGATGATCGCGATGGGGGAGCGGCCACATATCCAGAAAGAACGGTTGTGGAAGTTGCTGGGGGAGTTTGGCCTGACGAAAGTGGCGACGCATCATCCGGGAAATCTCACCCGGGTCGAGACCATGCTCTGTCAGATCGCCCGAGCCTCGATCGCGGGCCAGCCGCTGGTCGTCCTGGATGAACCCTCATCGGGGCTGGACAACCAAACGTATTTGCACGTGTGCGAATTCATGGTCAAGGCGACGGTTTCGGGGCAGAGTCTGCTCCTGTTGTCCTCCGATCCGCCGCCGCGTGAAATTCCGGCCAGCCGACAACTGCGCATCGTGAACGGGCATCTGGAATGACGCGACTCGGTTTCATCATTCGGGAATTCGGCCGCATGCTGACGCGGTACCCGGCGACGGCGCTGGGATCGTTTTTGTCGCTCGGGTTGCTGTTCCTGTTGTTCGACATGTTCTGGGTGGCGACGGGCACCACCAATCAATTCTACGTGACTTTGTTGGCGGACCTGCGCATGGAAGCCTTCGTAGCCGAGCCCGTGCCGGATACGCAGTTGACCTATCTCTCGGCGCAGATTGACGATCTGCCGGGCGTACGGTCGGTGGCATACATTTCGCGCGAGCAGGCGCGGCAGGACCTGGCGAATCTGATCGGCACTGACCTGCTGGTGGGATATGACTCGCTCAACCCGTTGCCGCGCTCGTTCGTCCTGACGCTCGAGGAGCGGTATCATCGGCTGTCCTCGATGCGGGAGTTGGAGCAGCAACTGACCGGGCTCAGCGGCGTGACCGAAGTGCAGTACAGTCGGAAGTGGCTGGAGCAAATGGAGCAGACCCGCTCGATGCTACGGACGGTGGGGTTGGCGCTCGGCGGCATCATCCTGTTGGCGGCGATCATCACCACCAGCAACAGCATTCGCCTGATGACCCGGTCGCGCAGCGCCGGATTGCACCAGATGAGGCTGCTGGGGGCCGGCAAGCTGTTCACCTCGGCGCCGTTTCTTATGGAGGGGTTTGTGTTGGGGGGGCTGTCGGCCGCTGCTTCCTGGGGCGTCCTTTTGTTTGGGCTGCGGAAGATATCTTTCAGCCAGTTTCAGATTGTGATTCCGCAGTACGGCGACATGGCGATGTACTGCCTGGGGGCGGCCCTGCTGGGGTGTATCAGCGGGTACCTGGGGATTCGGAAGGCGATGCGATGAGGCCGGGCCCTGCGGCGGCCGTTCTCGCGCTGGCACTCCTGGCGGTGAACTGGTCGGTCGGACGAGCCGCTGAGCCCAAAGGGGGAAAAGTGGCCGATCAGCGTCAGGAACTGGACAAGCTGAAACGGGACGTGCAGAAGAGCCAGTCTCGGCTCGATTCGCTCAAACGCGAGGAGGCGCGGGTCCAGAAGGACCTCTCCGACTACGACCAGCGTATCAGTTCGCAGAAGCAGTTGCTGGACCGACTTCGAAAAGAGGCGCGCCAGCTCTCGCGATCAATCGCCGAGGGGGAATCACAGCAGCGGACGGCCCAGCAGGATCTGGAACTGACCCAGCGGCGGTTCCTGGGGAATGTTCGTCAGTTGTATGTTTCGGCCAAGTCGAGGGACTACTCGTTTCTGGCGCAACCGGACGAGGAACGGGAGAACCACCGGCGGATGATTTACCTGACCCGGCTGGCGAACTTCGAGTCCGGCAGTATCAGCTCGGCCTCCCAGGTGCTGGCGCAATCACTGGCCGACCTCAAGCAACTGATCGGAGAAGGGAGCCAGGTCACCAGTCTGGTGAAGGAGAAGGAAGCCAGCTACGCTTTGGAGAAGAGCCGCAAGCAACGCCGGGAGAAGGCGCTGGATCGGATCCGTCGGTCAAGCAAGGATGAGGCGGAGCGGGTGATCTCCCTTAGCAAGGTGGCAGAAGAAATGGAGAACTTGATTGCGCGGCTGGAACGCCAGCAGCGAGCGGCGCAGGCGAAGCGCCCGGCAGCGCCGTCCACCGTGTCGACCTTCGCCGGGCTGAAGGGGAGTCTGGCCGCACCGTTCAAGGGATCGATTGTCACGCCGTTCGGCAATGCGGTCGATCCGGTGACGAAACTGAAGTCGTTTTCGCCGGGCATCGTCGTCAAAGGGAGACCTTCGGGGGCCGTCGCGGCCGTGGCGGCCGGCTCGGTGGTGTACACCGGGGATTTGCGGGGGTACGGCAAATTCGTTATCGTTGACCATGACGGTCAGTATTACACTACCTATGCCGGACTGGGATCGGTGGGAGTGGCATCGAATCAGGAAGTTCGTTCGGGTCAGGCGATCGGTCAGGCCGGAGCCGACGGGATTATCAAGTTCGAGTTGCGGAAAGGGCGCGAGCCGCTCGATCCGGTGGAGTGGCTGAGGATTGAGTCGTTCTAATATTGCGACAGCACAACCGAAGGCGTGGCGGCTGTTGTGCCGCAGTTTTCGGGCGAAGCGGGTGGCCTCGACCTACCTGTTCTGCGGGCGGGAAGGGGTCGGACACTGGCCGCTGGCGATCCATCTGGCGGCGCTGATGAACTGCGTCGAGCCGATGCCGGAGGCGGGTGATCCCGACCTGCTGCAGCCGTGCGGAAGCTGTGTCAACTGTCGGAACATCTTCGGGCTCAATTTCCCCGGCCTGCACCTGATTGTGCCGATCCCCACGCACAAAAATCTCGGCGAGGCGATCGATCTCACCAATGAGTTTTTGGATCAGAAGCGGCAGGAGCCGTACAAACTGCTGACCTCGGCGACCAATCTGTCGATTCCCATTCTGCTGGCGCGCGAGGTCAAGACCATGCTCTCGCGCAAGGGAACGGCCGGGGTTACCAGGATAGTGCTGTTTTATCAAATGGAAAAGATGTTGCCGTCATCGGCCGACGCCCTGCTCAAGCTGATCGAGGAACCGCCGCCGGACACGGTAATAGTGCTCACGGCGGAGCGCCCGGAATCGCTCTTGCCGACAATTCAGTCCCGTTCGCAGAAGGTCAAGCTGGATCGAGTGTCGGAGGCGATGGGTGCGGCGTACCTCCAGGAGAAGTACCAGGCGAACGAGATCCGCGCGAAGCTGCTCATGCGGTTGTCCGAGGGGGTGTTGGGGCAGGCGATCGAAATGGTGGGCGGGGATGAGGACGAAGAGATGTCGCGCCGGGCAGTGGGGTTTCTTCTGTTCAAGTCGCTGTTTATTGACCGGAATCCGGAGACGGTGGGGCATCTAGTGGAGCTGATGGAGCGGAGCGACCGCAGCGAGGCGGAGGAACTGTTGCGATTGTGGCAGTCGCTGGTACGGGATTGCGCGTATTATGCCGTGAGCGGAAGCGAGGCCGAGTTCGTGAATGTCGATTTTTCGAGTGACCTGAGGAGCTTCGCGCGATCGTTCGACAATCCAAAGCTGGCGGCGGCCATGACCGAGCGGATCAAGAATACCCTTGCCGATCTTCGCCGGAATGTGCATATTCAGTCCGCCTTAGTGGCGCTCTCGCTTAAACTTAAGGCGGATCTGCAGGTGTCCGGGTAAGACGCGAAAGTCAGGAAAATCATGGCTGAGTTATATCTGGTGGAGTTCAAGGGGTCCCGCAAGGAGTACTTCTACAACTCCTATCATCACGCGCTGAAGCTGACCGATCCGGTCGTGGTGCAGGCCGATCAGGGGGAGGATATCGGAGTGTTGATCAAACGAATCGATGCGCCGATCGATTTCGCCGACAGCGCCCGACCGCGCTCCATCCTGCGGCCCGCCGGCAAGGAGGATCGCTTTCATCTGGATGAGCTGCGAAAGCGGGAACTGACCTATAAAAAAGAGATCGTCGGGCTGATTCGCAAACACGGACTGGTGATGAAGGTCGTGGACTGCGAGTGTCAGTACGACGGCAACAAGATCACTTTCTTTTTCACGGCGGAACACCGGGTTGATTTTCGCGCCCTGGTGCGGGACCTGGCGTCGCGGTACCGGACGAGAATCGAACTTCGGCAGATCGGGGTGCGCGATGAGGCGCGCCGTCTGGACGGTTACGGTATCTGCGGACGCCGTCAGTGCTGCAATACGTTTATCCGGGACTTTGCGCCGATTTCGACCTCGCACGCCCGGGAACAGGACCTGTCGCTGAACCCCTCGAAAATCTCCGGCAACTGCGGGCGGCTGCTCTGCTGCCTTCGCTACGAAGTGGATATGTACACTTCGGCCAAGAAGTCCTTCCCGCCGCCCGGCATGATGGTGGTGACGAAGGAAGGGGCCGGCGTGCTGCTGCGCGTCGATGTGTTTCAGCAGGAGGCGATCCTGGTGGCTGAAGACAACAGCCAGTTGCGGGTGAAGGCCGCCGATATTCTCTCGGTGTTCAAGCCGAAGGGGGCCGAGGGGGGACCGGCGCAGGGAAGGAAAGGGGAGCGTCCGGATGCCGAAGGAGAGCCGGCCCCGTCGCGCGAAGAACTCAAGAAGCTGGATGAGCCGGATGGGCTCCAGCAGTGACCGCAGAGCAGGAGTAGGACCGTGCCACGACCATTCTACATAACCACGCCGATTTACTACGTCAACGACCGGCCGCATATCGGCCATGCCTATACCACGATCGCTGCGGATATGATCGCGCGTTATCACCGCCTGGCCGGACGGGAGACCTTCTTTCTGACGGGCACCGACGAACACGGTACGAAGATCGAAGAGGCGGCCCGCGACGCCGGCCTGACCGAGCAGGCGTTCTGCGACCGGACGGTGGAGACATTCAAGGCGGCGTGGAAGAATCTCGGGATCGAGTACGACTATTTCATCCGGACCACCTCGGAGCGGCACAAGGTGGCGGTGGCGAAGTTCCTCGATGCCATGCGGGCGGCCAAGACCGGCGATGGCCAGGACACCGTCTACTCAGGTTTCTATGAAGGGCTCTACTGCACCGGGTGCGAGAAGTTTCTCACTGAAAAAGACCTGGTGGACGGGATGTGCCCGTACCATCGCAGGCCGCCGGAGAAACTGCGCGAGAAGAATTACTTCTTCCGGCTCACGGCGTACATGGATCGGATCAGGGAGAAAATCGAGTCGGGGGATCTGCAGATCCTTCCGGAGGAACGGCGCCGCGAAACGCTGGGCTTGATCGGTCAGGACCTGCCGGACTTTTCTGTTTCGCGCGAGCGGGTCAAGTGGGGCATACCGCTCTCCTTCGACAAGACGCAGGTCGCGTATGTCTGGGTGGATGCGCTTTCCAACTACATCACGGCCATCGGGTACGGCGACGACGAGGCCTCGTTCAATAAGTGGTGGAACGAGGCGGAGATCGTGCATCTCATGGGGAAGGAGATCCTCAAGTTCCATTGTCTGTACTGGCCGGCGATGTTGATGGCGGCCGGATTGAAACTGCCGGAGACCATGTTTCTGCACGGTTTCTTCACCGTGGACGGCGAGAAGATGTCCAAGTCGCTCGGGAATATCATTGATCCGAACGACATGGTGGCGCAGTTCGGCGCCGACGGGGCGCGGTATCTGCTGTTGACGCAGTACCCGTTCGGGATCGACGGCGACGTGCAGGCGAAGCGGTTCGTGACGCAGTACAATTCCGACCTGGCCAACGACCTGGGGAATCTGGCATCGCGCGTGGCCAAGATGATCATCACGAATTTCGACGGCAGGCTGCCGGGCCCGACACGCGACTTGGTCGGCTTGGACCAGCTCATGCTGATGGCGGATCAGCTGCCGAACAGCGCGTACGGGCATATCAAACATTTCCGGCTGACCAATGCGATCGCCGACACGCTGAACCTGGTGAAAGCCGCCAACAAGTTCTTCAACGACACGGCTCCCTGGAAGCTGACCGCGCCGGAGCTGAAGGAGCGGCAGGGGGCGATCCTGTATGCCTGTTCCGAAGTGCTGCGGATTGTCTCGGTGCTGCTGTTCCCGGTCATGCCGCAGAAGATGCGGGAACTGAGGGCGGTGTATGGCCTGGATGACAGCACGCTGTCGCTGGCCGATGCCCATCAGTTCTTCGTGCTGGAGCCGGGAACGCCGGTCAACCTGGACCAGCCGATCTTCCCGCGCCTGAATCCATCGGACAAACCGGCGGGGGCCCCCGCCACGGCTGTGGTGGTACCGACTCCTGACCCGAAACAGTCGACCGACGGGCTGCTGGATATCAGCGAGTTCGCCAGGGCGGATTTGCGCGTGGCGGTGGTGCTGGAAGCGGTGCGGGTGGAGGGGGCCAACAAGCTGCTGCGTCTGCAGATCGATCTGGGGACGGAGAAACGCCAGATCGTGGCGGGCGTGGCGGAGCATTATGCGCCGGAAGCGATGGTGGGACGGAAGATCATCGTGGTGACCAATCTGAAACCGGCGGTGATCCGGGGCGTGGCGTCGCACGGGATGTTGCTGGCGGCCAAATCGGGCGCACAGCTCAGGCTTTTGGCGCCCGATGGTGACCTTCCGCCCGGCGCCAAAGTCAGCTAATGTTCGATTCACATTGCCATCTCGACAGTAAGGTGTATGCGGGGCATCACGACGACATCGTGCGTGATGCCACGCTGGCCGGCGTGCACACGATCGTCAACATCGGCGCCGACCTGCCCTCCTCACAGGCTTCCGTCGCTCTGGCGGAACGATTCACTTCCATCTATGCGACAGTCGGGATTCACCCGCACGACGCCACCACCTGTTCCGACACGGCTTTGGCCGAACTGGAGAAACTGGCGGCGCACGCCAAAGTGGTGGCGATCGGAGAGATCGGACTGGACTACTACCGCGACCTGTCGCCCCGACCGGATCAGAAGCGGGCGTTCGAGCGCCAACTGGAGCTGGCGGTGAAGCTCGCCAAGCCGGTCGTCATTCACACGCGGGAGGCGTTTGCGGATACGCTGGCCATCGTGCGACCGTACGCAGCGAGACTGAAAGGCGGCGTATTCCACTGCTTTCCCGGCACGGTGGCGGATGCCTGGCGGGTATTTGACCTGGGTTTCGTGATTTCGGTTGGGGGGGTGATAACGTACAAAAATGCCGGAATGGCGACCGTCGCTACGGAGGTCCCCCTCGAAAAGATCATGCTGGAGACCGACGCGCCATACCTGACGCCGATGCCGTTTCGCGGGCAGACGAATTACCCGGCGCACGTGAAGCTGGTTTGCCAGAAACTGGCGCAATTGCGCGGAATGAGTGTCGCCGAGACGGAAAAGATCACCGATCGGACCAGCGGCAAGCTGTACGGGCTGCTGGAGACATTCGGAGACTGAGCCGTGTCGCCATATCACGCCAAGAAGCGGCTGGGGCAACATTTCCTGAAATCGGATGCCATCGTGGCGCAGATTGTCGAGCTGGCGGATGTGCGCCCCGGAGAAACCGTGCTGGAGATCGGACCGGGGCGGGGGCGACTCACGCTGCCGCTGGCGGAGACGGGCGCGCGGATCGTGGCGGTAGAATACGACCGTGACCTGCTCGGGTATCTGACCAAGCTGACATCGAAATGCGGGAATGTGGAAATCCTGAACACGGATTTCCTGACACTGGAGCCATCGGCGTACGACCTCGATCGGTTCACCCTGGTGGGGAATATTCCGTACAATATCACCTCGCCGGTGATGACGTGGTGTGGGCGGAATCAACCGCATATGCGCGCCGGGGTTCTGATGGTGCAGAAAGAAATAGCCGTGCGGATCGCGGGGAAGCCGGATTCAAAGGACTGGTCGCCGCTGGCGATCAGCACGCAGGTTCGTTTCGATGCGGAAATCTGTTTCGAGGTAGCGGCGCGGCATTTCAGCCCGCCGCCGGCGGTTACGTCCGCGGTGATCAAACTGACTCCGCACGCCAGACCGCTGGCCGTGCCGTTCGAGAAGCTGGATCGGGTGGTGCGGGCGGCGTTTCACCAACGGCGGAAAACCGTGGCGAACAACCTGATGGGATCTGTGTTACGTGAGGTGAACGTGGCGCAGCAGGTGCTGGCGCAAGTTGGCCTGGAGGCGAAGGTGAGAGCGGAGCAAATGACGATCGAGCAGTTCGTGCAATTGACGATGGCGCTGGATGAGGTCGAGCACGGGAAGACAAGGGAGTGATATCGTGAGTGATCGCGAGACGCGATATGTGGTCCTGATTACTCCCAGCGAAACGGGCGGGCTGCGGCTGGACAAATTCCTGGCCATGAACCCGGAGGTGGAGTTGTCGCGCACCCGGGCGCAGATGCTGATCGGAAACGGGGACGTGAAGGTGGATGGGAAAGTCGTGACGGCCAACCATCGGCTGCGAGCCAACTCCCGGATCGAGGTGGCAATCCCGCCGCTGCCGGAACTGGACTGGAGCCCGGAAGATATTCCGCTCGATATCGTATATGACGATCCGCATCTGGCCGTGGTGAACAAACCGGCCGGACTGGTGACCCATCCGGCGACCGGTAACTACAATCATACTCTGGTGAATGCGCTGGTGTTTCGCTACGGGCGACTACCGTGCCTGGCGGAAGGGGGACGCCCCGGCGTGGTGCACCGATTAGACAAAGAAACCTCGGGCCTGCTGCTGGTGGCTAAGCAGGAGCCGGTGATGCTGAAGCTGCAGAAGATGCTCAGCGATCGGGAGATCAAGCGGACGTACCTGGCGCTCGTGTGCGGGCACATGCCGAACGACAGCGGGACGATCGAAGCACCGATCGGGCGGTCGGCCACCGAGCGAACCAAGATGGCGGTGACGCAGGAGAACAGCCGGCAGGCGGTGACGCATTATGAGGTGCGCGAACGGTATCGGTCGTATGATCTGCTGGATGTGAAGCTGGAGACGGGGCGAACGCACCAGATTCGCGTGCACTTCTCGCATCTGGGGCACCCGGTGTTCGGTGATCCCGAGTACGGTGGGCGGGAGAACTGGCTGCAGGGGATGTTCGCGCCGGAGCGGCCGTTGGCCAAACGACTCCTGATGGTGATCAAGCGGCAGTCGTTGCACGCGCGCCGGCTCGAGTTCGTGCACCCGGTGACGAAAAAGACGCTGGTGTGCGAGGTCGATCCGCCGGAAGATTTTCAGGCGGTGCTGGCGACACTTCGAGCCGAAGGGGCATAGGGTTCACCGGCTCGTCACGGGGGCGGGGACAATCTTGTTACTGTACAGAAGATCGGTAGCCAGTTGGTAGTACGACTGGGCGCGCACGCGAATGGAATCTCCGAGGGGCGGATTCAGGCGGGCGCGGTCGGTGCGGAAGTCACCGCTGCGGTAGTTGTATACGAGCGGGGTGCGGCTGTCGAGCCCCATGATCGCGATGTTGTCGTTTTCGATCCAACCGAGATTTTCTCCCGAAATCCAGAGCGCGAAGCCGGCGCTGTCCGGCAGAGCGAGCAGGTCGCGCCCCATGTCGGCGCGGTACGGGAGGCCAAGCAGCGAAGCCAGTGTGACCGGGATATCCATTTGCGAGCCGATGACGGAGCGGACGCCGGGCGCCAGGAGCGCCGGAGCGTAGATGAGCATCGGAATCTGCTGATTCTCAAACATGTTCAGGTCCGTGTGGTGGGTGTGGTCGCCGGTGATGACGAAGATCGTACTGTCGAACCAGCGTTCGGTACGGGCCTGCGCGAAAAATCGCCCCAGCGCCCAGTCGGAGTAGTGGTAGGCATTCAGGTAGCGTGACTCCGGGTGCCGGTCCTCGGAGATAATGGCGAAGCTATCCGCATCCATCTCGCCCGGCGGGTGAGTGGAGACAGACAGAACATAACCGAAGAACGGCCGGTCGGACGCCGAGCGGAATTCGCGCAGGGCGCGGTCGAAGATATACTGGTCATCATACCCCCAGGCCTTATCCTCGCCGCCGCAGTCGCGCATCTGGCGGTTGCCGATGATGATATCGAATTTCTCGTGCTCCAGCATGTTGCCGAGATTCTCAAAGTCCAAAATGCCGCCGTGCACGAAGATGTTGGTGTACCCCTTCTGCTTCAGCCGCACGCTCAGCGATGCGAAATTGTCCTGCAACTCCTGACGGCGGAGAATCGGCAGCCCGACCTGATCGGGGAAGCCGGTGAGCGTGCAGAAAGTGCCGGACGTCGTGCGGTAGCCATTGGCGAAAAAGCGGGTAAAGACAACACCATCGCGTGCCAGCTGGTTAAACTCCGGCGTGATCCCCATCGTGTCGCCGAGCGGGCCGGTGAACTTGCCGGTCCAGCTCTCCATCAGGATAATCACGACATTGAGTCTGCGGGACGTCGTGGAGTCGGTCGCGCGATAGAGCGGGTACTCGGGGTCGATCATCGGCTGATTGTCCAGCCCAAGCAAAGCGAGCGTGCGGGCCCGGGCGGTTGCGGCATCGATCAGGCGGACCGGCTTGCTCCGGTAAATTGAGCGAAGCGCGGTATAGGGGCCGTTGATGGTGAGCATGTTGACGGAATTGTAGTGGCTGATGAAGGCATCGGCTTCACGCAGCGGCACGCGCTGGAGGCCGCCGCGCGCCACCACGACCAGAAACGGCACGAGAATCAGATAGATGATGAGGAGCCGTTTGGTTGAGATGGGGGCGAAGTCCAGCAGCTGCTCGGTGCGGACAGCACGGAGGGCAAGGCGCACTGAAAAAACGAGCGCCGCCAGGCCGACTACAAAGAGTACAGGGTGGGAGAGGAAGGCGGTCTTGACAATCGGCAGCAGGCTGGCGTTGAGATAGACGAACGCCTCGTAGCCGAGCCGCTTGTGGGAGAACGGGAAATAGAGCAGGTCGGCGAACGCGAGCAGGAAATAGACGAGAAAGATCAAATGGGCGGCCAGAATCCATAGGGCGCGGTACGGGCGGATCCGTCCAATGATCGGCACATGCGACAGAATCAGAATACCGGTGAATCCGACCGCAGTCAGGGCGGCATCGAAGCGGAGACCAAAGAGAAATGCCTTGCCAAGTTCGAAGAGCGGGACGCCGGTGAATTCGTCGCGGTAAAGGAAATAAAAGACGACGCGGAACAGCGAGAACATCGCCATCGAGGCGATAAACGCGCGGAGGAAGAAGCGGAGTTCTTTGGTCAGGGGAGCCACGAAACCAGCACGCTCTCAATCAGTCCGCAATGATGTGCTCCGAGGCCGAAAGGAGCGTGTTATGCCTCGCCGACCCCGTGGCACTTCTTGTACTTCTTGCCGCTGCCGCAGGGGCAGGGGTCGTTGCGGCCGACCTTGGGCTCTTCGCGGCGGACGGTCGATTGCGCCTTGCGGGCAGGCAGCCACCAGTCCATGATGGCCACGACGCTCTCGCCGAGCGCGGCGGCGAACTCGCCCTGCCGCTCTTCCAGCGACGGGGTTTCGCGCAGCTGCTCCCAGCCGGCCTCGGTGCCGTAGAGCAGGATGGGCAGGAGCAGGGCGTCCCCCTCCTCCGACTCCATCAAGGGTTGCCACGCCTCCTCGTCGAGCTCGATGCCCATGACGAAGCCCGTGCACCACTCGTCGATGATCGGGATCGTTTCGCCGTGGTGGTCGCGCTCGTAGAGCAGCGGCTCGAATTCGTCCGGATAGCTGCGCAGGGTGAACAGGATGTCGTTGGCGTGGCGGAACACCAGGGACATCATGCGCTTGGCCTGGGCCTCGCTCTCCCAGTTCATCGGCCCGCCCCAGACGACCGGCATCCAGCGGCTGGGCGGCAGGTTGTTCGGGCCGACGGCGAGCGCCGTGAGGAAGCCGTCGAGCATCGAGATGTCCAGCGCCTCCTCGTTGACGGCGTCGGACATCAGGAACCGGTCGAGCTCGTCGAGTTCCTCGTCGGAGAGGGGGGCGTTGAGGTCGGCGTTCACGATTTCCCGGCGCCCAGCGCGAGGCGCTGTTGCACTTCGCGCTTGCCCATCCCGCGCAGCGCGGCGATCCTGGCCAGCATCTCCTGGTCGGGGCGCGTGGCCTTCGATTCCCAGTTGTAGATGGTCTGCGGCGAAACGCCGAGGATGCCGGCCAGCACCGGGGCCGACAGCTCGAGGCGCTCGCGCAGCTTCCTCAGGCCGTCGGCGCGGAAACGCATCTTGCCGCTGCCCCCCGCGGCCGGCAGCGCCTGGGCCGGCGCAGACCGGGCGAGCAGCGTCTCCATACGGCCGACCCGCTGGACCAGCTCGGCGTTCTGGCGCTTGAGCATGGCGATGTCGGCCCGATAGCGGGCAACCGCCTTCTTCAGTTGTTCGGTCTCCGTCCGGGATTCCTTGCGGGCCAAGCGCGTGATTTCCGACTTGAGCAGACTTGCGATGTTGGCCATGACTTCTCTCGTTGCTGTTATTGGGGAACGGCACCCGAACTGTACTGCAAGATGGTGGCTGGCAGTGTGTCGGCCAATCCGGACCTTGGGACGCTTCAAGCCTTACGTCAGCAACATGGCAGATTGCCGCCGTTGGCGATGCCGAATTGTGAACGGTAGCTTCCTGCACCGGGTGGGGCATACGTCGTGTTTCTCATCTCTAAGAAGGGGCAGGTGCGAGCACTCTTTAGGTCAGGAATGAATACTGCGTACGCCAATTGCGCCACGCCGATGTCAATACGAGATTTGTGCACTGCTCCAAAGCCCCTCGCATTTCAGACTCCCAGTGGCGTCGACGAGCAGCATCCGCTGCGACAATCAGCATTAGGTTTCTGTAACCTTCTGGCATGTCGGTGTCCAAGAGGCCAAAAAACGACTTGCGAGGCAAACTAATCTCGATGAATGTATCAAGGATCTCGGTAATTTTCGCCAACGTTGCATCAAATGCTGCCTTGGGCAAAGCGATACTGTCGCTGTTTTCAATCCCTTCTGCTCTCTCCCGAATAGAGAATTTGCCGCTGACTCCGTCATACAGCTCATAAGCGTGCAGGCTGTCGCTAAAGTGCGAATAGCTTCCAACCTCAAGCCCTAGCCAGCCCGCCATGACCTCCTGGATAGTCGTAAATTGGACAAAGTTATATGGCGTGCCTAGGAATAGATCGTTACTCCGCATCACCTGGGTCCATTCCAATCGCCCATTGCGAACCTTTAGAAGCGAGCAGATGTTGCAGGGTATATCGCGCGCCACGGGCGATCCGTCTGACGCAGGGAAGTCTGAATTGGCATCCCAAATTGATAGAACTACCTGTCTGGTATCGCTGCGCGCACTAAGCGCTAAATAAGCCCCTACTAGCTGGTCATACCCAAAGTGATGACGGAGGCGCCATCCATATGCGCCATGGTAGTGGTTGCCACTGCCGGCATATTCGGGGTATCTCTTGTTCCAGTAATTGATAAAGCGGGCGTCGTCTCGTCCGGCTAGTATCCAAAACGTCTCTGCAATTGCAAACGCGGGATTGATACCTGGCTGCCGCGATAGTACCCATCTATTTCGCGGGTTTTTGATATGAAAGACCGCATGCAGGACTTCCTGGGTGGTTCCATGCTGACTGTCCTGCTGGACCGCGTCGGCGCCAAACAATACCGTTCGTGCTCCCTGACACCATGCCTCATCGGCCGTTTGTCCTTCAAAGCAGTGCAGCATAAGGCACCTATTTTGTCTGAATCAAATCGTTGATCTTCCATTTAGGCGGATACCAGAGCGCAATGGGCTTAGGCGTCATCCTAAAATTCTGTTTGATGCGGATCCGCTGCGAAATCCCCGTAACGTCTGGATGCTTCACTCTTGCGTACTTGTCGACCTCACAGAAGAGGTTCTGGCAATCTATAAGCTGTAGAGGTCGTCCCCATAACGAGCAGAAATTGATTCCCAGTCGTTCAAATTCCATTGCTTGGCGATCGGCAACGACCTTGATAATGTCCGCCTCATTCAGGCCACCGAGAGAAGCAAAGCACTTCCGAATGCCATCAAGTGCGCCAGGCCCAGGGACCACAAATTGCATCTCGTCAAAGTCGCACAAGTTGCTGTAGTTGAGGTCCGTGGCAAATTGATAAGCAAGGAAATCCCCGATCAGTGGGTATGAACGCAGCAGCAGGAAAACCTCCTTCATGGATCGCGCATCTGAGACACGCTTTGGAACCTCGTCCTCCATCATTCGCGTCAGAAGAGCCAAATGCGCCCTATGCTTCCGATCGGTCTGAAAGATGCGACTTCCAGATGGCATTATATAGGCAGCCGAATATATGCGAACACCATTCGCCATTGCGCGAGTCAGAACATCATCGTAGGCTGCGAGAGAGAAATCTTCATGCGTAATTTCTCCAACACTCGACTTGAGCAATTCCCAAGTCTCGATCTTGTTGAAGAGCTTGAACAGGATAGTTCGGAAGAAAAGGTCTTCGGCTGTTTGGCTACCCTCGTATATAACGTTCCTAATCAGGTACTGACTAACTCTATCCGAAGCTCGGTACGCGTTTGTGAACTTGTACGTCTGAAGAATGGGGTCGTCCGTCCATGGCGGGGAAACGCCTTCAAATCGCTTAAAAAAAACATCTTGTCGCGCAGCGGCGAACCGCCAATATGTGTCGAAAACAACGCTTGGCTTAGCAGGGGAGAGCGAAGAGAAAACGAGCGGCGCTTGGCGATCCAGCTTAGCCGCAGTGGGCAGGACGGCTTTCGACTTTTCTCGCCTGACTGAACGAACTGTTCGAATGATTTGGTCGAGCGCGTCCTCAATCTTGGTGTCATTATCCACGACATAGACTGGGTACGAAAGAGCTTCGACCCCACTCAGTTTGTCATACGAATCGCGCCAGCGCCGCCATTCACGCAAGGGTTCCGCGCGAAGCGGAGCAGTCCGCCGGATTAGAAACGCCGCTGTTGGCTTGATACCCTTCCATGCAGCGAGTTCCGCTTCAATAAGCTTTTCAATGACCGCCTCATTAGCTCCGCCAACTGCACCATAGACCTTTGTGGACCACCAATATCTATCCAGTATGATCGTAATTCCCGCCGCGATGGCAGGGAGTATCTTCTTCTCAATGGCATCAATATGTGCGGCGACGTGAGCCGCTTGAAGGGCTGAGGCACTGACCTCCTTGATGCCAACCTTTGTCGAGCCGTGATGTAACTCATAGACCAGTTGCCCAAGCGTTCCAGGCTCCCGACCAGGAAAGGTCAGAAGTTCGCATGGCTGCAATTTCTTTAGAAATTCATGAAACTGCCTGGCCAGTTCTGACTTTCCAACGCCATCCGGCCCTTCAAAGACGAATAGCGAGCCGAACCCACTGCGCTTTGCACTCATCTTTTTGTCGCCGTCTCATTTCGGTATTGCCGCAGACACTCTTCAAATCCGCGCAGTGCAGACTTGGGTTGGTTGCCCAGAGTTAATGCCGAAGCGACGCAAGTCATTTTGACTAAGGTTCGCTGCATTTGATGAGCCATGAATCGTCCCAGACGACATAGTCCGAGATAGTTCCCGTACGCCTTTTCAAACATATATTGGAGAGGATAGAAGCCGGTAATTGATAGCCCGTCAGATCCAACCGGGGCGAACGCAACCTGCTGAAGGCAAGGGAATCCGAGAATGCGGTTATGAACGTGATCGCGGGTAGGATCAAATATGGCCGCCTGCAGAGCGCTCCGCCTGTGGTTACCGCGCAGGAACGTATCTATTACGTGTTGAAGTTGATTGACAGGCCGCCCACTGGTTCCGTCAGGCTCGTACGCTGTTAGCCGGCGGAAGTAGTTGCCCTTGTTGTTCGCACGATCTCGATGCTTGATGGCTGGCCAAATGCGCTCATACCGGGAAAATAGCTGAGCAGCGTTGTCCTCAATGTTGGGGTTCCACATTGAGTTAGGAAAGATAGTACTCGCAACATCTTCACAACTGCGTTGATTCAACCGGCTCATTTCCTCGTCGAGAGATTGACGAATATAGGAATCCTCTACCGCAATGCCGTGGTCGAAATCGGTCACTACGATAATGGCTGGTGAAAGTTCAGAAATCCCCGAATCGTTCAGACGAAGGAATGTATCCGCCCACGCTGTGGAAAGATTGCGCGCAGCAGGAAAGTAGGGTTCACTCGACATCGTCGTTCGCCTCCTCCTCAAAACGGTACCTCCCAAGCCCGCAGTATTCCTTGCGCATTACTCGCACATATGCGGCCCACTTGCCACCAGAAGCCACCACCCGACCGATACCCGGCTGTATTGCCTGAACCAGGGTTGCTGTTGAAGTCTGCTCGATTACCGCAATAGAGCGGCCTTCGACGCTTGTGCTTGGTGGTAGTAGGACCAATTCAGCCACCTGCACGTCAATGGCCCTTCCTGTCCAATTCTGATCGACCACTACTAGGTTGTCTCGGCATTCACGCCCGAGCAGGCGAGATCGTAGCAATTGCGGAGCATAACCAAGCAAATCTTCAGCACGCGACGGACTGAGCATTCTCAGACCGTATCGCATGTGGCTAATCAGCGTTTGATAACCAACGCCGAGGTAAGTTGAAATCGCATAGAGGTCCTCCGGCTTGCAGTTGTGTGGCGAGATTGCCCTGACCGAGAACGAGTGGTCTATGGCTATCTTTGGCATGAGCAGCGCGCCCGCAAAGCAGTCGGCAATAAACTCATTTGGGTCGGAATGCTCGCCGTCCTGACGACCATGTACCAAGTCGTCATACTGATCCCCGTGACCGAAGGCATGATGGCCGAGTTCATGTGCCGCTGTGAATGCCTGGCGACCAGGAGGCCGGAGAGACGATACGATAATGTTCGCACGTCCCGACAGGCAATAAGCCCCCTCCATTGAGGGAATGGCGATGAACCGAACGTCAACTCCCACGCGTTCGGCAATGTCATAGACGCAAACGGCTTCCCAAAGCGAGGCACCCGTTCGCTTTCGTAGCTGAAGCGCCTTAGCCATCGCCGTACGGGCCAGACGCTGACGATCAAATCGCATCATTTCGCCTTTGGCTTCTTAAGCATGGTTACGAGCTTCATAAGCCGGTTCAGATCGTCGCCACTCATCCTGCTTAGCTGACGGGCCGCTAGAAGAATCTTGTCCTCGCTTGGATCGCTCTCCTGTTCCGAGAGAATCCAGTCCGTTTCGACGCCATATAGGTCGGCAAATTGAGTAAGTTCATCAGCCGACACACGCCGACGCCCGGCCTCGATCTCTGAGATCGTCGGCCGGTGAAGGCCCATGAGTTTCGCAACCTGCCCCTGACTCAAGCCGGCAGACTCTCTTGCCATTCGGAGCCGATCTGCTATTGACGAGCGCTGTTCGCGCGATTGCGTTGTCACTTTGCTTTCCTCGGTTGGTCTACAAGCTCTTGAACACGGTCGGCAACTTCCCCGATAGTGAGTGCACGATGACCCGCATCGTCGACAAGTAAGTTGTCGACCTCGAAGTCATAACCCAGTCGGGACGACAATTCGATCGTGACTTCGATTCCGTTGAGGCTGTCAAACCCCGGAAGTTGACCAATCGGGCAGGTACTACCTGACATTGCGATCACCTCACGCCCGCTTATCGTTTGTATCTCGCTCAGGACATCGATAATCGTTTGCAGAATCCGCGCAGTCGTCATTGCAGCCTCCATCCTTACCAAGTGGTAAGAAAATCTTACCACACATTTTGGCAATGTCAAGGGCGGAACTGCTCTTTGCGATCCAACTATCCAAACCAGGAAGTTGCAGTTCACAGGTTAGACGTCGCCAACGGCGGCAATCTGCCATGTTGCTGACGTA
>AMWB02069866.1_pt1 | contig 33342 bp, 32 predicted proteins | sample 200311 | NCBI WGS metagenome assembly AMWB02 (sample SAMN02737377, study PRJNA173069) | bioreactor metagenome | biome: anode biofilm in microbial fuel cells | place: USA: California | collected 2010-12-16
TGACTCCACATAATAAGTGACAGCACATAATGATAAAATCATATGCTCTGCTCTGCGCCGGTGGGGAAAGACTTAAACGTTTGGAGATGTTGGATGGGTTAAAATTATGGTTTTCGGATGTCGAGTTTACGCATACGAAAGCGCAAGGTGCTGCGGTCGAGCCCGAGAATTTCAGCCGCGCTGTTTTTTCCGCCGACTTTCCAGTGGGCCTGTTCCAGTGTCTGGATAATGTGTTCGCGCTCAACCGCTTCCAGGGTTTTTGGGCTTGTGCTGGAACCCTTGGACGGCTTCTTGAGTTCATCAACCAGGCGCAGCTTGGGACCCGACGAGTTGATCACCGCCCGTTCCAAGACGTTTTCCAGCTCCCGGACATTTCCTGGCCAGTGGTAATCTTGTAAAACATTCATTACGCTCGCAGGAATGATTTCGATAGTCTTGCCCATTCGCTTGGAAATTTTTTTGACGTAAAAATCCACAAGACTCGGGATATCATCCATGCGGTCCCGGAGCGGCGGCATGGTTATCGGAAAAATGTTTAACCGGTACCAGAGATCTTCACGGAAATGGCCCTTTCGAACTTCCTCTTCCAGATTACGGTTGGTGGCGGAAATAATCCGTGCATCGACCTTGATGGTGCGGGAGCTGCCGAGCCTTTCAAATTCGCCGTCCTGGAGCACCCTGAGCAGCTTTGGTTGCAGTTCCAGCGGCAATTCGCCGATTTCATCCAGAAAAAGGGTAGCGCCGTTTGCAACCTCGAATCGCCCAAGGTGTCTGGATTGGGCACCGGTGAAAGCACCTTTCTCATGGCCGAACAATTCGCTTTCGATCAGATTTGAGGGCAGTGCAGCGCAATTGACTTTTACCAGTGCCCGATTTTTGCGAGTGCTCAACGCATGAATGGCCCGTGCGGTCAATTCCTTGCCGGTTCCCGTTTCTCCGAGAACCAAAACGGTGGTATCGCTGCCGGCGATTTGTTCAGCTTTATAAAGTACGTATTTGATGCCGTCACTTTGGCCGATAATGTTCTCGTGGTTGTTTTCCAGTTGAATTTCTTCCTGCAGATAAGCCCTTTCCGCTTCCAGTTGATCTTTTAACTTTTTGATTTCGGAAAGGGAGTTTTCGGCTATTTGTTTTCTCTTTTCCGCCATTTCCATTGCAACGACAAGTTCGGCCGTCCGTTCAGCGACCTGCTGTTCGAGCTTTTCATGGGATTCTTGCAGCGCCTTCACCGCTCGGTCACGTTCAGCGCGAAGCCTCAGAGATATGATTCCGAATGATAGATTGTCGGCCAGTTCAGTCAACAAAATGACCTCATCTTCACTAAAGGGATCCTGTTGTCTGCTATAAATATTGATGGCGCCAAAGCTTCGCCCCTCTGCCATTAAAGGCAGAACGATGGATGAGGCGTATCCGCGTTTGAGGGCTTCCTCGCGCCACGGGACAAATTGGGGATCCGTCAGTATGTTCCGGCAGATGCTGATCCGCCCGGTGCGGATGGCTGTGCCCGTAGGGCCGCAACCGCGCTCGGTATCCGCGTAGGTGATATTCAGCGTCTCGAGGTATCCGGTCTCAAAACCGGCGCTGGCCATGGGGCGAACGGACTTGCCGGCATCAATCTCGGCATAACAGACCCAGGCCATGGCGTGTCCACAGTCCTCCACGATATTCTTGCAGATTTCCTGCAGATATGCCGTTTCCTCTGTGGCGTGCATCATGTCCACGCTGCTGTGGCTGAGAGCCTTGAGCGTCCGGTTGAGTTTCTGAAGTTTCTCCTCGCGGCTCTTTTGCTCGGTGATATCGCGGATTGCGGCGAAGCGCCGGCCAGGAGACAGCGGCCGGCCGTGCGCTTCGACAATGATCCGCGTCCCGTCCTTGCGCAGCATATCGTATTCGGCCACCGACTCCCGTTCCTGATGGATATTCGCCATTACGCGGTCGCGGTCTTCGGGGGCGATGAGATTGGCAATCTCCATCCCCCTCATCTCGGTTTCCGGATAGCCCAAAATCCGGGCAAACTGCGCGTTGCAGTCCACAATCCGCCCCGCTTCAATTTCGATGATCCCTTCAAACGTCGCCGCCGCAAATGTCTCCAACCGTGCCTGGATCTCGCGCAGGCGCTGTTCCGCAGCGTGCTTGTATAATGCCATCTCAATCTGCGTGTGCATCTCGCGATCGTCGAACGGCTTCAGGATGTATCCGAACGCTTCCGCCTGCTTCGCGCGCTGAATCGTGGCCTTATCGGCGTGCGCCGTCAGAAAAACCACCGGCACCTGGCACTCCCGCCGGATCGTCTCCGCTGCCGCAATGCCGTCCATGGCCCCGGCCAGGCGGATATCCATCAGCACCAGGGATGGTCGCTGCCGTCGGGCAATCTCGATCGCTTCCTCGCCGGTTCCTGTTGAACCGGCTACCTCGTAGCCCTGTTTCAGGAGCTTGTTGGCAATGTCCGCGGAGACGATCTCTTCGTCTTCAACGATCAAAATGGCGGGATTGCTCATGATGGGATGCCTTTTACATTAAAGTTGATTTGGAACTCCGTGCCGGGACCTGGGCCGATTTCCACTGTTCCTCGCATTTGTTTGGTCAGCATTTGCACCAGACGCAGACCGAGCGATCTCGACTGCCGCCAGTCCAGATCCGCGGGCAGACCGGCGCCGTTGTCTCGCACTCGCAGGCTGACGGCTCCGGTAGCGGGATCGTGCTCAAGGGTCACGGTAACTTCACCGCCTCTGACGTCGGGAAAGGCATGTTTGGTGGCGTTACTGGCCAGTTCGTTGAGGATCAACCCGCAAAGCACCACTGTGCCGACCGGCAAAATTTATGGTGACAGCAAAATGTTGAGGCGCACTTTCCCGTTTGAAGGGCTATGGGAGTCCCAGATATATTTCAGTAAGCTGTGAGCATATTCGGCAAAGTCAAGTCGTGCCAAATTTTCCGTCTGATACAGCTTTTCGTGCACCAGCGCCATCGTTCGGACCCGGTCGCGCATATCGCCGAGCACCCCTTGCATCTGCTCATCTGCTAGGCAGTCAGCCTGCAGACTGATCAGGCTGGAGATGACCTGGAGGTTGTTCTTTACCCGGTGATGAATCTCCTTTAGCAGAACTTCCTTTTCAGCAAGCGATGCCCTTATCTGCTCTTCGGCCTGCTTGATCCGGTTGATGTCGAGATTGATACCTGCCCAATTGATGATCTTGCCTTGCTCGTTCCTGACCGGCACACCGCGTGCCAGCACGTGGTGCCATTGGCCGTCCGTGCCACGGAACCGGTGTTCGATGTCCCACGTTCCGCCCGTGCGGACACATTCCTGCCACGCAGTGATGGTGCGTTCGGCATCGTCCGGGTGCAGCACATCTCCCCAGCCGAAATTCGAACACTGCTCCTGCGTGATGCCCACCATCTTGAGGAAGCTCTCGCTGGCGTAAGTGTTTCTTCCATCAGGCTCACAGATCCACACGCCGTAATCAATGGACTCGCCAATACTGCGGTACAGCGCCTCACTCTCTCGCAGCGCCTGTTCGACGCGTTTCAGTTCGCTGATATCCGTGTTGGTCCCGAACCACTGCATTACGCGACCGGCGTTGTTCTTCAGCGGGATCACCCGCGTCAGAAATGGGCGGAAGACACCATCCGCGCCGCGCAGCGGAAATGTCATGTCGAATGGTTCGCTCGTTTCAAGAGAAACTTGCCATCTCTCCAGCACCTCCGGCAGAACGTTCGGGTCGTGAACGTTCTGCCAGCCCCATCCCTCCATCTGTTCGGGGGCCGTGCCCGTGTAGTCATACCAGCGCTGGTTGTACCAGAAAATATAGCCGTCGGCTCTGGCGATCCACGCCATTTGCGGTATCGCATCGGCCATCGTGCGAAAGCGTAATTCGCTCTCCTGCAATGCCGTCTCTGCCTGCTTTCGATCCGTGATGTCGGTGTGCGCGGAAACCATCACTGTTCCGAATTCCGGGTGATTGAAGAGGGAGACATGGATATAACTCCAGAAATGTGTTCCGTTCTTCTTGATACTTTTTATTTCACCGTGCCATTCACCGGTCTGTCGAAGAATATCCACAATGGAGAGTCTGGTTTCCGTAGGCGTCATTTCTGTAGGAGCATTGACCTTATCAACATGCATCCCGACCATTTCGCCGGGGCCATAACCAAATAGTTGTTCAAATTTGGAATTTGTCCATTTGATGATGTTGTCCTCCAGTCCAATGAGAAAGATGCCTTCTGCGACGGTCTCCATGATGGCCATTTGCAGCTTGAGCATCTCCTCCGCCTGCTTGCGCTCGGTGATGTCAAGGAAAACAACAACACCGGCGGTGATGTTTCCTGCATCGTTGGTGATGGGTGAAGCATTGGCCCACACAATACGGTCGTCGCCTTCTGCGCGGCGTATGATGAACTCGCGAGTACATATCTCGCCAAACATAATTGCACGGGCAAGGGGCACTTCATCCGTCCTGAGTGGTCTCCCATCAAAATCCAGAAGTTGCCAGGAGGCCACATACTGATCAATCCCGACTCCGTTGACGACGCTCTGTCGATCACCACCACGGATGAGAAGGCCGGCATCGTTTACATAACGAAGCGATCCGCTGGGAGAATCCGCAATTGCGATTCCTGCCTGGTTATTGTCCATAGCGGCCTGAAGAATGGATTGGGTCTCTCGCAATTTTTCTTCCGATTGCTTGCGCTCGGTGATGTCAAGAATAGTCCCAATGCCTGCCGGATTTCCTTTGTAAACGATTGAGGACCCGTAAACCTCCACATGGAATATCTGCCCGTTTTTCTTCAGGCCCCTAAAGGTGTAAAAAGCGAATTGAACTTCTCCCGATATACGCCTTCTGACCTGTTCCTCAACCAAGGCCACGTCTTCAGCATAGGCCAGCTTACTGAATAACATGTCATTCAGCAATTCCTCAACAGTGTAGCCGAACATTTCAGCGAATTTGGGATTTACATATTTTAAGACCCCGTCCTGCATGAGATAGAGTCCTGTCAGTGCTTGTTCTGCAAAGCCTTTGAACTTGTTTTCAGATTCCTGTATCGCATCTTCCGCCCGCTTGCGCTCGGTGATGAAGCGAGCCTGTTGGACGTTCTGGTACGCAGTAGTGGACAGTTGGTTGGCAAGGGTGAACAGAAACTTAGCAATCTGTCCGAATTGTTCGCGAGACATGGCGGTTACTTCTCGGAATGCCTCAACCACGCCCTTTTCACTGGCCCCGATTTCCCGGGCATATGCCAGAATCTTATCCTCGGTCTGGAGTTCGTCGCGTACCTGGCCGATAAGCCAGTTGGCGATATGTCTCCCGCCGATCGTGATTCCGGCACCGGCGTCCCAAAGCCCACCGCTCATACAGGGCTGGATGATGGGGCCTCCTGGATGGAATCGGCCGACCACCGCATCTGACTTGAAGCAGTTGGTCAGACCCTTGTCTGTTTTGCGAATGATGTCTTTGCACAACCTGCAGAAATTACTTGGTGCGGTAATGGGTGTCCCATCTGTATGAGTGATAATGGATGCAACGCCGGTAACCTTGGCAAACTCATCTTGGATGCGCTGGATATCGTCAATGTTGAACAAGTCCTCGAAGGCAATGTTGCCATCATCCTCCAAAGGCAGGGTCAGTGCAACAATTCGATTTTTAAGCGCATCATCCATCCGCTTGAAGTCGGAATTTTCTTTTTCTAATTCATTTACCCGCTGTTCTAATTCTTCATAGGTTGGTTTTTGAGGCATAGTTGCACCATGGAAAGAGAAAAAGATTTGCCTATTTCCAATACTGACAGCTCAAACATACTTGCATTATTCTTGAGTCCGGTCATCTTAAACAATACGAAAAGTATCATTGATTTACCTGAACCATTTATTGAAATTACCCTATGACAAAGAAACCTTGCCTGTCAAACGAATTGATCGTTGGCGGGGAGCGGCGCTATCCGACCCAAACCAACCATTCGCCACTGCTCGGAATCATTGCCAGTGCGGCTATAGGGGGTCGTTATAGAAAGAGCATGCGGTTCTTCCGGAAATCAGCTTGAACTTTTCCTTTTGTCCTGCTATTTTTCAACCCTATCATTCATATTTCACCACCTGCCATAATTTCATAAAACTTGCAAAAACTGGGATCATGTCGTGCTAAGTATGTTATGAGCCAATCATAACGTTTTGTTATTTAGCTGTGAGATACAGAAAGTTGTTCGGGTGGCTCGATGAATATCGCAGGAACATCTCATGGACACGTATAGCATTCTGGTAGTGGATGATGAGGAAGATATTGCAGAGCTGGTCCGGTATAATCTGACATCTGAAGGATATCATGTCATCTGTACCGGCTCCGGGGAAGACGCCATCCGGCTGATCCACACAGACGGGTTTGATCTGGTGGTTCTGGATATCATGCTTCCGGGAATGAGCGGAATCAAGGTTGCGGAAACGCTGCGATCAGACCCGAAATTACTGAATATTCCCATCATCATGCTGACCGCAAAAGGCGAAGAATCTGATGTCGTCGCCGGACTGGGGCTGGCCGATGACTATGTCACCAAACCCTTCAGCCCTAAAATCCTTGGCGCCAGAATCAGTGCGGTGCTGCGCCGCAAAAAAGAAGCACCGGAAACAGATATTCTGCGACGGGGCGATATCTTGATTGATCCGGGGAGGCGAAGGCTTGAAATCAGCGGAGAACCGGTTGATCTTTCGTTTACGGAATTTCAGATTCTGGTGATGCTGTGCAGGCGTCCGGGCTGGGTGTTTACCCGCTCCCAGATTGTGGATGCAGTCCGGGGGGACAATTACCCGGTGACCGAACGTAGCGTGGATGTTCAGATTGTCGGCCTTCGAAAAAAACTGGGACCTTGCGGCCATTATATTGAAACCGTTCGCAGTGTGGGTTACCGGTTCAAGGAGAATCCATGAAAAAACGCTTCCCCCTGTTCTGGAAATTGTATCCGCCGTTTTTGCTCATTGTGCTGATTCCGCTTTTGGCCGTGAGCTGGTATTCAGATTTTTCGATGCGTCATTTTTTTCTTGAGCAGACTGCCATCAACCTGGAGGCCAGGGCCAATCTCCTTAAAGACCATATGAGGGATTATCTGCTATCCGGTGATTCGATAGCCATCAATTTATTGTGCCATCGGGCAGGTAAAACCACAGATACGCGGATTACGGTCATTCAGCCTTCGGGAAAGGTTGTTGGCGACTCGGAAGCCGATCCGGAAACCATGGAGGATCATTCGGACCGGCCGGAGTTTGTGAAAGCGATATCCGGGGAAACCGGCATTTTCACCCGATACAGTCATACCCTTCAAGATTCCATGATGTATCTGGCTGTCCCCTTGCCGGAAGGTGAAAGCCGCATCGGGGTTCTGCGGGTTTCGGTGAGTATCAGCGCCATTGATAAACAGCTTGAGAAAATTCACCATCGGACCACCTTTGGTGCACTGGTGGTTGCATTGCTGGCAACCGGCGCCAGCCTTCTGTTCTCCCGGCGGGTCAGCCGGCCGATAGAGAAAATCCGAGAAGGCGCAGAATATTTTGCCAAAGGACAGTTGTCTTACCGGCTTCCGGTGTTTGCTTCTTCAGAGACGGAGCTTCTGGCCAGGACAATGAACGACATGGCCGCAAGTCTGGAGGAGCGCATGCAGACGATCATCGGCCAGAAAAACGAGCTGGAAGCAGTCCTCTCCAGTATGACCGAAGGAGTCATGGCCGTTGATCTGGACGAGAAAATCATCAGCATCAATCACACTGCTGCCCGGATGTTTTTGCGCAAGCCCGCTGAACTGATCAACCGGAGCGTTCAGGAAGCCATCCGTAACCCGGATTTTCACCGATTTGTCAAGCTGGCGTTTCGGGATAAAACGCCTCACGCGGAAGATCTGTATTTTTACATCAGCGGCGAGGCGGTTTTGCAGGCACGCAGCAGCGTGTTGAAAAACGCCAGAGGCGAGTGCATCGGGATTCTGATTGTATTAGACGATGTCACCCGGTTAAGGCGCCTGGAGAACATGCGAAAGGATTTTGCTGCCAATGTCTCGCATGAAATCAAAACACCGCTCACCGCCATCAATGGTTTTGTGGAAACGCTGAAGACTGGTGCGATGAATCACCCGGAAGAAGCGGCCCGGTTTCTCGGGATCATCGAAAAACATACCAACCGCCTGAATGCCATCATTGACGATCTGATGAAGCTGTCCCTTATCGAACAGAAAACAGACAGGAAGGAAATTCTTCTGGAAAATCGTCCGCTGCTGCCGATCCTGAAGTCCGCCTGCCAGGTCTGCCAGCCAATGGCCGATGAGAAAGCGATACAAATCCAGATGTCCTACGAAGAAACGCTTTCGATGAATCTCAACGCGGCGCTGATCGAGCAGGCTTTCGTGAATCTTCTGGATAACGCCATCAAATACAGCGGGGCGGGAAGCGGCATTGAAATTGCGGTACAACAAACGGGTGCCGAGGTTGCCATTTCGTTTCGGGATCATGGTATCGGAATTGCTTCAGAACACCTGCCGCGGCTCTTTGAGCGGTTTTACCGCGCAGACCCCTCCCGAAGCCGGAAACTGGGGGGGACCGGCTTGGGGCTTGCGATCGTCAAGCATATCGTCAATGCCCATGCGGGCAGGATTACCGTGGAAAGCATTCCGGGGAAAGGCAGTGAATTTGTCATTCATATGCCTTACAAAGTTTTTTTGAAATCCTAATCATTTTCTAACAATCCTTCCATATACTTTGTCGCAAATGGAAGATTTCGTTTCCATGCGGGAAACAGAAATCGATTTTAATTGAGCAGAATGAACATTCAACAAAAAAAGTATGGAGGGTAAAATGAAAAAAATGAATTGGATTACCGGCATCATGTCATTGACGATGATCTTTTCGGCAAGTCAGGCACTTGCCGGAAATGTTTCCATTAACGGATCCACAACTGTGCTTCCGATTGCCCAGAAAGCCGCGGAAGCCTTCATGAAAGAGCATCCAGATGTGAAGATTTCCATTTCCGGCGGCGGCTCCGGAAACGGCATCAAGGCCCTGATCGACAAAACCACGGATATCGCCAATTCTTCACGTGCGATCCAGCCCAAAGAAATCGATCAGGCAAAGGAAAAAGGCTCAAACCCCGTTGAGTTCATCGTTGCCTTTGACTGCATCGTGCCGATTGTCCATCCGACCAATCCGCTTAAAAACATCACCCTGGATCAGTTGAAGGGCCTTTACAAGGGAGATATCAAGAACTGGAAAGAAATCGGCGGGGAAGACAAACCGGTCGTGATTATTTCCCGGGATACGTCTTCCGGCACCTATGAAGTCTGGGAAGAAAAAGTCATGAAAAAGGAACGGGTTTTCCCCGGAGCCCTGCTTCAGGCTTCCAACGGCGCCGTGGTTCAGGCGGTTTCAAACAATCCCAATGCCATCGGCTACATCGGCGTTGGATATGGCGATAAAAGCGTGAAGCTGCTTTCCGTCAACAGCATTGTCGGTTCAAAGCAAACCACGCTGGACAAGACTTTCCCCATCAGCAGGCCGCTCTATATGTACACGCCGGTTCCGGCTGCCGGGGATGTCAAAATGTTCCTGGACTTTGTCATGAGCGACAAGGGCCAGAAGCTGGTTGAGGCGGAAGGGTTTATTCCGTTAAAGTAAGATGAATCAGGCTGAAGAACGAAAGAGAATAAAGTGCTATTCCCCCCTTTGAGAAAAGGGGGGCAGGGAGATTTTCAGGTGCGCCGTCAAGTAAAATCCCCCTCAATTCCCCTTTTTCAAAGAGGGAGGTCAAAGGAAAGCATGAACTTTTTGACTGAAAGGCGTTGAAATAATCCCAATGACAAACGCTCGCCAAAGAATCGATCAATCGGTACGCATCTTCTTTTTCAGTGTGGCGCTGGCTTCCATTGCCATTCTGTTCATGATCATGGTTTTTTTGTTCATGGAAGGCCTGCCGGTTTTCAAGCTGGTTTCCGTGTCCGATTTTGTATTCGGCAAATTCTGGTATCCCACGTCAAGCCCGCCGGATTTCGGTATTTTCCCCCTGATTGTGGCGTCCATTGCCGTGACGTTGGTCTCCGCAATGATCTCCATTCCGCTGGGTGTGATGACGGCCGTTTATCTGGCGGAACTGGCCCATAAGCGCGTTGCCGAAATCATGAAACCCATTGTGGAGCTTCTGGCCGCCCTGCCATCGGTTGTGATCGGGTTTTTCGGCATGGTTGTGGTGGCGCCGTTTCTTCAGAAAACCTTTGGCATACCAACGGGACTGAATCTATTTAATGCGGCCCTGATGCTTTCCTTCATGTCCGTTCCCACGATATGCAGCCTTTCCGAGGACGCCATTTACAGCGTGCCCGTCGCGCTGAAAGAAGGCTCGCTGGCCCTGGGAGCCACGCACTGGGAAACCTTGATCCGCGTCATCCTGCCGGCTTCGATTTCCGGCATCAGCACGGCAATCATCCTGGGAATGTCCAGGGCCATCGGCGAGACCATGGTGGTGCTGATGGTGGCCGGGGGGGCCGCCATGATCCCAACTTCGCTGATGGATCCCGTACGGCCCATGCCGGCCAGCATCGCCGCGGAAATGGCGGAGGCCTCGTTTCGCGGGGATCATTATCATGCGCTCTTTGCAACCGGCATTGTCCTGTTTTTCTTTACACTGCTGTTTAACATCATTGCAGACCACATTGCACATAAATACCGTCAGACAGGAGAAGCATCGCTTTGATGGAAGAAACACAAATTCTGATAAATAATCAATCCGGAACCAACGGGGGGGCTTATCCTGCCCGAGCCCATTCGCCCGGGAAAAAGTCCAGTATCCTGGATGACTCATTTGCACGGGTCCACGGGCGCCGAAAACGCATTCAGCAGATTTTGTTCATGCTTTTTCGAATGGCTGCGATCATCAACGGCATCGGATTGTTTGTGGTCGTCTTTTTTATTGCCGGCAAGGGCTGGAAGGCCATTACCTGGGAGTTTTTGACCCAGGCACCGACGGATTCCATGACAAAAGGTGGCATCCTGCCCTGCATTGTGGGAACGCTCTGCCTGGGCATCGGGGCCATTGTCGTTGCACTTCCCATCGGCGTTGCCTCCGCCATTTATCTCAATGAATATGCTCGCCCCGGGAAGGTGCTGCGGCTGATTCGCCTGGGCATCAGCAATCTGGCGGGCGTGCCGTCCGTTGTATTTGGTCTTTTTGGCCTGGCGTTTTTCGTGATCTGGATGGGAATGGGGGAGAGCATTCTGGCAGGGGTCTTAACCCTTGGGGCGCTGACGCTGCCGGTCATCATCGGCTCGACCGAGGAAGCGCTGAAATCCGTGCCCAATACGTACCGGGAGGCTTCGCTGGCTTTGGGCGCCACCAAATGGCAGACCATTTCCCAGGTGGTGCTCCCCGCCGCCCTTCCGGGCATCCTGACGGGAGCGATTCTGGGACTCAGCCGTGCCGCCGGAGAAACGGCGCCGATCATGTTTACGGCGGCGGTGTTTTTCACGCCGACGTTGCCCACGTCGCCATTCAGCAAAATCATGGCGCTGCCGTACCATATTTATGTTCTGGCGACTGCCGGAACAAACATTGAAGCCACCCGCCCGCTTCAGTACGGCACGGCGCTGGTGCTCATCGTCATGGTGCTGGGGATGAATCTTGTGGCAATTGTCTGGCGAGCCAGGCTTCGAAAAAGGATGAAATGAAGAGGAAATCATGACCGACAAATTTAAGCTCCGCGCCAGGCATCTGAATTTTTTTTACGGTAATGCCCAGGCGCTTTATGATATTTCACTGGACATCAAACCGTCCCAGGTGACCGCCCTGATCGGTCCTTCGGGCTGCGGAAAAAGCACGTTTCTGCGGTGTCTGAACCGCATGAACGACTTGATTCCCATCAGCCGCGTGGAAGGGGAGATCACGCTGGATGATTTCAATATCAATGATCCTTCGGTGGACGTGGTCATGCTGCGGCGACGGGTGGGCATGGTATTTCAAAAACCCAACCCTTTTCCCAAAAACATTTTTGAAAATGTGGCCTATGGCTTGAGGGTCAATGGGGTAAAGGATAAGACCTTCATTGAAAGCCGGGTTGAGGAAAGCCTGAAAAGAGCGGCGCTCTGGGACGAAGTCAAGGACCGGATGCATGAATCGGCCTTGGGGCTTTCCGGCGGTCAGCAGCAGCGGCTGTGTATTGCAAGAGCCCTGGCGGTCGAGCCTGAAATTCTCTTGATGGATGAACCCGCATCGGCCCTGGATCCGATAGCCACACAGAAAATCGAGGATTTGATCGGAGAGCTCAAGGAAAATTATACGATCATCATTGTCACGCACAGCATGCAGCAGGCCGCCAGGGTATCGGATATGACGGCTTTTTTTTATATCGGAAAGCTCATTGAAATGGACGAAACCGACACCCTATTTACCCGTCCCCGTCTCAAACAAACTGAAGACTATATCACCGGCCGTTTCGGCTGATCAGAGGTCACAATGGCAAAACATCTCCAAAGAGAACTTGAAAAAATCAAAAAAAGCATTCTGAGCCTGGGAGCTCTGGTGGAAGACCGGGTCCGGCTGGCCATCAAGAGTATTGAAAGCCGGAACGCCGAAATCGCCGAGCAGATCGTCAGCATGGACTACGAAATCGATGAAATGGAAGTCGATATCGAGGAGGAATGTCTCAAGGTGCTGGCGCTGCACCAACCTGTGGCCGTGGATCTCAGGTTTCTGGTGGGCGTGATCAAGATCAACAACGATCTTGAGAGAATCGCCGATGAAACCGTCAATATCGCCTATCGCATCAAAACCATCTCCAAGGATCAGGCCTGTAAATTTATCTTTGATTATGGGGTGATGGCGGAAAAAGCCAGAAACATGCTCAAGATGAGCCTGGACGCCATGGTGCAGCTCGACACGGACGCGGCGTTCAAGGTCTGTCTCATGGACGACGAAGTGGACGCCTACGTCCGGAAAGCCTATGAAGAGCTGAAAGCCGCCATCCTTCAGGCCCCGGAAAACTCAGGCATCCTGATCAATATGTTCCTGATTTCCCGTCACATCGAGCGGATCGCCGATCACGCCACCAATATTGCCGAAGAAGTCATCTACCTGACGGACGGGGAAATCGTCCGACATGGCAAGTTCTGACATCATAAAAGTGAATATGGGGATAGTGTATCAACCGAAAAATCGCGGCAGCAGGTGTTATTGCGGATCGTGATGCCTTCCGGGGAACCACCGGCAGGGAATCAGCATCGGCACGTTGCGCTGGTAATTTCGATACGCATCTCCAAAGGAAGCGACCAGGTCTCTTTCCTCCAGAAAAGCGCCAATGATAATCCAAAATGTCCAGAGCCCATTAAAAAGCAAACGATCCGCGGTGATGAAAACCGGCGACCAAATCATCACAAGGCTCAAGAAGTAAAGCGGATGCCGGACCCACCGATATGTCCCCCGTACTGTCAGGAAGGGTTCTTTTTCGCGCTTGCCTTTTAAATGGCTGAAAATGGCTTCAACGCCCAGCGGATCAAAAGGTGGCAAGTAACGGACGGTGAAAAAGAATCCGATAATGGCAAGTATAAACAAGAGGCGCATCAACCCGTAAGATGCCCCCTCTAATTCAATCCGGAAAGCAGTCGATTTTTGCCAGAAAAGCATCAGGGCCGATAAAAACAATCCGGAAAAAATCGAATAGAATGCCGGCAGGTAATTCGAGGGGAAAAAACGGGTCACCCATTTACGGAACCTTTTGCGAAGCATCAAACTGTGTTGAAAGAAAAAGAGAAAACACAGCAGGGTGTTGAGATAAAGTTTCTTTGGTTCATCAAGGCCCCAATCCATCCAGCTTGGCAATCCGGTATAGAGGAAAATCGCAAAAAACATCAGAGAAACGCCGCCCATTAAGCCTGAAAGCGCCATTACCCCATAAGAGGGGATATTATTTATGATTTTCAATTTATTTCAATCAGTTAAATTTTGAATTTGGGTAGGTGGTTATCAAAAGTTGCCATCCAGAACGCGCTTTATTCCGGTCAGGGTTATTGCCGTTTTTGTCTGCATTCTTGAGATGTTGATAAATCACATACGGAGTCAATCAACTGTCGAGAAATACTTACCGGGTCGGGCAACAGTGGTAAATCACCAAGAAAATACCAATTGGCCTCTTCGATTTCCGATGGGTCAGGGGTGAGAATACCGCTAACATAGTCCGCTGTGAATGCCACCATCAAAGAATTTGGAAATGGCCACGATTGACTTCGGAAGTAACGAAGATTTGTGATTTCAATTCCCACTTCTTCATGCACTTCACGTATTGCGCATTCCTCCAAGGTTTCGCCTGCTTCAACAAAACCAGCCAATGCGCTAAAGACACCAGAGGTGAATTGAGGACTGCGAGCTAATAAAACTTCATCATCTCGATGCACCAAAACCATAACTGCAGGCGCGATTCGTGGATAAAAAAGAAGGCCGCAAGCAGAGCAAGACATGGCAAACTCGCCATTTTTATTCGTGGTTGGTTTGCCGCATTTCCCGCAATATTGATGGTTGTTTTGCCAGTCTAAAAGCTGTGTGGCGCGCCCAACAAGAGCAAATGCCTCGGCACCAGCCAAACCGAATATGCGACGCACCGCGATTAATTCAAAAGACTTCTTTTTAGGTAGTTGATCTATATCGGCCGTGTAGCACGGAAGGCCTGACCACTTACCGGCAAGCAATACATTCTGATTATCACAGAAATCTGAGGCGCATCCGTACGGGAAGATATTTTCGACAATATTGCCACCGGTGGATGTGATCAGCACTTGATTATTGTAACGAAGAATCCAAAAACCCAATTCATTGTAATGTAGAGATTCCATGTTTATACCCCCTACGAAAAGTTTTTCGTCCATAGATAGGGTGAAACTTGCCGATGAATTGGGTTCATCACGTGTTTTCTTGGGGCAGACGAAAAATAGGCAGCCGCAATCCCCATAACATTGCAAGCAAGCGCAGTGCGAACACGACAGTCATGCCCGACCCAACAAAAGCCCACAGATTTTGAAACACCTCGGCTTTCAGTAACAGGTAGAGCGAAGACAACAACGCCTAAAAATCCATCCCTTTACGACCAGCCGCAAGTGCTCCACTAACGGAGAAAACAGCCACACCAAACAAATCCAATACATAAAACATAGGGTTCCTTCTCAGAAATAACAGATAAAGAAATAATTACCTTGGAAGTAAAGCTGTATTGACTGTGTAGCCGTCAATTTGAGAGAAACCGGGTAATTACGTCTGAAGCCTGGGAGATCCCCGTTATCCCGGTCATATGCCCGAGAGGACCTTCCAGCTCGAAAAAGTTAACCTGGTTGCCCTGCTTCATGAGAAGATTGCTTATTTCGCTCGAATCGGCCAGGGGGAAAAGCAGATCATTCCTGGCGGGTAGCATGAGCACCTTCGCTTTGATCTTCTTGAGACCTTCTGCAAGTGAATCCTTGCCCCCAACACTAAAGAGCTGAATGGCGCGGAGTTGATAGATAACGTGGTTGGCGTCATACTGCGTGGCCAACTTGGATGATGCTTCGTCGAGGAACTTCTGGACGGAGTAGCGATTTTCCATGCTCTTTGCGGGATCTTTGTCAGATGATGCCCATTTTCGTTCGAAAACCTTATTCGCCCAATCGGAATGGCGGGTCTGAAGGATCACAGCTTTCATTGACATCTTGACCCCCTCTATTGGCGCTTCCCTGGCATAGTAGTTCCCTCCGTTCCAGTGTGAATCCAGCATGATGGATGCCATCCATGAGTCTATTATTCCGATTTCGAAAGCATTGCATTGTGCATTCGCGACGACGGGTATTATGCGATCAACCATGTCGGGATAGGCCGCTGCCCATTCGAAAGCCTGCATGCCTCCCATGGATAATCCCATCACTGCATAGATTCTCTTCACGCCCAGGTGGTCGATGAGCGCCTTTTGGACGTCTACAAAATCGCGAATAGAGATCGTCGGGAACGTCAGGCAATAGGGCTTTCCGGTATTCGGATCCGTGGAGGCTGGGCCGCTGGTTACTGTTATGCCGTCCTTGGTATTTGGATTTACAAGTCCGTCAGTACTAATGACAAAAAACCTCTCGGTGTCAAGCGGCCTGCCTGGTCCTATAATACCATCCCAATAGCCGGGGAGGCTATCTGCCGCAGTATATTTCCCGGCTGCATGAGAGGTCCCGCCAAAGAAAGGGGGTATCAGGATGGCGTTGTTGCCGTCCTGGTTGAGTTTTCCATAAGTCTCGTAGCCCATCCTCACAGTCTTGATGACTTGGGCGCCCGCCGTAGAGTAAGACGGAATCTCGAAAACTATCTTCTCCACCAATCCATCATAGGCGCTTGCCTTTGAGCCGGTGCTCAAACATGCTATTGCAATAAAGAGAATCCATCCACATGCCGTGGACGGAAGCCACCCCCTCCGGATCATCCTGACAACGTACATATTTTCTTGCTCCTTCCGTATCGATTTTCAGGAATAGATAAATTGTTCACATTATGTCATTGATCATACTTGGGTGCAATCAATTCGAGAAAGATTGTGACAATGATATAACTCCATGAGCGAGGCTGTTCTCCAAGGATGATGAAACACAAAAAAGAACGGAAACAGCATGTTATGGAGTGCATAGATGAGCAAGATATTGAGGGGGGACATAGTCATTAACGTTATTCTTGATCCTACCAAAAAATTGGAAAGTGGGGAAAGTCTTCCTCCACAATATCCGGCTGCTGGTGACTTATTCATTTTTGAGGCATACAAAAATGACAAGGGTCAGGTGTCGATCGGCTCGCCACAGACTGCTGACAGGGACAGAGAGACAGGACGGGCTTCTTTTTCTACATCCGATTATTTGGATTATTCCATATTTTGGGGGATATCCGTACCAGCACTGCTCGCATTTTAAAACTTTACCGTTGAGGTGGGAGAAATCTTTTAAGTCGACCACAGTCCTGGTAGAGTAATTCGCGTTGTCCAGATTTTGGGAACCACCGCCTAATGAATTCATTCGGTATTGTTGACATTTCCGGACCGCTCAAAACTCAAGAATTGGATTACATATTGTTGAACGACAAGCTCACCAGCGCATCCGCCTTACTTCGCCAGGACAGCAAGACTTTCAAGCGTTTGGCGGAGCGTTGTTATAGGGCTAAGGGCTATCTCGAACTCGATAAAGAGAGCATGTGTGTCATGTTGTTTCTTTTTCAGTCAGTCTGCGGACATATTCAACAAGTTGTTCTGCTTTCACGATCCATGGCAGAACCTGCGATTCTTGAAACCTGACGAAGTCAATGTAATCACCCTCTTGTCTTCTCTCAAAAAGATCATTGTAAGTCCGTGCCAAATCCTTCGGGATCTCGCCCGTCTTCACATAGCGCTGGTTGAAAAGACTACGCACACCCGTATGCCTGGAAGATGACAGGCCGTGACGTACAAGAAGAGCCGAGACGGCGTAGAAGCAGGCATAATAGAGACGGTTCACGCATGCATTCCACCGCCCTGTATTGGCAAGAATACGAGCATCTTCCAGTGTCTCGCTTGCCCGGGTCATACGGTACAACACCAGATCCTTGCTCCATTCTGTCACAGGCGCATCCCTTCCTGTTGGACTCTCTGGTGAAATGGCATCGTCTGATAGAGGTCACTGTCCCATTCTTCACGGTTCCGAACAATTGCGGAGATAACTTCTCCGGATTCCCATTCAATTTCATAGAGCCTGTGCCTAATCCGATCTGTACGCTCATCACTTGTAGAACCGTCAACCAAGATAAGAAAATCCCAGTCAGAATCCGAGAGAGCATCTCCCCGGGAACGGGAACCATAAAGAATAATTTCAGACTCAGGTTCGATTTCATGAACAGCTTGCCTGATTTGCGTTATTAGTTCATCTCGCTTCATATGGTCACCTCACCAGCATCTTCTTGATTTTTTGGAATTGTGTTTACTTGCATATTTTGTTGAGCCCGGCGATCATTAAGGATACGTATGATATTGTTAATATTTCCGGAGCGCCCAAAAACTCAAGAATTGGATAACAACCCTTGAGATCGGTTATTCATAAGTTGTTGCCACACGAAGCAGGGAGGGGTCTATATCAATATCCTCCCGCTATTTTCCATTTAATTCCAGGAGGAATGTAAGACCCGTCCTTTGTACTACCGTTTGGACCGTAAACCCTCAGCATCAGATTGAACGGCCCGACTGGTACCGGCAACCAGTTGGCAATCGGTGCTGCTGCGGGTGGATCTGGCTGGACATAGATCGTTATGGACCCATCTGCAGCCACCACCAGGCCTGGTGTGTAGGAAGCTACCAGATATTTGTTGTATGGATTCTCAACCAACTCGATATCATCCGGCGTGTATGCCGTGACCGAAAAAAAACGGCTGTAATCAGGCATACTATCCCCAGAAAAGGTGATTGTGTAAGCGTAGTTTCCATCAAGGGGGAAATTATTCTCGTCCACAAAAGCATGGGCATAGTAAGCCGCTTGACTATTGTTTCCATACAGTATGTATTCGGCTAAAGCTGCTCGATCCAGGTAATTTTCGCCCCAATACCCGATATTGTCAAAATGAACCCAGTTGGTCGGTCCGGTATGTGACCGCCAACGGTCTACAATCGCATAGAACGCAGCTTGTGCACCTTGATTGATATCCGATAGTGCGCTGAAATATGGATCACTTGTCTGCTGTTTTGCCGAATTGAAACTGCTGTTGAACTGTGCGATCAAAATATTATCAGAAACTGAGAGCGGCTCGGTAGTCGGCGCAGCCATCGCTTCCTGCAATGTGTTCAGGAAATCAGTCGGCGAGGTAAATATTGCCGTATCGGCCGTCCGTTTCACAGGCATGCTGTAAACACGCAAAGGAGCAATAATCGTATTACCTCCTTCTGGATTCTGAATATAAGAAGCGAGGCCTTTGATTTGCAAAGCCGCTCTGAAAGCCTTTGCCGCTTCCGTCAAATCCTCGCCGTCATGTGAATATTTGTCGACTCTGATAAGCAGTAAAGAAGTATTGTAAGGAAATGAGACCGGAATAATTCCATCCGGCAGTGTTCCCGTGTAGTTCGGCCCGAGCAGCGCACATCGGGTGGCGTCTGTCGTCGGCGGCATACTGCCTGAGGCAATAACGTTCCCGAACACATCGAGTATGAGAACGGAATAGGAATTTGAATAAGGAGGAATCGTAAGGATCTGTGGTTCAGTGCTCAAGTCGAGGAATGACATTGCGTAGATCGTGTCATCATTAACGGCGACAATCAATTTGAATTCCGGCCCCATTCCATTCGGACCGGCAAGTATATTTTTTTGAGCCAAATTACTCTGAACCCATGAAAACCAGCGCGGATAAAACCGAATCATGTAATCATACGCAGTTGTATAATCTTGAGGCGCTGCTTGAGAAATTACGGGGAACATCAGTATAAATAACACCGCACAGTAAAATATTTTTCGTTTCATTTATCTAATCCTCCTTGTGATTATAGTGAATTGTCAATGTCAGTATAGCAACAAAGATAGTTACGTACGCCACTAGGAAATTCTGAAATAGATACTGCATGATGGCAAGCAATCCTTTTCGATCCTGAGTTGAGAGGAGGCAGGATTATTATAGAGTTCATATTCTCGCAACTGACAGCCAACCACAGAAGAGACCGCAAGATTTCATTCAGAGACAGTTATTAATTTGTAACAGGCCCAAAGCTTGTAACAACAAAATAGACATTTCCATCGGTGGAAAGCGCCTCACTGTATTCTAAGTTCACCCATAAATGCGTTATGTTATCAGGAAGCAGGACATCCGGAATTTGGATTTTCAAATCCTTGGAAAGTGTTGATGCCGTACATGGGGCAGGAGACTTACTTGTAATTTTAAAAGTTGTTAATTGAAACCTTATTGAATCCACATCTGCCGGATTAGCTTTATAAACAAAATCTGCCCAAAGCGTAAGCGTCCCTGATGTTGAATCAACATAGGAAAGGTAGGGGATATGGAGCACAAGACTCCCATCTATTGTTGCAAAACACTCTGTAGCTATATCCGCCGCTTTACCGATCCTACCGTAGTTGTTCTCTGTGAACCAGAGGTTACCATCCGGCCCGGTAGTAATCTCATTGGGCCGACTTTCAGGAGAAATGCCAACAGAAAACTCGGTGACAACTCCAGATGGGGTGATCTTTGCAATCCTGTTGCCATTTTTTTCAGAGTTTTCCGTGAACCAAAGATTTCCGTCCGGTCCGGTAGTAATCCCAACAGGACGGCAGTCTGGGGTAATACCGTCAGAAAACTCGGTGACAACTCCAGATGGGGTGATCTTTCCGATCTTGTTGCTTAAAAACTCTGTGAACCAGAGATTTCCGTCCGGCCCGGTGGTAATGCCATCAGGCCAACTGCCGGGGGTAATGCCTGCAGAGAATTCGGTGACTACTCCAGATGGGGTGATCCTTCCGATTTTATCTCCATAAAGCTCCGTGAACCAGAGATTTCCGTCCGGCCCGGTGGTAATTGCGTTAGGCCAACTATTAGGGGTAATACCGTTAGAATACAAAGTGATAACACCGGCTGGGGTAATTTTGCCGATCTTGTGGGCAGTTTGCACAGTGAACCAGACGTTTCCATCAGGCCCTGCGGTAATCCCTTGTCCTGGGGTATACCCAGCTGACAGGATGTCATCTGATAAACCTGTTGGGAACTCAGTGACAACACCCGATGTCGTAATCTTTCCAATACGTTTACCATAAAGCTCCGTGAACCAGAGATTTCCGTCCGGCCCAGTGGTAATGCCATCGGGCCGACTGCCGGGGGTAATGCCTGCAGAGAATTCGGTGACAACTCCAGACGGGGTAATTTTTCCGATTTTATTTCCAATATGCTCCGTGAACCAGAGGTTCCCGTCCGGCCCGGTGGTAATGCCACCAGGCACACAAGAAGGAGAGGAAATACCATCAGAAAACTCTGTAATGGTTAGGCTCTTGGCATGCATTGGTAGGAATAAGCCGACCAATAAAAAGAGGATAGTAAAGCTTACAATAAGCCTTGCATACTTGCTGATTGCCATAATGATTCTCTCCTTACTTGAAATTGATAAAAGAATCCCCTATTTAATTTCCAAGAGTTATCTCTTATAGCATTTCAAGATCAATAGTCAATTATTTAAGGTTGTCGAACCGGGCCCACATGGATGAGCTGGACAATGGTCAGCTTGTATCGCTCTTTTTAAAAAATCATGATGGAATGCCTGGCTGGTAACTCAGTAAGTTACCAGCTATTTTTTTATAAACTCAATTATTTCAATAAATTGAAAGTATAAAAAGCATCTCAGAAGGGGGATGCTGTCTTTTGACAGGAATGCAGTTTCCGTTGAGTCCGGATGATCCGTCTTCATAGTTTACCCTATTCTTCATGGCCTATGATGCTGCGTTTCGCGGTTGTCATAACAGTCTGGCTGCATTTTCCCCGCAGATCGCATGGATTTGGCCATCTGTCAGGCCGGCTTTTTTCATTTCATCCACGTACCGCAAAGGCTTCAGCAGGGGAAAATCGCTGCCGAGAAGAATTTTATCATATCCAAAAGCCGCACCGGCAACCGGATAAATCGTTTGATCATAAAGAAACGGCGAGGCTGCGGTATCCACATAGACATTTTTTAGGGCTTCCTTGACTTCCTTTTTCAGCAGGTGATAAAAAGGCAGTCCTCCCCCCCAGTGGGCCAGCACAATGACGTTATCCGGAAACCGCAGCACCATTCGGTAAATCTCGGAGAGCGTCATCGGTGCCTTGCCGGGATATATGTGGCCGATCGGTTCATTGGTATGAATCAGAACAGGAAGTCGATTTTCCGAACACAGTCCCATGATCGGAGAAAGCGCATCCAAAACCGGCGCGTCAATTCCCGACTGATAAAATGCCAGCTCGCCGACACCCTTCAGCCCGCTTTGAATGCACCGGTCAACTTCTTTTGCCGCAGAAGGATGCAATGGATTCAGACAGCAGAATCCGATCAGCCGATCCGGATGGGCCTGAACCACTTCCAGTATGTAATCGTTTTGAAACTGTGCGGTTTCAAAACGGTTCCAGGGGAAACCAAACACCACGGATTTGTCGATTTCCTGCGCATCCATGTTGGAAATCAATTCTGAGGCGGTCACCAGCCTGGACTTGGGGGAGTCATACAATAGCTGGAACTCGGGTTCGCCCGGAAAATATTTTTCGCGATGCGTGCAGATCTCTTCTGGAAAAATATGGGTATGGATATCGATGATCATGGGACCCTCAGTTGTTTTGCCTTTTCAACAGCGCTGGTGGCATTGGGTGCAAAGCCGTCCGCGCCGATTCGCAAGGCAAAATCATGTGTAACCGGCGCTCCGCCAACCAGAATCTTGACCTTTTCCCGCAGCCCGGCTTCTGTTACCGCCTGAATCACCTCCGCCATTCTCGGCATGGTGGTAGTTAACAGCGCAGACAGTCCCAGAAAGGAGGCCTGATGTTCTAAAACCGCTTGGACAAACGCTTCGGACTTCACATCCGCGCCAAGATCAACCACTTTAAAACCGGCACCTTCAAACAGCATGGCCACGAGATTTTTCCCGATATCATGAAGATCTCCTTGAACGGTTCCGATAACCATCGTGCCTGCGGTGGGAACACCGCTTTCAATGAGAAGCGGCCTTAAAATGGCCATGGCGCCATGCATGGCCTTGGCGCTTCGAAGTACTTCCGGAATGAACATTTCGCAAGCCTTGAACCGCTGCCCCACAACATCCATTCCGGGCAAAAGCATCTTTTCCAGAATATCCTGGGCAGCGCATCCAGAATCGACAGCCTGCTGGGTAAGGGTTTTTACCGCTTCGATGTTTCCGGCAATCAACAGCTCGGAAAGCTGTGTTTCTTTGATATCCATTTATCTGTCCCCTGAATGACGGTCATGCCCGGTGCGGGCAAAACGAAGTATAAAATTGAACATTTTCATATAACAATCATGTTATGACACCAGTAATTCCGGATTGATGTTTTGTCAACCGGACATGGAACCGTTTAGTATTGATACGCGTTGACAATGATATTATTATCAGAAAATACACCAGACAGCCAGCGATGAGAATTGATTTTTTTTGAAACCGTCTTATTTTGCAGTGGCGATAGACAAAAATCTGACATCTGTTTTTTTATTATTTTCAACATACTGCAAAACCATTTTTGAGAAAAAGAGGATAGAACATGAAAATTGCGTTCCCGACCCAACAAAATTTCGGCCTGCAAAGCCCGCTGTATAACCATTTCGGATCTGCGATTTTTTTTATCATCGCAGATACGGAGTCAGACAGTTTCGAAACCGTGACCAATCCGGACAGGGACCATGATCACGGGCAGTGTCAGCCCCTGAAAGCGCTGAACGGAAAGCCCGTCGACGCCATCGTGGTCGGCGGCATCGGCAAAGGCGCGCTTCAAAAACTTCAAGCCGCCAATATCAAGGTTTACCGGGGTGTCGAGGGCAACGTATCGGAAAATTTCGATCGGATCAAAGCCGGCAGATTGATTGATTTCAGCATGGAGCTGACCTGTGCCGGGCACGGCCCCGATGGCCAATGCAGTCATTAATGCAGACCAGTCCCTATCAGCAGGAGCAGCATGAAGCCATTACGCTGACAACAATGCATCTGGACATGCTCCGCCCGGATCAAATTGAAGCCCTGAAAACCGCATCCCAGGAGTATCTGTTATTTCGGGATGATGTGGATGCTTTTCTGAATACCTATTTTGCATCCATCTGCACGCAAAAATGCTTTCAAAGCAGCATCAGCGCCTGCTGTTCCCGGGAAGGCATCATCACTTTTTTTGCGGATATCGTGATAAACGTTCTGTTTTCCACTTCGGAGGAACGAAAGCACCTGTTGCCGGTTCTCCAAAAACCCAATGCCGGCCCCAAATGTGTTTATTTGGGGCCGCAAGGGTGTCTGTGGCGGATCAAACCGATCGTCTGCCAGATGTTTCTCTGCGAAGCGGCAAGGTTACGGGTATTTTCAGACCACCCATCGGCGGATTTCGACTGGAATCTTCTGAAAAAGCGTGAAAAGCAATTTACCTGGCCGGATAAAAAAGTCCTTTTTGATGAGCTGGAAACGTTTTTCATCAACGCCGGACATGTATCTTCCCTCATGTACCTGCATAACAGCCCCGGCCTTCTGCTGGTCAAGAAACGGGCCGGGCTTTAGCCCTTCATAAACCAATGCCAAGCACAAAACCCCTTCTGATAACGATCGGAAAGGACATTCGGCTTGAAGATATTCCGGATACCCTCGATCACCTCCTGAAAAGTCAGCTGGAGATCCCCAATCCCAAATGGCTGGAAAATGAGCGCATGGGAAGGTGGAACTGGGAAACCCCCAAGACGCTTTGCTTTTATACGCGGGCACCTGATGGTGCTATGACCCTGCCACGGGGAACCATGGGACATCTGATCCGTCGCTGTAACAAAGACGGCATTGCATACCGGATTAACGATCAGCGGCGGTCGCTTCCGCTTCTTGAGTTTACCTTTACCGGAATGCTGAAACCGTTTCAAAAAGCCGCGATCGAAGCCCTGGTGCCAAAGCATTTCGGTACCTTGTCCGCGCCGACCGGAAGCGGTAAAACCATCATGGCCATGTTCTTGATCGCCGAGCGGCGCCAACCGGCCCTGATCGTTGTCCATACGCAGGATCTGGCAGACCAATGGGTAAAGCGTATTGAAACATTTTTAAAAATTCCGGAAGCTGACATGGGTCGGATCGGCGGCGGGAAAAAGAAAATCGGCTCGCACATCACCGTTGCCCTGGTTCAATCGCTGTATAAATGTGCCGAGGAAATAGCACCCCATATCGGGTTTCTGATTGTCGATGAATGTCACCGGTGCCCCAGCCGAACATTTACCGAGGCTGTTTCTCTGTTTGATTCAAAATACATGCTGGGACTCTCCGCCACGCCCTGGCGCCGGGATAACTTGTCCAAACTGATATACTGGCATTTGGGAGACGTTCAGTACGCGATCGACAAGCAAGCGCTGGTCGATTCCGGAGACATTCTGTCCGCACAGATCTTGGTGCGCCCGACTGAGTTCAAGCCCCATCATGATCCGGCAAAAGCTTACAGCAAAATGTTGGCGGAACTGACAGCCGATGATCCGCGAAACCGCCTGATCGCATCGGATGTGGCCACCGAAGCGGAAAAGACAGACGGTATCTGCCTGGTATTGTCGGACCGGAGACAGCACTGCGAAACCCTGAAGGCCATTCTCACCTTCCGGCACAAAGTCGCCGCCGAAGTGCTGACGGGTGATGTGGATGCTGGAAAAAGAGCGCTTATCCTGAATGAACTGGCCGGAGGCAACATCAAGGTTCTGATTGCAACCGGACAGCTTCTGGGAGAGGGATTCGACTGCCCGAAGCTGTCTTCCCTTTTTCTGTCAACCCCGATTCGCTTCAGCGGACGGGTGCTGCAATATATCGGCAGGGTGCTTCGTCCGGCGCCCGGAAAACATCGCGCACGGATATTTGATTATGTGGATATCCATGTCGGGGTGCTTAAATCAGCAGCAAACGCCAGACAGAGAGTCTATCAAGGCCAAAGCTGATGGCGCTGAAACGGGTCTCGCATGATCACTTCAATCAATTGAAAAACATGAAGATCAGCCTTGCGATGCATCTTCGCCCAATGGGGTAAGGGAGTAAGAACCGTCTTGCTTTCCGCCTTTTTTTATTAAAGTGCTATTGCCGCCATTTACAAATGAAGATATCATAGATATAATGACAATTTTGTTAAAGCGATAAGTCTTTCATACAAAAGGATGAACATTCATGCATGAAATGGGTATTGCCATGCAGGTGGTCGAGATTGCCGCTGCTTCCATTCCCGAACAACTGAAAGGGAGCCGGGTGCAGGGCGTCTATCTGAAGATCGGCAAACTGTCTTCCGTGGTTCCGGACAGTCTCCGGTTCTGTTTTGATATCGTCTCAAAAGATTCTGCGATTGCCGGGGCAACACTTTATATTGAAGAAATTCCCGTGACAGCCCGGTGCAAGTCCTGCGATCATAGCTGGACCATTGAAGGACCGGCATTTTCCTGTCCCCAATGCGGCAGCGGCACGATCGAACTGACCTCCGGCCAGGAACTGGACATCGCTTCCATCGAGATTGAAGAAGACCCAAACGGTGAGCGGATATCGGCGAACGCATAATTTCTGCAAGCTTCTGTTTACTTCTTTAGAAAAGGAAATTTGTTATGGAAATAAAAGTAGTGCGAAAGGTTCTGGATGTCAACAACACCATGGCCGAGCAAAACCGGAAACTGTTTGCAGACAATAAAGTGTTTGTCTTGAATGTCATGAGTTCTCCGGGTTCCGGCAAAACCACGATGCTGGGGAAAACCATCAGCCGGTTGATGCCGGAAGTCCGTACTGCCGTTATTGTCGGAGATGTCAGCACGACCAATGATGCCGACCGTCTGGCCAAAACCGGAGCTCCTGTGGTTCAGGTCAATACGGATGCCTTCGGCGGGGATTGCCATCTGGCTGCCCATGTGATTGCCAAGGCTGCGGAAAGCTTTGACCTGGAGGATGTGGATCTGCTCATCGTGGAAAATGTGGGGAATCTGGTCTGTCCGGCGGAATTTGATATCGGGGAAGATGTCAAGGTCGTGGTCCTCAGCGTTACCGAGGGAGAGGACAAGCCATTGAAATATCCATTGATGTTCCGGGTATGTGATGCCGCCATTTTAAACAAAATTGACCTTCTTCCGTATTTGGAATATAATAAGAATGAAGCTGTTCAGAATATCTCTCAGATTCATCCGGGAATTCCCGTATTTGAAATCTCCGCCCGAACCGATGACGGCCTGGAGCCCTGGGTGACCTGGCTTACGGAAAAGGTGAATCATAAATTGAAACCGTGATGCGGGATGATGAGAATTATTGCAGGCGAGCTCAAGGGGCGCAGGCTGCATCGCCCTGAGGGAAAACAGACACGGCCGACATCTGACCGCCTGAGAGAGGCGATTTTCAATATTCTGTCATTCCGTACGCAACAGGCTGTTGTACTCGATCTTTTCTCGGGAACCGGTGCGATGGGTATCGAAGCCCTGAGCCGCGGGGCGGATTCTGCACTCCTGGTTGATGGCTCTCCTCAGGCAATAGCACTGATATCTGAGAATATCCGGTCTTTTTCCCTGGAGAAAAGATCCCGTGTTCAGAGATGGAATATTGCGCGTAACCTGAATTTTTTGCGACAGGTTCACCTGTCATTTGATCTGGTTTTTATGGACCCGCCCTACAACCGGAACATGGTCGGCACCACCCTGCACTTCCTTTTGCAAAGCGCATCCCTGGCAGCACAGGCCTGTATCGTTGTCGAGCATTCTGTTTTGGAGTGCGCGTGTTTCGATTATCCGGAATTGGACCTCTATGATCAGCGCACATACGGAAAAACAATGGTGTCGTTTCTTTCCTTTAATCCACGATGGCCTGACGGCCATGATCATGCATGAAATTTAAAGGCAGTTCCAGAGCCTATCGCCTATTATCAAATGGAATCCATGAAACGCATTGAAGATGTCACCCTCTTGTATGAGATCAGTAAAACACTGAACGAACATCTGGACCTGAAAAAATCCCTTTACAAGGTTCTGGATACGCTGTCCATCTCCATCAACATGATTCGCGGCACGATCACGCTGTTAAATCCCCTGACCAATGAAATCACGATTGAAGTGGCGCATGGCATCTCCCGGACAGCCGTTGAACGGGTAAAGTATAAACTCGGGGAAGGGATTACCGGAAGGGTGATTCAGACGGGTCACGCGGTCACCATTCCCAAAATCAGCCAGGAGCCGCATTTTCTGAATCGTACCGAGGCCCGAAGAGGAAAATCGGATCAAGAGGTCTCGTTTATCTGCGTTCCGATAAAAAAGGGCAGCCAGGTCATTGGCGCGCTCAGTGTCGACCACCAGTATGATGAATCCTATTCGCTGAAAAACGGAGAAAAACTGCTTTCCGTGATTGCCATCATGATCGCCCGGCATGTCATCAATCTGGAAACCATCCATCTGGAGAAAGAACAGCTTCGGGAAGAAAATCGAAGACTTCGAAACGAGCTGGAGACCAAATACAGTTTTAGCAATATTATCGGCAACAGCAGCCGGATGCGGGAAGTGTTCCAGATGATTTCCCAGGTGTCCAAAAGCAATGCCACGGTGCTGATCCGGGGGGAAAGCGGTACCGGAAAAGAGCTGGTGGCCAGCTCGGTTCACTATAACAGCCTGAGAGCAAAAAACCCGTTTGTTAAAGTCAATTGTGCGGCGCTTCCCGCAAACCTGATTGAAAGCGAGCTTTTCGGTCATGAAAAAGGAGCCTTTACCGGCGCGATCAAACAGAAATTGGGTAAGTTTGAAATGGCCAACAAAGGTACCATATTTCTGGATGAAATCGGTGCGGTGGGCCTCGATGTTCAGGTCCGGCTGCTTCGGATCCTTCAAGAAAGAGAATTTGAGCGGGTCGGCGGACATCAGACCATCAAGGTGGATGTTCGGGTGATTACGGCTACCAACAAGAACCTGGAGATGGCCATTGAAGAGGAAACTTTTCGCGGAGACCTGTATTACCGGCTGAATGTCTTTCCCATCTATCTTCCCCCGCTGCGGGAACGTAAGACCGACATCCTGCTGCTGGCAAATTATTTCCTTGAAAAATACAGCAAGGAAAACGTCAAGGATATTCGCAGATTTTCAACACCGGCCATCGATATGCTGATGAATTATCACTGGCCCGGTAATGTCCGGGAGCTGGAAAATTGTATTGAACGGGCAGTTCTGCTTTGCGATGCCGGAGTTATCCACAGTTATCATCTGCCACCGACGCTTCAAACCGGATCCGAATCCGGAACGCTTCCCGCCATGTCTCTGGAGGAAGCTGTCGCCAATCTTGAAAAAGAGATGATCATTGATGCGTTGAAAAATACCCGGGGCAATGTCACCCTGGCAGCTCAACTGGTTAAAACAACGGTTCGTAAATTTGCTTATAAGTCTCAGCAATACGGCATTGACTATCGGAGTTATCGCTAAGGGAAAAGACCGAAGGCTAACAATTGAGGACTGAAGGAGTATGGAAATTCAATCATCAAAAACCTCCAGCGTTCGGGCTTCAGTCTTCAGCCTGTTTTTAATTATAATAAGGAGATCGGTGTATGAATTCGGAAATGTTCAGAGAATATGACATTCGCGGGATTGCCGGGAAAGATATGACCGAGGCGGATGTGGTATTGATCGGGAAGGGAATCGGAACGTTTTTGAATCAGAACAACTGCGCACGGATTACCGTCGGAAGAGATTGCCGCGTTTCATCGGATAGTTATGTCATCAGACTTATTGAAGGGCTGATATCCACGGGCTGCCGGGTCACCGATATCGGCATCTGCCCGACGCCGGTTTTATATTTTTCCATTCACCATCTGGGGCAGGAAGGCGGTGTCATGGTAACGGCCAGCCACAATCCGGCTGAGTACAATGGTTTTAAAATGTGCTTGGGTGCTGAATCCATTCATGGTGCTGACATTCAGAGAATTCGAAGCATTATTGAAAACAGGGCATTTGTTCAGGCCGGCGGGGGGAGCCTATCCGGCGCCAATGTGCTTCCGGCCTATCAGGCATTTGTGCAGGAGAACATCACCCTTGAAAAACGGCTTCGAATTGCCGTGGATGCTGGAAATGGTACGGCAGGGGTCGTGGCGCTGCCCATCATGAAGCAGATGAATCTTGAAATTCACGATATTTACTGCGACATGGACGGAGCTTTCCCCAACCACGAAGCAGATCCGACGGTACTCAAGAATATGAAGGACCTCATTGCCCTGGTGAAGGAAAAAAAATTGGATGTGGGAATCGGCTATGATGGTGACGGGGACCGCATCGGGGTGGTGGATGAAAATGGCGATATTGTTTATGGGGACAAGCTGATGATTCTATTCTCGCGGGAAATTCTTGCCCGTAAACCCGGCGCCACCTTTATCTCCGAGGTAAAATGCTCCCAGACCCTGTATGATGATATTGAAAAAAACGGTGGGCGGCCCATCATGTGGAAAACCGGGCATTCCCTGATCAAAAAGAAAATGAAGGAAGAAGGCGCCGAGTTGGCCGGCGAGATGAGCGGGCACATGTTTTTTGCCGATCGGTATCTGGGGTATGATGATGCCACATACGCTTCCTGCCGGCTTCTTGAAATTTTATCCAGAACCGACAAGCCCCTTTCAGCGCTCTTGTCGGATGTGCCCAAGACATTTACCACACCGGAAATTCGCGTGGAATGCCCGGATGACCGGAAATTTGCAGTGGTCAAAAAAATTACGGCTTATTTCAAAGAACGATACGATGTTATCGATATTGACGGTGTTCGGGTTCTCTTCGGCGATGGGTGGGGCCTGGTCCGCGCCTCAAATACCCAGCCGGCGCTGGTGCTTCGGTTTGAGGCTGGTTCCGAGGCCAGGCTTACGGAAATTCAAACGATGGTGGAATCCGTCCTTGCCAATATCAAATAATATTGGCGTATTGCAAAATGACGATTTTCCGGCCTCAGGAATCGAACGGCCATGGCCGACAGCTTGACAAACAGGCAAGAGAGCATAGAATAAGCGACTTATGTTCATAACGGTTTTGATGAACTCGAAAAGCATCAAAATTCAGACGGTTTTAACAGGAAGTCATATACTATCCCAATCCAACAAGGAGAATAATTGAATGAAACGATGTAAGCATGTATTAACCCTTGCGGCTGTAGCGCTGATGTTACAGGCAGGGATGGCTTTTCCGGTAATGTCCGCGGAAAATAAAACAGAGGTGAAACCGGCTGCCGCCAAGGCCAAGGCCGGCAATAAGGCTGCCGCGGATAAAAAAGCGACAGCGCCTGCAGACGAATCTTCCAAGAAAGTGGCAATCGTGAATGGAACAGCGATTGTGCAGTCAGACCTGGACCGTGGCATGGAAGGGGTGATGCAGCGCAGAGCCCGCTCCGGAGCGCCTATGGATGAGGCACAGATGAAGAGCATCCGAATGGATGTGCTGAACAATCTTATTAACCGGGAGCTGCTCAACCAGGAAAGTAAAAAACAGAAAATTGCCATCACCGATGAGCAGGTGAACGACAAGCTTTCCAAAATCAAGCAACGCTTCAAGGGAGATGCCGAATTCAAGGAAATGCTCACCAAGATGAAATTGACCGAGCCACAGATAAAGACTCAGCTCAAGGAAGATCTGGCGATTCAGGCCCTTATCGACAAACAGGTGGTTGAGAAAATCACTGTGACGGAACAGGATGCGCAGGCCTATTATGACACCCATCCCGAGGCATTTAAGCAGCCGGAACAGTTAAAGGCCAGCCATATTCTGGTAAAGGTCGACCCCAAAGATGATCCGGCCAAAAAAGAGGAAGCGCACAAGAAGATTGAATCCATTCAGGAAAAGCTAAAAGCCGGTGCAGATTTTGCGACCCTGGCCAAGGAAGTTTCAGACTGCCCCAGCAAAGAAAAAGGGGGGGACCTGGGATATTTTGGAAAAGGGCAGATGGTCAAACCTTTTGAAGATGCCGCCATGGCGTTAAAACCGGGTGAAACCAGCGGGATCGTGGAAACCCAGTTTGGATATCATATCATTAAGCTGACGGATATAAAACCCGAAGGCATCATGTCGTTTGCGGATGTCAAGGACCAGTTGACTCAGTATCTGAAACAGGAAAAAGTCAAGACAGAGCTGGATTCCTACCTTGCCGGCCTGGAAAAAACAGCAAAAATAGAAAAATTAATAACGCAATAGTTTTTTTTCTTGACCGCCAATAAATTGTTAAGTATTAGTAAAAATATATTTTCCCGGCTTTTATTTCGGTTCAGGGGATCCCATGAAAGGGGTTCCTGTCCAAGAACACTGTTCTGAAGCCCGATCTGAAATCCAGGGACCCGAATAAACATTTTTTTAAGGGAGGTCGTGTTTTGGCAAAAGGAATAGTGAAATGGTTCAGTGATAAGAAGGGATTTGGATTCATTGAGCAGGAAGAGGGCGGAGACGTTTTTGTCCATCACTCAGCCATCAAGATGGAGGGGTTTAAAACCTTAGCCGAGGGTGATCGGGTCACGTTTGATGTGGAAAAAGGAAGCCGGGGACCTGCTGCAAAGAACGTTGTTAAGATTTAGTTTAACAAATTAACCGTTATGAAAGGGCATTTCTCTCTATTGGGTGAGGGAAATGCCCTTTTTTTATCTGGAAACGTCGAACCGGTAACGGCAGACCAAAATGCCGGCCAGTGTCTACGGGATAAAAAAAATGAAAACAAAACGGAAACTGCCGCTATTTAAATTCGCCGAATTGTGATAGTAACGTCGGCATATGAAATGATGACATCACACGGTACTCCAATAAATGCAGGATGAAAATAACGCTATGTTTTCTTTGCAAAGATTACTTGGAAAAGACGAAAAATTCTTTGATTATCTGGAAGACAGTGCGCAGCAGGTATGTAACAATGTCAATGCACTGATCATGCTGATGAAGGACCCGGATTCGGCCAGTGCCCTTGCCGATTTCAAGGAAGCCAGGCGCAAGGGCAAGCGCATTACCGAGGATATTGATGAGCATCTGTGCAAAACGTTTGTAACGCCGATCGAACGTGAGGATATTGAGTCGTTATCGGATGCATTGTATAAAATTCCGAAAATGCTTGAGAAATTCAGCGAGCGGTTCATCCTCTTTTATGAGCCGTTACAAGGCCGCGATTTTTCTCAGCAGATATCCATCCTCAAGCAGGCAGCCGAAACACTTTTGCAGATGGTCAGATCGCTTCGCCGGAATCCCAAGCTGGATACAATTAAAGATCAGAGAGACCGGTTGCATGAACTGGAAGGCGATGCAGACAGGTTGATGCTCGACCTGTTGTGCTCCCTTTATAATTGCAAACATGAAATACTGGAACTGACTATTTTGCGTGATCTCTATGAATTGCTGGAAAAGGCCATTGACCGCTGCCGGGACGCCGGTAAAGTGGTATTTCATATTGTGTTGAAAAATTCGTAAATGCAGTCAGTGGATAGCCGCGGCCAAAAGGTTCATTGCGATCAAGAAAAACTGCTCTGGCTGCCTGCTTGAGAGGCGTATATGATTCTGGTATTCTGTGTGATTTTCGTGGCGCTGATATTCGAATATATCAATGGGTTTCATGATACGGCAAATTCCATTGCCACTGTGGTTTCCACAAAAGTATTGAAGCCCCGGGAGGCGATTCTTATGGCGGCGGTCTTCAACCTTCTGGGGGCGATGTGGGGT
>AMWB02057771.1_pt1 | contig 33332 bp, 28 predicted proteins | sample 200311 | NCBI WGS metagenome assembly AMWB02 (sample SAMN02737377, study PRJNA173069) | bioreactor metagenome | biome: anode biofilm in microbial fuel cells | place: USA: California | collected 2010-12-16
ACTATTCGCGGCAATCCGGCATATATAAAGGTTTCAAAGATCAATTCGGTGGGGCATAGCCCTCCGCCCGCTGGGTAATCGGCGGGGTGTTAAACTCTAAACTTCAGTATATTTGAGTGTTTTGCAGAATAAAGCTTCCTTCCCCATCTCGTGGAAGATTTCTAATCACACATATCTTACAGTAAGCATATTAAAACTACAACTATACATGAAATTTTTGCGACGAAAAACTGTTCGTGCATTTGTCAGGATTGGCCTGAGGTAGCGCGGGAAAACCGTCACAATATTCTAAGATGTGCAGAGGCAAGATTTAGCTGAAGTGCATACAGCAGAGATTAAGATTTTTCCTGGCAGATCGAACTTGGACCTGATCCCAAAGCAGGCTCCCAATGGAGCATCTGGTGATTTAAGATTGTTCCAGATAATCTACCGAGACCATTACTCCATTTTTGACCATCGTCGGCGTTGTTAGTACTTTCTTTTCTTGCACGGAGATTTCTGATTGAGATTGGCGGGATGAACCTCTTAAAAACTGCTCTTAATCCGATTTTTGGATTACTACTGTTGTCTCTTTTCGGTTGGGATAGAAAAAACAAGCATCCCAAGTTCAGGAAAAGGTATCTAGGGTCATCTTTTATAAAAATCTGAAAAAATGAGCTCAATGTTGAACCGGTTGTTTAATGTCAATAAATTTAAAAACCATTCACCTGCAAGATTGACAAATTGCTTCAAAGGACAGACTGTTTTAAAAGTGATTTAACAATCATACCCAGAAAATATTTGCGGTTTGTCCTCTGGTGATATACCGCTAGCCATCCACAGTGCTCCATGATCTCCTTCTTATGCATTTTCCATCTCTTACAGGAAACAGCATATGTCGATCAAGAACCTCGATATCTTATTCAATCCAAAGAGAATCGCTGTTATTGGTGCGAGTGAGAACGACAAATCAGCTGGCTACCACCTCTTAAAAAACCTCATCGGTAAAGGCTTCAAAGGCATTGTCCACCCTGTTCATCCGACCATGCACGGGCTTCAAGGCGTTGAAGCATACAAAAGCATAGATGATCTCCCCCACCCAATCGATCTGGCCATGGTGGCGACAGACCCGGAAAATTTGCTGACGGTACTGAGTGATTGCGCCCAGAATGGGGTGAAGGGGATAACGATTCTCGGTCCGGATTCCTCATCCCGACGCTCCACATACCTCTCCGAACAAATCAGGATAATATCTTCTTCATTCGGTTGTCGGGTTGTTGGCCCCAATTCTCTTGGCTTTCTCAGGCCAGCTCTTAACCTCAATGCCAGTCTGTACCCAGAAATTCCTCGACAAGGAAATATCGCTTTTATTTCCGAAAGCGGTGGTTTTTCTTCAATATTTCTGGAACATGCAATAAAGAAAAATGTCGGCTTCAGCTATTTTGCCTCACTAGGTTCGAAGTGCGACATTAATTTTGCCGACATTATTGATTTTCTCGGCCGGGATGGCAGTACCACATCTTTGTTTCTTCATATCCAGAGTATCAATAACGGCAGAAGGTTTGTTACAGCACTTCGTAATTTTGCCATGTCAAAACCTATCGTCATCCTTAAAACAGGACAATCTGAAAGCTGCTCTCTGCAATCCGTCACCGACAGCGGATGTCTGGTCAGAGAAGATCTGATCTATGAAGCAGTGTTTAAAAGAGCCGGCAGTCTGCGGGTCAACAGCCTCGTCGATCTTCTCGACATGGTCGAGACCATCGCTAAACAGGATCGACCAAAGGGCCGACGTTTAATGTTCATCTCCAACTCCATCGCTCCATCAGAAATGGCGGTCAGCACCCTGCAAGCAATGGGCGGCTTTCTTGCAGTTCCTGGGAAGGATACTCTGCAGAAAATCAGTGGCCAAATGACGATCAATAGGGAACTGAGCAACCCGCTTTATCTGCAGAGCAATGCTTCAGCTACAGACTATCAGGTTGCCATCTCGGCTTGCCTGAAAGACAAGATGGTCGATGGTGTTCTGGTAATCTGTATCCCTTTTCCCGGTATCGATCTGCAAAAAATTGCCGAGGCAATCGTCGATGCAGCTGCCCGTAATCCACAAACCCCCCTATTTACATCTTGGTGTAGTGAAGGATCAAATCTTTCGGCAATCACCTTTCTCAACAGCAAGAATATACCCACCTATTACACCCCCGAGCAGGCCGTCAAAAGCTTTATTTATATGTATCGTTATGACTACAATCTGAAGCTCCTGCAGGAAACTCCGGAAATTCTTATCAAAGATTTTTCACCGGATTTACCCGTGGCCGAAAAGATTATCAAAGACTGCCTTGCCCGTGATCGTTTCTCCCTCTCTATCACAGAAGCCGCTGCTATCCTGAGCGCATACGGCATCCGGGTAATGGAAGCAGTGGAAGTATCCAGCACCGAGAAAGCAATGCTGGTAGCTCGTCGCATCGGCTATCCTACGACAATGAGAATATATTCCCCCAACGCCGGAACAAGAGGCCGGACCGACAGGGTTGTTCACATCCTCAGAAATGACCATGAGGTTAGAGAGGCTTTTGCCTCGGCTGATGATCTTGTCGTTTCTCTACAGGATCCCGATGCTGCTTTAATCATCCAGCCATTGCCGCCACTTCACAGTTACACTTTGGCGATCGGTGCCAAAAAAAGCAGGAGTTTTGGAACAACCATACTCTTCGGATTAGGCGGGGAGTATCTGCAGGCTGAAAAAGATTACGCAATCGGCCTGCCGCCCCTTAACCAGACCCTGGCTCGACGAATGATGGAGGAAACCAAGATCTATCGTCATCTTCAGGAAATTCCTTCTTTGCACAACGCCTTGGGGTATCTCGAAGAGTTGTTGGTACGTTTTTCACAACTGCTTATAGATCTTCCCCAGATTGATGAGATAGAAATGAATCCACTGCTGCTAACCGAAAATGATGGGGTTGTTGGCTCAGTCGCGATTCATCTGGACAGAGGGTTGCCGAAGGAATATCACTGGGCAAAGGGTGACCTTTGCCCTCTGCATCTCTCCATTCCTCCCTACCCTTTCAAATATGAAAAAAATATCACTTTGAAAGACGGTACAGAAATCCACATCCGCCCGATCCGTGGTGAGGATGAATCAGCAATGCGAGTTTTTCTTGAAAACTTGTCGGAAGAATCGATTTTTTTTCGGTTCGGACTACGCCGCATCAATATGCCCCACACAAATCTAGCACGCTTCTGTCAGGTTGACTATGACCGAGACCTGGCTTTTCTCGCCGTGACACGAGGACAAGACGAGGTTGTCATTGGCGACATGCAGATACACAGATTTGTCGATCTGGAAAATGCCGAGTTTTCATTAACTGTTGCCGACTCCTGGCAAGGGAAAGGCCTTGGCAGAGTACTCATGGATTATTGCATCACCGTTGCGAGAGATATTGGAATAAAAATGCTATGGATGGATGTCATCAAAGAAAATAGGCGCATGATCGAATTTGGCAACAAATATAACTTTAAGCAGTTGGATGGGCTTGAGGAAGACGACATGGTTGAGATGACACTGGACATCCGACCTCCTGATGCAGGTTCAGCCGATGACTAGAATGGGTGAAGGAATCAGTCATCCCTTCTTTGGAGGCTCTAATAAAACTCCTCCCGTAAAAGAGTCACCTTAACCGATATTTTAAAAATCCTCCTCAAAATCGACCTGTTGTGGATCAGCGATGTACAGTAGACATCTCCAGTCAGAGAATTGTCGAGATATTCAGACCTTCGATGCGGCAAGATTAAAGTTCAAGTTCATTTACTTTAAAAAGACTCGAAATTTATGATAGGTATGGAAAACATAAAAAGGGGACAGGCAATAAACCTGCGCCCCTTGCTGTAAATGTGCAGAAATTGGTTGAGCGATTTTATTTGTTCTCTCTGTACCAGAAATCTTCTTTTAGTTTATCCTGATACTTAGCAACTTTGATTTCACCCAGATATTTATTTACTAATGGGTATCCTTTTTCAACCCATTCTTTTATGCCGCCTTCTGCCAGATATACATTGCTGTATCCGTATTTGTAGAGCAAACCAACAAAATATGAGGCGCGGTGTTTTGTACGACAGAAGACCCAAATTTCAGCATGAGGATCCTCGATTTTTTTGGGAAGTCCATAGGCATAACCGGAATCGATATTGCTAGAACCAAGAATGTGACCTGCATCGAATTCTGCCTCAGTTCTAATATCTATAATGACAGCCTTGCTTTTTCCACTTTGTACTTCTTGCCATTTATTATAAAGATCATCTACTGTTTTAAATTTATCTTTTGGGATTACGCTCCGGAATTCATCAACCAGTGCTTTCTCTCCAGACTTAGGATCACCGGCGAGAGAGATGGTAGGAAGAGAAAGGGAAAATGCCAACACTGCAAAGCATAAGGTAATTATTGTCTTTTTCATCATGGACCTCCTTATCAAGTAATTTATGAAATTAGCTGAAAGATTGAACCGTTGCCATTTCAAAAAATGCCTCCTATCCTGCACCAAGACCTTCCGTGACCGGAAAGAGGTTTTTGGTCATCCAGACGTTGTTGCCGTCACGTTCTTTTCCCGCTTTTTGAGCTGAACTCAGGCAATAACTTGCTAAAAGTCGTTTGCCTAATGCCTTGGAAAGATTCTTGTAGAAAATAACAGAACACTTTGGATGCATCTGTAGCATCTTGTGAAAATCATTCTGGTCAAATTTTAGTAGCAATGTCGGTTCAATGCATTTTGCTGTTGCCGTATAGGTCTCTCGCTCCACAAGACTTGACCAACCGAATAGCTCTCCCGGAGTACTGATCGTATGCACATTATGTCCAGTCCGTATGCTCAAATTCACTTTTCCGCTGATCATCGTGTAAAAATTTATTGTTTGATCTCCTTCATGAAAAATAATTTCTCTTGCAGAGTATGCCTTCTTGATGGCAAGAGTAGCCATGAGGTCTCTGATGAAAAGCTGCCCCACTCCCATTAAAAGTTCGCATTGATCCAACATACGCTCCCCCCCCTTTGTTGAAGAATTGTTGAACCGTTTTCTGTCTTTAGTTTGTCAGGAAAATGGCTCCTGAAACGGCTGGATTTGTGAAAATTGCTGATGATGTCCAGCCAAAGCAATTCATAAAAGTCTGTCCCTAAAAAAATCGATATCAAAGGTTAAATGTTTTGAGATGTTCAAAACGAGTGTTTTTTGATAGGGGAGATATCAAGGGTATTCGATTTTTATATGGCTGTCGTTCTTGCAATATGTAATCAAATTCCATTTCCATCACCCATTCAGTCATGGAACTACTTTCCAAACAACGTGTGAAGCCCGCTTTTTGATAGAGATGTAGCGCGCGATAATTACACGCATCTACTGACAGCCATATTTTTTTCAAATGGATTTCTTTCGCTTTTTCAACAATAGCATCTGTCAGGGCGTTTCCCACTCCGGTGCCTCGAAAATTTTGACTGACAAAGATCAGAAATTCAGCCTCCATATGAGTAAAATAATATGGCAAAATGGCGACATGTCCGATGACCTTGGACTCCTTCCACGCCAAAAAATTCGGTCCACCATAAATCACTCCTTTAATCCAATTGTGCCTGATCTCCTTGGTCTCGGGAGGTAAGCCATTGAACGAGCCCTTGGGGACAAACGCATCGTACATGGCCACAAGAGAAGAATAATCCGAGGATACCAAGGATCTTACTTCGAAACGGTTTGCATTTTTTTCGACATTGTTCATTTTTTGTCCCCCGCATAGAGCATGGTTGACAGGTCTAGCTTAGCCATTGATCTAGGCAGATTCAGGGCTGAGAGCCCACTGTTCTACTAAATTTCGAACTCATGAAGACGAATCTACTTCTTCAACCCGTCGCTTGCCGATAATTGGTTTTGCCGCAGATACAGTTCTTTCATGGCCTGAGATTTTTCTCAAAATCCTGTTTCCCCAGTAAGCAACGAACATTCCTAACGGGATGACAATGCACATGACAACAGGTAATAGCCACAAATAGACAATAAAATCATATAAGTATGACATGGCAGGCCTCCATTAAGAAATTTGAAATCCTTCTCCTTGATTGGCATACGCAGGGCATTTCATTGTGCTTTTGTTCTTTTCTTTAACTGTATCAGGACCGGCCTTACGGGTAGCTTACAGATTCTAAAAAAATGACCGCAATAAATCATTTTCCGATCAGAAGAAAGAAGTGGCTTCGTAAAATTGAAGGTTTGGTAAAAACAGACCGCAGTGCATCTACATTGGAAGGTGAGAGAATTGGTCCAGGAACAGTGGAGAGGTTGTTTTTGTGTTTTTGTGTAAGAAACGAGAGAGGAACGGTCTCAAGGCACTTCTCAAAATCTCCTTATCGCCCGGAACGGAGAGTTGCCAGGAGGGCTTTGGTCTTGGGCGACGGTTCAATGCCGAGCCTGGCTTCCAACACCGAGCGGCAGCGGCTGTAGACCGCAAAGACCTTGGCCGGTCGACCAAGCTGGTGATGGCAGACCATGAGGTGTTGATAGAACTCCTCGGCGAGATCGTCCACCTCAAGGGCTTTCTCGTAGCATTCTATGGCCATCTGCGGCTCCGAAGCGGCTTCCCAGTACCCAGCCAGAGCTTCAATACCGCGGATGTATTTTGCTCGCAGCCGTTCCTGGGGAGAGATCAACCAGGTCTGTTCCGGTTCGATTTTGAGAAACTGCCCCTTATATAGGGTGATGGCCCTCTGGGTGCGTTGAATCGCCTGTGCCGCGGTATTTCGTAACCGCTGCGGGTCGTTCTGAGAGCGCCGCCAAGTTATCCACAAGTCTTCAGCCTCGTTGAGAACCTGTTCCAGAACAAATGCATCCACCCAGCAGGATTGCCTATTGAGGGTGAGCCGGCCTTCCTTGAGGACAATGGCCTTGTCTTTGCCCAACAAATGACGCAAGCGATGGAGGGTGATCTCGAAGGAACGGTGGGCCATGTCCCCATCGGCATCGGGCCAGAGGGCATTGCACAGATGTTCCTCCTTGACATCACTGCCGCCGAAGGCGATGAGGGCTTTGAGCAAAAGTAGGGGTTTCTGCTGCACCTTTCCCGTAAACTTGACAGCTACCCCGTCCCTCACGATCTCGAATTGTCCCAGGGTGAAGATCTCGAGAGCCCAGGGCCAGGTCTCTAGATGCAGTACGGGCACTTCCGGAACCAGATTGCGCCTGCGGATGAGACCCTGCACATAGTCCGTCTCAATACCGGCTTCGAGGGCCTTGACACAAAGGTTCGCCATCATCGAACTCACCCATAAGTAGCAGGAGGCGTATCCATGCTCCCTGCCGATGGCCATGGCCTTGCGCAGGAATTCTCTCCCTGTATCCTCATGACCATTATCAAAGTTGATCTTCGCCCCAATGAGCAAACCGGGGAATTCGAGCTGGTAGAGTTTGATTGAGCGGCAGATGTTCAAGGCTTCGGTGAGATGGTGTGACGCCTCGGCTTCATCCTTCAGTGCATGCATCACAATGGCCTTGATCAGATGGTTCGTCTGCATCACCTGAGGCGAGCCCGACGCAACCCCTCTTTCCATAGCCCGATCCGCATGCATTGAGGCAAGAGTATGCTGCCCCTCAATGTAGCATTTCCAGGCCATCAAATTGTGATAGAAAAACTCACCATAAGCAGTGGGTCTCAGGTGCAGAACGGTAAGCAGACGTTCAAGATATCCTTGAGCCTTTGAGATTTCGCCGAGGCTGAGGGCGCCCGACGCGCTGTGCCCAAGGATGGGAACATCAATCACATGAATCCCTGTGGATTCGACCAGCGCCAACACGTCCTCGACTGCACTTTGATGCTTTTCAAAGTCCGAGGAAAGCCAGTAATAGAAGACCTCCATGTCTCTTTTAAACAACAGGGCAACCGGAGAAGCCTCGTAAGGCTCTAATCTTTTGTGAAATGAATCGAGAATGAGCTTCACTTTCGCGAGTTCACCGGAAAGCAAATGATAGAACGCCAGCACGCAAAGGATACGAAGTGCCAAATCGACATCGGCCAGGTCTCTTGCCAGCTCAAAGCCTCGATCCTCCCAACGTTCAAAATCAGGGTTGTTGGGCTGTCTCATCATGAACGCATGGAGCATGGTGTTGGTCACGCGTCCTTCGATTATAGGAGAGGGGAATTCAGGGTACTCTTTCATAAGCTCTTTCATCATGGGGATCAATCGATCAAACTCGAAAAATCCGTCCATCCTGTGAGCGACTGCATCGAGCATTCCCGAGAGAGCCAAGAATGAACCTGCCGCATCTCTGCCTGTTCTGAAATGCTCATAGGCTTTGGTAAAGTAGTTCATGGCATCATTTGGTAAGATTGGCAGGGCGCAAACTCCTCTCCAATAAAGCAGCCAAGGCTGATTTGTTGTCACGCAGTCGGGGAGGAGCTTGATCCAACCCTGCACGGTCTGCCATCGCCCTTGAGGGATGAAAATTGGAGCCAATGTAAGAATCACCCGCATCGCCTCGGACCACATACCTGCTTCGAAAAAAAGACTTACTGCCTCTTCCGCGTACCCGTTCTTCTCAAGTGTATTGGCCGCCCCGGTCCTTATGTCCGAAAGGTATTCCGGCACCATGGTCTCCTGCGCTTTGGCCAGGAGGAATTCCCGAAAGAGGGGGTGGTATTGGAACGTCTGCATGGGTGAGGCGTATCTGTTGGTGAAATAGTTTTTACGGCTGAGATCGAAAAAGATGCGCTCGGCTCTGGCATTTCCAGTAAGTTCCTCGGCCATCCGGACGTTCATTCTGGGAAGAAATGCGGTCTTGAGCAAAAAGGCTCGGTTCTCCGGCGAGTCCCGGTTAAACAGCTCGGTGGCGAAGTAGCCGAAGATTGCCTCCTGGGCAAGGCCATGGGGAAGTCGATGGTCGAAGTCCTTTATTCCCTGGCTCTCCATCAGCAGCACCAGGCCAGCCGCCCACCCATCGGTGGTTTGGTACAACTGGGAGAGGGTCTCATCATCAGGGATATCCCTCCCTGCTTTGAGCATGGCGATGGCGTTGGATTCGTCTTCGGTGAGCCGGATGTCGTTCCAGGTGAGGAAACTCATTTCCCCTGCGGCGCGCAGGCGGGCATAGGCAGCCGGCGGCTCACTCCTGCTCAGGATGACCACGTTCAAACCTTTGGTGATGGCTGATAGACCCGTATTGAGAACATCATGAAATATGGAATCCTCTGGGATGTCCTGATAATTGTCGAAGACGATGACTGGGGCTCCGTTGTCGGCGAATGAACGGTAGCGCTTGGTGCCTTTCAATCGCGCACAGAGTTCTTCGAAGAAGCGTTTCGCAAAGACGGGGACGCCGAGCAGGTATTCGGGGGTTAGGAGAGGGAGCGGCTTGGGGTGTCGCGGAGCGACCTTCTTTGCCGCCAGCCCCAGGTAGTAGAAGAACGTGGCCAAGTCGGCATCGCCCTCATCCATCTGGTACCAGAGGCAGGAGGATCGGTGGGAGTCGAGATAGCTTGATGCGAGTGTTGTCTTGCCCGATCCAGCAGGGCTCGAAATCCAGACAACCGTCTTCTCCCTGGCACATTCGATGGAATGAAAAAGACGCTCACGGGGAAGAACTCCTTTGCCGCTCGGTTGAGTCAATTTCGCAGGTACGATTCCCTTCATCCTGCCTCCCGGTTCAACAAGACTGGTAAGGACTTACTTTCTGCTTCCTGAAAAAGCCTCTCCAAAGAAGGTCTATCTGATCCGATGCATTTAAAAATAATCTTTCAAAACAACTTTCGCAATTATTTTTGCTCTGATAACTAACAGCCAACATTGGATCAAGGCTACCCAGACTTTTACCTACCAAACAAGGTTTTAATCACTCGTATTTATTAACAATGTTCGACAGCAGGCGATTATTAAACCTACACAATTACTCTTTGCCGATCACCTCATGTCGACCGGACTAAATTTGATGATGTCGGGATCGGCGACTTGATTCAGTGTTTTGCTGATATGGCCATGTTGCCCACCCGGTTTGCGTCCGCTTACCGTCTTGGCCTCTTTCTTCCGATGCGGTTCGGTCACCGGCGGTTTACTGCTGTTACGGCTGTTGAATCCGAGACGATTGACCAGGATGGAAATCAACAGAAGCATGACTTCAAGGCTCGCTTTGAGCGCTGGGGAGAGGTTTTCCTCCTGGGCGATCAAAGTGGTGACATGTTTAACCGTTTCTTCTACATTGATATTGTCAATCGTCATGTATTCCCCCGTGTTTTTGATGGTGCATTATAACACGGGTTTTTAAAACGAAATTTTTGTCTCCAGGATGCCCGCCACACCATTTTTAAATTTTGCACGTCTCCGGGGACACGGGCACATTCAGCGGATTCAGCACGACCTGAGCAAAACTATGGTGAATGGCCTAACGGCGGAGACCGCCAAGTTGTTTGAATTTCAATAATTTTTCCCAAAACCCTGTCAAGAACTATTTTTGATAGGGTGAAAATAATTAAAGCAGAATAGTTACGGGGAATTTTTAAAGATTAGAGATGGCAGTATAAACAGTTTAAATCATTTGATTGGTACATTTTTATTGAATTTGATGAAATCCCAAATATCGACGCGTTAAGTCTAACCCACTCTCGTATTGCCTATGGCGCAGCCGAGCACTTCCTTGAACTTCTGAATATTATAAGGTTTGGCGATGGCCCCGCTAAATCCGTAATCACGATAATTTGACATGATAGGGTCGTTCGAATAGCCACTTGACACAATCAGGCAGGCGCTAGGAAACTGAGAGAGGATCTGCTCCGCTGCCTGCTTGCCTCCCACTCCTCCGGGAATGGTCAGGTCCATAATAACTGCCAGAAATGGAGTATCGGAGTCCATCGACGCCTTATAGCGAGAAATCGTTTCTTCTCCGTTTGAGCATGTTGTCACGATATATCCAAGATGGACGAGCATCGAGGATGCAACTTCAATGATCATTTCTTCGTCATCCATGATGAGGATTGCCCCGCCTGTATGCTCGCCCATCGGCTGTCCTGAGGTTTCTTCCTGGTGATGTGCAGAGGCTTTTCCGATTGATGGCAGGTAGATTGTAAAGATCGTTCCTTTGCCAACAGTGGAAGCTGCTTGAATATGACCGCCATGCCGGTGGACGATCGAGTGGACCGATGAGAGTCCCATACCAGTGCCGGTCGATTTGGTAGTGAAGTAGGGATCAAAGATCCTTTTAAGATCATCTGTGGGTATTCCACACCCCTCGTCGATAAATGTCAGTCGGAGATAGGGGCCTGGGGGAAGTGAAAATGCATTTTCGTTCAGTAGTTCATTTCGGGCGGAGACGGTCAGCACACCTCCTCCCGGCATCGCCTGCGTGGCATTGATGATGATGTTATGAAAAACCTGGGTCATCTGGCCTCCGTCGGCTTCGAAGGCATGGATGGACTCAGGTATGTCAACGATTCCTTTGACATTAGAACCCCGCAGGGTAAAGGAAAGCGCTTCGTCTATCAGATGCTTGAGCGATACCACGTGCTTGATCGGCTGACCACCACGGGCAAAGGTCAAAAGTTGGTGCGCCAGTTCTCCGGCCCTCACTGCTGCCCTTTCCGCCTCTGCCAAGAGTTTGCTGGATTTATGGGTGGTATCGAGAAAAACTTTTGCAAACGAGATATTACCCATGATTCCAGTCAGAATATTGTTGAAATCATGGGCAATTCCTCCAGCAAGCACACCCAGGGACTCCAGCTTCTCAAATTTCAGCTTTTCATATTCGAATTTTTTCAGCTCCGTTATATCGCGAGTGACAGAGAGGAGATGGGTAACCCCCTTGAGGGAGATAAGTCTCGCCGATATCAATGCGTTAATGATGCTGCCATCTTTTAATCGAAATTGCGTCTCAAGATTCTGGTAAAATCCTTTTTCCCGAAGCCCCTGAACTAATATGCTCCGATCAACTGGATCACGCCAAAGGTTGAGTTCCAGGACTGTCTTGCCAATAACTTCGTCACGGCAAAAACCTGTAATTTGTGTGAATCCTCGATTGATATCGACATAACAACCGTCATCCAGACGGCTGATGGTTACTGCGTCGGGATTGAAATCAAATGTTGTACGGAACTTGTCTTCACTTTCCCGCAAGGTGTTATTCAACCTCCCAAGCATTTCATTTTGCTCGGTGAGTTTAAGATTAATAAGCCGGAGTTCGTTTTCCTGGCACTTCCTCTTGTTGATGTTGAAGGTCACACCGATAAACCGCCTGCCATGCTTATCATTCGAACTCTGCATGATTTTTCCGTAATTGGCGTACCAGACCCATGACCCTTCTTTGGCCTTGAGTCTAAACTCGCTCCGGTATTCAGGCGTTACCCCTGTCAAATGCTCATTGATCGCTGCCTTGACTAAGGGGACATCCTCTGGATGGACAAAGGCAAACTGGTCATCTATGCAGACCAGGGCCTCATCTTCGCTATAGCCGAGTTCAGCGAATGTTTTAGATGCCTTGCGGGTAACCTCACCGGTAACCAGATCGTTCTCCCATAGATCAAGTCCCGCAGCCTCCAGAGCAAGTGCCAGGCGATCTTTATTGAGCTCTTCTTCAGCCATCGTTTTACATTCCAGACTCTAACTCTTGAGGATATGGGAGCGCGCCTGCATACCCGATATTGCGCAACAGCCCGGCAAAAGAAGCGACCACCCCGGGAGTCTTGCAAAGTGTCGGCGCTGCATTGACCTTAATGACGCTCACCATACTGCCTGTGCTTTTCCCTGTTTCGGAATTGAAATAAAGAGCGAGATCGTTGGTCACATTGGAAAAACCGATTCCATTGCTTTCCGAATAATAGCAAATAGAATCCGGGGCGATGATGTTTGGAGCGCTACCAAGACCTGAATACATGATCAAGCTCTCGTTAAGATTGTATAAATAATGTGTTTCCGTGCTCTTGCTCTGGTCTGGTGAATTGTCCAAACGAATGATGCCGGCATCAAGGGAGCCGCTGGTTGTCGATTGGGTGATAGCGGTGATATAGAAATTTGTAAGCACAGGTGCTGCAGCTCGATCAATGAGATCTGCAATCTTACGGGCAACGATGGCTGTTGGTAGAGGCGTTGTTGCAGTCAGCAGAAATTGCCCTAAGGCTCTGGCTTGGCTGACAGTATTCTTTATATAATTTCCTGACAATGCATCTCGATTGCTGAGATTGGAAGGCCAGAGGGCTATGCCTGCAAAGCTTCCAAAAGCAGAAACGATGCCGCCGGCTAAGGCATCGATTTGCGCCGCAGATCCTGCCTTGAGAGTGGCAGATTGAATAGCCGCTAATGTCCCTGCGTTATTTGCCAGTGAACCGGGGCTTATCGCCAGATTAAGACTGCCGCCGTAGCTGGTTTGCGGCAATCCCGGCACGGATCTGCCGGCGCCGTCGCCATCGACGACCCAGCTGATAGAATTATCCGCTTGAGCCGCTGCCAGGAAGGGCACGATAGTGTTGATTGCCCCGATTTCAACTGGAATGACGCAACTCAAGACAAAGCCTGTTGTTTGCTGGAAGGTGCTGATGGTATTGGCAATGGAATGATTAACATCAGATAGCGTCATGTTGGCGGCAGCATCCGGTGAACCCATCATGGCAAGTACGCAACAGCTTGTCGCGTCATCATATTCTTGTACGGGAATGGCACCGTTCCAACCAGTAGCCTCAAATTCTTTGATGATATTCGACGCGTCGAGATAGCTTCCACCACCACTGGCTAAGATTGCAGCACCTGCAGCAATATACTTAAGATCAGCAATCCCGTAGCAATCATTGACCATACAGGCTTCAATCCATATTTTTTCAAACTATTTACATTGACTGTCACTAATCCAACTGCTTTTAGCAACGGCTAGTGCTTGCTTCAACCGGACAAAAAGATTTCAAAATATTAGGTGGTTGCCATCACTTTCACAACCGCTAAGATCGGTTTTCAATCAACGCTGCATGGCTGACTCTAATCGTATCTTTTTCCAGCCATATATGCAAGGCCGCCAACAGCTCTCCTTCGAAGTCAAAACGAGAATGTATTGCTGGTTGAAGATGATCCGACAATCCTTGGGATGACGAAAAAGATCCTGGAAATGCGACGAGATACTGTGTTTCCGGCCAATACGCCAGCTGAAGCGGTTAAAATTTCAGAGAGCCACAAAGGCGAAATCGATTTACTTCTGACAGATGTTGTAATGCCACATATGAATGTTCACATCAAGGTACTTTGTGTAATCCTCCCGATTCGCTTGTTGTATCATCGTGGAACTGCTATGTCAACGCAGCCATTATTTAGCCGACTAAATTAACGTGGACGCTCTGGGTGCTCAGTGTGAAAAAGGGCTGCCAATAGTGCTAAGGCTGGAGAAGACAGTATGCTACAATAAAATGCCCCTCCCACCCCGTGACATTGCATTCGATGGCTACCAGTGATATACCCAAATGATACTCATATACTTTACGACCACAATGAACACTTAGGAAACCATCGAACAGTCAAATAGGGAGAATTATTAATGGCAACTGAGGTTTCTGGCTATTTACGAGATGAGCAACCGTATAGCTGCATAGGGATAATACAGGTTACCTTTCCTGATGGCTATCAAGTAAGAGGCACCGGCACATTAGTAGGGATCAATGATATTCTTACAGCTACTCATGTTGTGTACGCCCCTGACCATGGTGGATGGGCAAACAGTTATACTTTCAACTTTGGGGCCGACTATAACGACAACACTGGTCGCTTCGAAGACCCTGGATATTCATACTCTCCCACCAAATGGTCCACAGTTGCTTGGCCCGAATCTGTATTCACTGATACCAACAACCTGACAGTAACTCAGTCAGAAAGCCAATATGACATTGCTGTAATAGGAGTGAATGCCCCTATCGGTGATACACTTGGGTGGCTTGGCATTGATCCAGGTTATAACGGAAGTAATTCTGCAAAAGCTGTTGGTTATCCAGCCGGGGCAACCGGCATGATGCAAGAAACAGTTTATGTCACCGAAAATCCTTATTATAACCTTTATGAGTCCTATTACGATGTCATGGGGCCAGGGGCTTCGGGCGGACCATTGCTCATGGGGAATTATGTTATAGGGGTGTTGAGCACAAGGTCTTCGTGGGCTGATGTTAGTCTTCTCTTTGATTCCTTAGTTAGGGAAGTGGAAGAAAATAATTCGCTGTTACCCACCGCACCAAACGACAACGCAGATATCCTGACCGGAACCAATGGAGACGACATCATCAATGGTGGTGCAGGGGATGACACTATATGGGGCGGAGATGGTGATGATTCTCTTGTGGGTAACGCTGGCAATGACATCCTTGACGGTGGCACCGGCTTTGATCTGGCTTCCTACAGTGGCGAACGGAACAATTTCTCAATCCTTGAAACCGACACGGGGTTTACAGTAACAGATAAGACCACTGGTGACAGTGATACCTTAACCAATATCGAGTTGCTAACATTTAATGATTTTGAGATAAATCTTGAGATCGGAGAGAATTCTCAGACGATATCTTCTACCGACCTCTCATCGCTTGAAGAACTGTATGTGGCCTTCTTCAATCGAGTCCCAGATGCCAATGGCCTGAACTACTGGATAGATCAACTCAATGCTGGCCAGAGCTTCGACCAGATTGCCGACCAGTTCTATAATGCAGGCGTGCAGTATACTGACTTGACCGGCTTTAGTGATACGATGAGTACCGATGAATTCGTCAGTGTCATCTATGAAAATGTCCTTGGTCGCTCCGATGCTACCGTCCCTGCGGATGAAGAGGGTGTCATCTACTGGAGCAACGCATTAGATAGTGGCCAAGTCACGAGAGCTGTTCTGATTGCTACCATGCTTTCGGCTGCTCATACTTATAAGGGTGATCCAACTTGGGGCTGGGTACAGGATCTTTTGGATAACAAAACTGTGGTTGCAGATTATTTTGCTGTTCAACAGGGACTCAACTACACCACTCCGGAAGAATCGATCAGCATGGGTATGGATATCGTATCAGCAGTGACTCCTACAGACACGACAGCGGCAATCCAGCTGATTGGCATCAATGACACTGGATTTAGTCTACTATGAACTCCTCACACATACTATTCTCGTATGAGCCTATGAGTATTTACATATAATTACTAGGTGTGTCTCCATGAACATCTTTGATGAGAGTTGTTATGATACTTGCAAGAGGCACCCTCCGTAAGGAGAGCTCTTGGGCTTGTAAGTAAACCACCTGACTAGAGAGGACAGGATGAATACAGATTTTAATTGAAGTTCCCAACACACCTATTAGCTAGGCTCTTTTCCCTTGTCAACCTACGGTCTGTTCCCAGGTACTTCCTGAAGATCGCTGTAACTGAATTTATCATTATCTATCCATTGCTCGATTCTTCAATACTTCACGACTACGCCTGGTCGCTGGAATGATTTAACTAATATCTCGATGTCCTTGAGGTCGATAGGAACGCGTTCCACAAGCTGAAGCAACTCTTTACCTATCTCAGTGAAGAACACTGCATCCACTGACCCATGTTTAACACAGCAAAAATAATATTTAAAAAATATAAACACCTACAGCCATAAAATATTTCCAGTGGCACTACATTCTTAATGTTTTGCATCAGTTTGTAACCAGCGCTCTACTTCCCAGCCAAAATAAGCGGCGAAAATCTGGACAAAATCATCGGGGCAAATCCAGCCCAAATTTCCATGACTGATCATTTTCTTCTTCTCCTTCAAAAAGCTGATTCGCATCAGCTGGATGTACTTCCTTTTTTTGCTTTGAATTTTCTTCTTTTACTTTCTTTTTCATTTCGCTATTCTGGTGCAAGGCTCAACGCCCATAAAGGCCTTTACGGGGCGTTCTCGGGTTTTCTCATCTTGCGGACTGACACAGAAATGGGAATATCGAGTAGATCTCAGAAGATTATTCTTCTGGGTAATTCTATTTATCCTCTTGATTTCTTGCAGTCATAGCATTTTCGAAAGACCCAGGGGCAGAACCAGTGAAGCCGAACCAAGGTGATCTATAGGATACCAAATACGAAGTCTCCTTCTCAAAAAACAGCAAAAGCCGCATGGCGCTTTCAACGTGGTGCCCATGGATAAGGTAGTTCGTCCTTGTCTCAATTTGGCCGATTTTAAAACGGTGATTTTGGCTGGATTTTGCTCCGCTGGTTACAACAAAATCGTCAGCAATCTCACGTAGAAGAGATGGCAAACAGTATCAGCCACGGCATAGGACTGATCGCTGCATTTACAGGAACTCCTGTACTCATCATCGACGCGATACACAACGAAAATCGTCAATTCATTGTCGGCTCAAGTTTGTTTTGAGCAACTCTCATAATCCTGTATTTCGCCTCTACAGTCTATCACGCATTACCACCGGGCAAAGCCAAACGTGTTTTTAGGATCATGGAGCATTCTGCCATTTTCTTACTTATCGCCGGTACATATACCCCATTCACGCTCGGGGTGCTGCATGGTGCATGGGGTTGGTCACTGCTCAGCCTGATTTGGGGACTTGCCCTGCTCGGAGTAGCGCTTAAATGGTTCTATCTGACCTTCAGGCGGTTACTCTTCACCTCTCGCTACCTAATGATGGGCTGGGTCGCCATAGTCGCGATCCAGCCGTTTTTTGCCAGAGTGCAAACAGCAGGCTTACTCCTGTTGCTTGCCGGAGGTTTGTTTTACATGGTGGCGTAGCCTTTTTCGTATACGATTCCCGGCTTAAATAAGGTCACCTGATCTGGCATTTCTTTGTTATGGCCGGCAGCTCATGCCATTATTTTGCAATACTCTGGTATGCAGCCTGACGTTTAGGTAATCAGATGAGCAATTTCGTTACTATTATGGCGATGCCGGGCGAGAGTCAGCTGTGGACTCCTCGCCGCATCCTGTTCTCCCGGCTTTTACCCCCCTTGAGTCATTATTGGGCAGGTTTGCACACCCGTGTGGGGGCAATCAGCCAGGAGATATACGATCGCTCTTTTCTAGGCTTCTGTCTCAGATATCACAATTTTTCAAAGGTGAATTTCTGTCCGCCGACGGAAAATTCGTACATCAGACCACCTTTGGCATGCACGAAGGTAGCCATTCCTTTGATATAACCAGTCTTCGCCTGAACGCCGGTCTTCGGTCCGGCACTGGCACCGGCACTTTGACCTGCGGTACCTGTACGGGCCTCAGCTCCAGCTGTTATGGCCACCGCCTGGGCAGTCGCTCCGAATTCGAAATTGCCGTTGGTGAATTCATTATAAGACCGCTTATCCTGGAAGAATATGATTTCGCTGAAAGCTTCGGCGCCGAGCTGGAATCCGATTGATCCCTCAATCACTGTTGATTTTCCTGTTACTTTATTACCGCGGTAGACCTGTCCTACACCATAGGAACCACCGATCACATAACCGGCTTTGCCGATGGTTGGAAATACCGCATACCCGTATGAATTTTTGAAAAATTTCGCCAGGGCAGGCGAATCACGAAATACCTTGATGGTGCTCGAATAGTTATCCGCTGCTGCAGCAACAGTCGCTATCCCAAAAATTAAAGCTAAAATTAATAATACTGGTATCTTTTTCATTTTCACACTCCATTATAATGTTATTCTTTTTGCAGGATCAATGCTCCTGCGCAACCAAATATTGCAAAAAACTCCAATCACTCTCATCTTATCTCTTCAGCATAGGGTTCCTCCAATTTTGCCGGGTTGGCAGCTTTCCTAATTTTTTCCCTAACTCGAGTTATTTCCAGAAAGTGTCAAGGGTAAACACCGAAAGAAGCGTCAAAGTACAACGTGATACCTTTTGTCCAGCTCCAAGCTGAATAACAAATTTCTCGTGGCACACATCTTCATTCAATTGTCATGCCAGGAGGAAAACTCACAGTTTTAAATCACCTATCATTCTTATATATTAAGATATTTTGCTAAATCTGGATCGATAAAGTGACCATCACCAGCCACAAAAAGAAGGTCACATGTAACCAGTGGTCACATGTGACCACATCCGCAAGGAGCAGAAAAACCGTTGCAGGAGAAAGAAAAAACTCAATGCAACCACATCTTCAGCTGGAAAACCGAAAAGGTTATATATGACCAATTGGTTACATATAACCCTTTGGATTCATTTTTAAATAGCCCCTGTGGCCCCATTTTTGGGATACTTATTGCTAAAAAATCAAAACGATGGATGACATAACGCCGAACGTTATAAACATGGCATAAATATTGCTAGTCAAATTATGACGCATGGCACTCTTACACTTGCCTTGCACCTGCGGTCCACCATTCCTCGCTATGGTCTATGAGAAAAGAAGGGAGAAAGTTTTAGAGGTTGAATTACCTGCATGTACCGTAATCTGGAAGAATATAATGAGGTCTCTGCTCTGAATAGAGATGCCTGGCTGCCAGGAGTTGGGATGAAAAGACCTGGCCTCCTAACGTGCCATGGACCTCCGCGATGTCAAGCTGGGGATGACCAAAATGACCATCGAGAGAATCTCACCCATAATCAACTTAGACTGCCGGCCTGCAGCCGACTCTAGTGGGATCTGAAAGAGGATGTAGCGGATTCCTGCAACTGTTGCTCAAACTAACATTCAACTGGGAGAAAAACCATGAAATCAAGCACAAAAGACAACATAGAAGGCAAGATCCACCAAGTGAAAGGTAAGGTCAAACAGACCATCGGAAATGTAGCCAAAGACCGTGATTTGGAAGCCGAAGGAAAAATTGAAAATTTAGAAGGGAAAGTTCAAGAAAAGGTCGGAGAGATCAAGAAAGTTGCTGGCAAGTAGTCCTTCAACAAAGAAAAGCCACAAATGAAAGAAGCACCTTTCCGAAAAGAGCGAGAATGCCGGGTGGCTTGTTACAAGAGAAGACTCTGTAGAAATTACGATACAGACATCAAGCCCCCCTGCTCTCCTTAGCAGTCAATGTTCTGCTCTTCCAGCCATGCCTAGGAGCTCTGGCAAAGGTTAGATATGGCCATTTGCGCAAACCTAACCATCGAGCAAACCAGAACCAATCGCAACTAAGGCCTGTCGGCTTGGGGCGGCCTTGTTTCATGGGCACCATTTTGGATAATCTCGTCAAAACCGCAGATTTTAAATGGTTAAGTAAAAAACTCATATTCGAGGCGAGTGAATTTTGCTATTATTTCGGTGTAATAAAGTACGTCGTAATGATAGTGAAATTCATTACACCAAAGAATATGAAGAGTTTTTACGACACCACCATCTTCGATTCCTTGGAAAGTGTATACAGGCAATGGTAAAATTATCAAGAGAGGTTACGTTATGATTACTAAAAACCTCGCAGTTTATGGAATCTATCCGAAGGGTTTGAGGCTGTCACTGGGCAATCGGGAGCTGGGTTGCTGGTGAAAAATCCATGAAAACACCGATTCGGAAATTGTGCTTCATCGTTGTCTTGGCTTTGGTGCTCACCCCTCCCGATGCCGCTTGGAACCAGGAGGCCTCGGCCCCCTCTGCAGGCCCGGTGCTTATCAAAGCCGTTATGTGCGAGTCCATTCAGAAATTAGAACCTGTCAATCAGGCTGTCGTCTTTTCCATCGATCTGGGCCGTGTCTCATGTTTCACGGAGTTTGACCAGGTGGTCACCCAAACCGTCATTTATCACAAATGGTATCACAAAGGGAACCTGATTTCCGCAAAACAGCTTTCACTCAACCCGCCCCGCTGGTCGTCCGTCTCCAGTATGCAGCTCAGGGATGCTGACAAAGGACCATGGCAGGTAGCTGTCACTGATGAAAACAACAAGCTCCTGTATACATTACGTTTCAGCATAACGGATTAAAAGAATGGACCCACTGATACAATCTCTGGTCAGTCTGCGCTGGCAGGACATCGTCGATATCCTCCTCAACAGCTATATTTTATTCAGGCTCTACGTGCTCTTCCGGGGTACCAATGTGATTCGGATGGTCATTGCCATCGCCATGCTCTGGATCCTTGAACGGATGGCGATGAGCATGGGCCTGATCGTCACCAGCTGGGCTATGCAGGGTATTATTGCGGCCGCTGCCCTGATAATCATAATCGTATTTCGCAATGAAATTGCCGGTGTCCTGCAAGCCCGCAGTCTCAGGTCCTTCTTCTGGGGCATACCCCAACGTCAGATCCAGACCCCGATAGAGATCATTGTAGAAAGCGTCTACGAATTGGCTCGCCATAAACTGGGTGCGCTGATTGTTCTGCCGCTGAAAAAAGGCATCGAGTCAGTGGTGCACGGGGGAATTCCCTGGCAGGGGAAACTCTCACGGGAGATGCTGTTAAGTATTTTCTGGCATGGAACACCGGTACATGACGGTGCCACAATCATCCAGGGAGATCAGATCGTGGAAGTCGCCGCCATTCTCCCTCTATCGAAAAGTAACGATCTGCCCTCTCACTTCGGCACTCGGCACCGTGCGGCCTTCGGACTGGCCGAGAAAACGGATGCCCTGGTCATCGTGGTTTCCGAGGAGCGTGGTGAGGTCACGGTGTTCAAGGACAGAGCAATCATCAACATCGAGGACAGTATTGACCTGGATCGGATGCTGCGTGAACATGCCGGCACAGTACCTGCCACTGCCACCAAGGGAGCCAGGCATCAGACAATGGAACTGGGACTTGCGGCCATGATCTGTCTGGTGAGCATAACCAGTATCTGGTTCAGTTTTGCCCGTGGATTTGAGACCTTCATAACCATGGAGGTGCCGGTTGAGTTCATGAACAAGGGGCCGAAAATGGAGCTTTTGGCTACATCCGCGAGCAGTGTAACGCTGCAGCTCAGCGGGTCGGGATCGCTGATCAGGTCGGTCCGGCCCGATCAGGTGAAGGTCAAGCTCGATCTGGCAAACGCGGCGGCAGGCAGCAATCATATCGCCATTGCCAGGGACAGTATCGTCCTGCCGCCGGGCATTCATCTCAAACAGGTGGAACCGCAGATACTCAAGGTTAACCTCGACATGCTGGACCAGAAAAAACTGCCCATTCAACCGGACTGGAGTGGTAAACTGCCGGCTGGGCTTATCCTGCAGGATGCACGCGTAACCCCCGACCTGGTAAAAGTTACCGGCGGCAGCCTGGCTCTCAAAGATATTCAAACCATCTATACAGAAAAAATCCCATTGGAGAATATTACCACCGACGGGAAGATATCCGTCGGTCTCATGCTGCTTCCCTCATATCTGAAGCTGAACGACGAGTCTCAAAATCATGTCGAGGTGACTTACAAAATAGCCAGAAGACCGCCTCCATCTGACGATGATGCTGCTAAGTGAGACAAGAATGCAGGCATTCATTCCTCAAAAATGAAGCGGAGACTGATTAGATATCAAATGATAGGGATGCACCACACGTGCTGTTAACCTGGCACAATGATTGCGTAGCAAGAGTGAATTCCGCCGGACCTTGTTGTTTGCCAAACTCACGGCGGGGACTTATGTTGTTGAAAGTCGCCAACGGCGACGAGAAAGCAGTGTGTACGGTTTCCATTTCCGGGCAATAGCAGCTGACATGGTAACTCTATGACACATCAAAAAATGGCAGTCTGGCCAGGCAATCCCTACCCGTTGGGTGCCACCTGGGACGGTGAGGGTGTCAACTTCGCCATCTTTTCCGAGTGCGCCGAGAAGGTTGAACTCTGTCTCTTTGATCAGCAGGGCCGTCAGGAACTCGAACGCATCAACCTGGTCTGGAAGACCGACCAGGTCTGGCATTGCTACCTGCCCGAGGCGCGGCCAGGCCTTCTTTACGGTTACCGGGTCCACGGCCCCTATGATCCGGAGAGGGGTCAGCGCTTTAACTCGGCGCAGCTGCTCTTTGATCCGTACGCCAAGGCAATTTCCGGCCGGCTGCGATGGCATGACGCCCTGTTCGGCTACCAGATCGGCCATCCCCGTGAAGATCTATCCCGCAGCCGAGCCAACAGCGCTCCCTATATGCCGAAATGCCAGGTGATCGATCCGGCGTTCACCTGGGGCAACGACCGCCCACCCCATACCTCCTGGCATGACACCATCATCTACGAGCTGCATGTCAAGGGCTTTACCTGGCAGCATCCCCAGATCCCTGAAAAGCTGCGCGGCACCTATGCAGGGCTGTCCTGTGCCCCGGCGGTCGATTACCTGAAACGTCTCGGGGTAACAGCGGTGGAACTCATGCCGGTACATGCCGGTGTCGACGAACGTCATCTGGTAGAAAAGGGTCTTACCAATTACTGGGGCTATAACTCCATCGGTTTCTTTGTCCCGGACGGACGATATTCAGCCTCCGGCCAGATCAACGAATTTAAAACCATGGTGAAAATCCTCCACTCGGCCGGCATTGAGGTCATTCTCGACGTGGTGTACAACCATACCGCCGAGGGCAATCAGCTGGGGCCGACCCTCTGCCTTCGGGGCATTGACAACCTTGCCTATTACCGGGTTGAGCCGGAAAACAACCGCTACTACAGGGACTTCACCGGCTGCGGTAACACCCTGAACATGTGCCATCCACGGGTACTGCAGCTGATCATGGACAGCCTGCGCTACTGGGTGCTGGAGATGCACGTGGACGGCTTCCGTTTCGACCTGGCCTCGGCCCTGGCCAGGGAGCTGTATGAGGTGAACCGGCTGGGCACCTTTTTCGATATCATCCATCAGGATCCAGTGCTCTCCCAGGTTAAACTGATCGCCGAGCCATGGGACTTAGGCGAGGGCGGCTATCAGGTGGGCAATTTCCCCGTGGGGTGGACCGAATGGAACGGCAAGTACCGGGATACTCTGCGCTCCTTCTGGAAAGGCGAGGGCGACAATATCGGCGAGTTCGCCCACCGGCTCACCGGTTCCAGCGACCTTTACGAAAAAGGGGGCAGACGCCCTTATGCGAGCATCAACTTTGTCACCTGTCATGACGGCTTCACCCTGCACGATCTGGTGAGCTACAACGAAAAGCACAACGAGGCCAATCTCGAAAACAACCAGGATGGAGAATCGAATAACCGCAGCTGGAACTGCGGCAGCGAGGGGCCGACTGCCGATCCGCAGATTACCGCCTTCAGAGCCCGCCAGAAAAGGAACTTCCTCGCCAGCCTCTTCCTGTCCCAGGGGGTCCCCATGCTCCTTGCAGGCGACGAGATGGGCCGGAGTCAGCAGGGCAACAACAACACCTATTGTCAGGATACGCCCCTAAGCTGGCATGACTGGACGCTCGATGTCGAACAGGAAGATCTCCTCAGTTTCGTCCGTCGCCTGATCGCCTTGCGCAAAGCCCATCATGTCTTCCGCCGCCGCCATTTTTTCCAGGGCCGTCCCATCAAGGGGTCAGGGGTCAGGGATATCATCTGGTTGGCCCCGACGGGCACGGAAATGACCGACGAGGAATGGCAGCATTCCTTTGCCCGCTGCCTGGGGCTTTACCTTGCCGGTGACGCCCTTGAGGAGCAGGATGAAAAAGGAAACCGCGTTGTGGACAACAGATTTCTCCTTCTGGTCAACGCCCACCACGACTCCATTTCCTTCACCATCCCGGATCTAGCCTCTGTACGCCGCTGGCAACTCATACTCGACACCAGCTGGTCTAAGGGCGGGCAGGGGGAAAAAATCCTCTGGGAGACCACTGCCAGCTACCCACTGCTCGAACATTCCATGGCACTCCTGGTGGAGTCCGATGGGTGGAAAAAGGACGCCGATGACAGCCCGACGTGAGCATCGGATGGCGTTCGAATCCGAAATATAAAATTATCATAGCTACTCAGGTCAGTCATTAATGCCTTACTCCTGAAAGCTTGTCAATCGGTTCAATCCCCCCGCGGGTTGCTCTGTTCAGTATCCTCCTCGAGGGGCATTATAAAGAATCCGGGCTTATTTTCCGATTACTTGCAAAAATACCCCGCAATTGCTCTGCGGACGGTATTTTCCCAGAGTTGTCTCTATGTTGAAATTCTTTATCCAATCATGAACAGACGACAAAACACCTATCAATTGGTAATCCGTCTCCTCAGTTTCCTGCTGCGGGTGGGCCGTGGGTTTATCTCCAACAAGGGACTCCTGCTCGCCGGCGCTGTCGCTTATTATACCTTGTTGTCAATCGTGCCCTTGTCCATCCTCGCCCTGATTGTGCTCACACAATTCGTCGAAGAACAGCAGTTGATTCTCACCTTGTCAACCTATCTGAACATGGCAGTCCCCGGTTACGCGGCAACATTGACCCAAGAAGCCCAGGCATTCCTTGAACACAGAAAAGTAGTTGGCATCATAGGGTTTTTGATCATGTTGTTTTTCGGCTCTGCAGCTTTTTCCATGCTTGAGAATACCATGTCGGTGATCTTTTATCAGCAGGACAGGATTATTCGGCGTAAATTCTTCATCTCTGTAATTATTCCGTATGCGTATATCTTTGTGATGGGGCTCGGTATTGTGCTGGTGTCGTTTATTGTGGGTGCAATTAAGACTCTGGAAGGCAGACATCTGATAATCCTCGGTTGGAGTTTAAACCTTGGAGGTACAACCGGACTGGCACTGTCTCTTCTGGGAATAGTCGGTGAGGTGTTGATACTCACCTCGATTTATCTGGTGATGCCCGTGGTTCGGGTCAGGTTTCGTCACGCGCTCATCGGGGGAATGACCGCAACGGTTTTATGGGAGATCACCCGCCGTGCGCTGATCTGGTATTACGCCACCGTATCCATGGTTAATATCATTTACGGCTCCATCGCCATAACGGTAGTGGCTCTCATAAGCATTGAGATCGTCGCAGTAATCCTGCTCCTTGGAGCCCAGGTTATTGTAGAACTGGAGCGTAAATCCGATAGATTGACCGAAGAGAAAAACGATAGATGACATGATCCGGATGCCTAAAACCTGGCAGAATGATTGCCAGATAAAAGAGTGAGCATAGTTACACCTCCAAGTCGGACACCTCACTTGCGCAATCCTTGCCACAATCCGTGACCGTGTCATCGGAATACCATCAGTGCCCATATCGGCGGTAAACAATTCAGACAGGATTCAGAATCATGAACATAAGCTCTTATGCAGGCATAATTCTACACCTGAATCCTGCGGCAACGATGACTTGATATCCAGAAGAAAAATATTAGATTTATCAATGAAACCCAGATAGCCAGGATGGTTTGCCGTGGTCACGGGCCTGGCAGCAAAAAGGAGAAGCGAATCATGCAGAATGAGACCCTTTTGCCACGGGTGCGAACACCTACTTCAGCAAGACGGCGCAACTGGTGCAGAAGGCACACTCGGTCAGCCACTTTTAAAAAGCGATTCTGAATATCGGCAATTACCTGATCATCCTGGCAGTGGCTCTGGCCGCGGTGAACTGGGTGTCGCAGTTTTTCGCGGCGACCAGATACTTACAACTTTGCAGTTCGCCCTGGTATTGACCGTAGCAGCGATTCCCGTGGCTATGCCGACAGTGTTGTCGGTGACCATGGCAGTAGGCGCTCGATTGCTCGCCAAGAAGAGGGCGATTGTGAGTAAGTTGGTGGCAATCATTTTCCCATCAAAATTCACAGGATCTCTGGTAGTGTCTATTGTTTCGATTATATCTTGCAGCATATTGCCATAAGGCATCTTGTCAGCACCTGACTTTTTACACCCGATTTTTTGTTGCTTCATGGCGTGTTGATCTTATATTGATACCGCAAAAGCGTATACAAACAATCGTACTTATACTCAAATGATATCCAGATGATAACCATATGATAAAATTGATCCAGAACGCGAAGATGGTAAGCTGACCATGAAGAGTGCTCGATCCCCTGTGGGACGTGAGGCAAAAAAAATAAACCCCGAGTTGAACCGACAGATAACGCCAGCATTTCTTGCTATTCTGGACGTCATTCTGACCTCAATCCACGAACCAGTCCTGGTCCTCGATGCCGAATTTAAAGTGATGCGGGCCAATCATGCATTCTTCCGGACCTTCCATGTCAATGCCGATGAGGTCGAAGGGGTAACCATATATGATCTCGGCAACCGGCAATGGGACATCCCCAGACTGAGAGAGTTGCTGGAAAACATCCTTCCGGAAAATTCAAAATTTGACAACTTCGAACTGGAACATAATTTTGAATCCCTGGGCCATAAGATACTTCACCTGAACGCCAAATGGATCCTCAGCGACAATAACCAGACCCAGCTTATCTTTTTGGCGATTGCCGATGTAACAGAGCTTGAATATAACCGAAGAGGTCTTGAGCAACTGGTCGAAAAGAGGTTGGTCGACCTCATCGAAGCAAGGGAAGAGGCCGAAAAAAGAAAACAGATAGCGGAAACGTCCCTGCTCGAAATAAAAAAGTTGAAAGACCTGCTGGAGGCGGAAAGAGCCTATCTGCAAGATGAAATAAAGCTGGAATACAATCATGAGAATATTCTCGGCAAAAGCGACGGGCTTAAACAGGTTCTCTATAAGATAGAACAAATTTCACGCAGCAATACGACCGTTCTGATCCTTGGTGAGACAGGAACCGGCAAAGAGCTGGTTGCCCGAGCCCTGCACGGCTCCAGCCTGCGGAAAAACAGGGCCCTGATAAAAGTAAATTGTGCTACCCTGCCGGCAAACCTTATCGAAAGCGAATTATTCGGCCACGAGAAAGGTGCTTTCACCGGATCCCAGACCAGACACCTGGGTCGATTTGAGGTTGCCGACGGCGGTACCCTGTTTCTCGATGAAATAGGAGAATTGCCCCTGGAGCTGCAGGCAAAACTGTTGCGAGTTATCCAGGACGGCGAGTTTGAAAGACTCGGCAGCTCCCATACCATCAAGGTTGATACGCGGCTCCTGGCCGCTACCAACAGAAACCTGGAAGAAGAGGTCCGCAACGGCAGGTTCCGTGAGGATCTCTGGTACCGTTTGAATGTCTTTCCGATTACCATACCGCCTCTCCGGGACCGCCCGGATGACATTCCGCTTCTGGTCGATTTTTATGTCAAGAAGATTGCCAAACGGATCGGCAAGACTATTGAAATCATTCCGACCGGCATCATGAATGCCTTGCAGGACTACCACTGGCCCGGCAATATTCGGGAACTTGAAAATGTCCTCGAACGGGCGGTGATCAACTCGTCTGGCCCAAAACTGCGACTGGCCGATGAACTAAAGAAGCCGGTCAGGGAGCGCGGAGCCAGTCGGAAATCACTGCAGACAGTAGAGAAGGAGCATATCCTCCAGATACTGGAACAGACGAAGTGGAAAATAAGCGGCAAAGACAGTGCGGCCGAAATCCTTGGTCTTGATCGCAGCACCTTGCGCGCTCGCATGCGCAAGCTCAATATCGAAAAATAGCATCCCCTTTTCCACGACAGAACCGGCAACTGCTTCCAACTGCCCCTTACCGGTATATATTCCTCCCCTCCTCATCCTCTTGCCCGAATTCATCCGGGCTCCTTCCTTCAGGTCATATCTGACCACATGGTCATATATGATCTGAGACAGATGGCTATGAGTTCTTATTGATACGCTGCCTTTCAGACAATTTTCCACAATAATCATAGGGATAGAAGAATCATTTTGAGAAAGCGCTGCTTGGCACAATGCTTGCGATATAAACTATAACAGGTCACCGCCAGGGAGTTGTGGGGTGACGTCAGATCCGCATGTCGGAATGTTTCGGAAAAGTCCTTAATCGGCTGAAAAAACGGAGATCATATGAGTACAAAAGAAGTGTTTAAACAAAAAATGGAAGCTGAAGTCGCACAAGCCCAAGCAGAGCTGGCCAGATTCCGGACTCGAGGGATGGCGTTTACTGCCGAAGCGAAAGATAGACATGACGAGCATGTCGCCGAACTTGAGCGAAAGCTGGATGCAACGAAAACCAGACTGAGAGAGCTTGGCGATGCGGAAGAGCATGTATGGGAAAGTCTCAAGGATGGTGTGGAGCATACCTGGGGTGCACTGCAAGCCGCCCTTCAGGATGCCGTGGAAAACTTTAAGACCGAGCCACCCATAGCCGGTCTGCATGGATCCGATGAAGGTGATTATCCCTACGGTGAAGGCTTAAAAGGACGTTCGACTGAAAAAGTGAAACAAAAAGGGGTATGATCATGGGCGATAAAGGTGGCAAAAAAGACAAAAGAAAGAGCCAGAAACAAAGCGGCAATAAGCAGGAACAAAAAGAAAAGACTCAGTTGCAAAAGCAACAAAAAGACAAACCGACACAGATATTGCCGAAGTAACAGCTCGTTTCGTTCTTGAGGAAATCTTTCCAAAGGAGATGCCATGAAAATCACAGGCTTGATTATATTTGCGCTGATCGGTGCCTGGGCTGGCTGGCGGGCAAGGACCTTTATGAAAGGTGGCAAAATCGCCGCGCTGTCTAGCACAATCATTGGTGTACTCGGCGCGATTGCAGGCGGCCTGCTGTTCTGGTTTCTGACAATTAACATAGGCGGTTTAACTGGCTCGATAGTTATAGCTATTGTAGCAGGCATTTTTCTCCTTTATTTAATGGGATTTTTCAAGAAAACTCGAACCCGATAACTGACACCTCACAAAGGGTCATAAGTATCTTCACGAAATTCCTTCATTAAATACAAGAAACGATATCCACATTGCCCGGGAAATCAGAAGTGAACAGACTGATTACAGAACCAGCCATTGAAGATTTTGCCGATATTCTGGATTCCATTCGCGAGCCCATTCTGCTGCTCAATGCCGATTTTAGAGTTGTAAAGGCTAATCATTCCTTTTACCGGACCTTCGAAGTCGAACAGGACGAGACGGAGGGAGCCAGCATTTACGATCTTGGCAAACAACAATGGAATATTCCAGGACTGAGAGAACTGCTTGAAAAGATCCTCCCTGACAATTCGAAATTTGATGACTTCGAGGTGGAACATACCTTTGCGACCATCGGCCGAAAAATAATGCACCTGAATGCTTGCCGGATCGAGAAAGACACAACAGAAAACCAACTGATCTTTCTGGCCATTGAGGATGTAACCGACCGGGTAAATCACAAAAAACATCTTGAGAGGCTTGTTAAAAGACGAACTGCCGAACTTGTCATGGCTAAAGAAGAAGCGGAGAGAGGCAGGCAGGCTGCGGAAAACTCCCTTGCCGAAATACAAAAGTTAAGGGTTTTGCTGGAAGCAGAACGAGCCTATCTGCAGGAAGAGATCAAACTGGAATACGACCATGAGACCATCGTCGGACAAAGTAACGGTCTGAAATATGTACTTTACAAAGCTGAACAGATCGCCGGCAGCGATACCACCGTGCTGATTTTGGGCGAGACCGGAACCGGGAAAGAGTTGGCCGCCCGTGCCATTCACGGCCTCAGTCCGAGAAAAAACCGTGCATTGATCAAAGTAAACTGCGCCACTCTGCCGGCGAACCTCATTGAAAGCGAACTGTTCGGGCATGAAAAGGGTGCCTTTACAGATTCCCAGGCCAGACACCTTGGGCGCTTCGAGATTGCCGACGGGGCGACCATCTTTCTCGATGAAATCGGCGAATTACCTCTGGAATTGCAGGCCAAGCTATTAAGAGTAGTCCAGGAGGGAGAATTTGAACGTTTGGGTGGCTCCCACACCATCAGGGTCGATGCCCGGATTATTGCCGCCACCAATCGCAATCTTGAGGAGGAGGTCCGAAAAGGCAATTTTCGTGAAGATCTTTGGTATCGACTGAATGTCTTTCCGATTACTATGCCGCCGCTTCGGGACCGGCAGGACGACATCCCGTTCCTCGTCGCTTTCTTCCTGAAAAAAATCGCCAAGCGACTGGATAAACATGTTGAAATTGTTCCAAAAGAAACCATGCGTGCACTGCGGGATTACCACTGGCCGGGCAATATCAGGGAGCTGGAAAATGTACTCGAACGGGCGATAATCAACTCGGCGGGCCCCAAACTCCATCTGGCTGATGAACTCAAGCAGGAGGTTAAAGGCTTCTCTGTCAGCCCAAAAACCCTGGAAGCGGTTGAGCGGGAACATATGATCCAGGTGCTGGAACAAACCAATTGGAAAGTAAGCGGCAAAGACAGTGCGGCGGAAATCCTTGACCTTGACCGCAGCACCTTGAGAGCCCGCATGCGCAAGCTCAAAATCCAGAAGCCCTAAAAGTCTGGCCATTAACCCACTATGTGGGCTCGGTGGACGCGATCATATTGCGAGGAGACAGTGCATGATCTTTACCCAAATCTTAGCGTCCCCTCAAAAGGACATCTCATATCCCCCACATAGCCGAGGTTTAGTTCAGTGCTAATGATATCCCCAAATAACAGCAAAGTATTCCTTCCGTGCTGACAATTCCTCCCGGCAACCCGAAGATGTTCAAGATCATCCTTCTATGGCTGCAATGAATCCAGGCAATCAGATTACCCTGTTACACAATGGGGCGGCTTATTTTCCGATGCTGGAAGCAGCCCTTGACCAAGCTGAACATCGAATATACCTGGAAAGCTATATTTTTGAAAATGACCAGACCGGGCGACGGATTGCTGAAGCGCTCCGGCGAGCCGCCTTGCGTGGAGTGAGAACCCATCTGCTGATTGATGGATTCGGCTCGAACAGTCTGCCGAAAACCATGATTGCCTACCTTGAGGAGGCTGGCGTATCGGTCATGAAATTCCGGCCCAGGATATCCCCCTGGACATTCCGACGCCGGAGACTGCGCCGTCTGCACCGGAAAATCGTCGTCATCGACCGGCAGCTGGCCTTTGTCGGCGGCATGAACATTATCGGGGATATGGAAGGCTCCTGCTGTAAATCGCCGCATTTTGACTACACGGTAAGCGTCGAAGGGCCGCTGGTGCAGCAAATCTATGTTTCCTGCCGTCGGCTGTGGTTGCGGGTATCCTGGTCCCATCACCTGCGTTTGATTCGGGACCGGGACCACGCAAGACACATTCCTCCGCCAAAAGCCGGGGGACATATGCGCTCTAGCTTTCTGGTTCGCGATAACTTTCGCCATCGTCGTGATATTGAAGATGCCTATCTGCAGGCGATCGACCGGGCAAAAAGTGAAATTATTCTGGCAAATGCCTATTTTTTGCCCGGCATGATTTTTCGCCATGCGCTTGTGGCTGCAGCCCGTCGTGGAGTCCGGGTGGTTTTACTCCTGCAGGGGAAAAGGGATCATCGATTGGCTTACTATGCCACACGTGCTCTCTTCGGAACCTTCCTCGATGCCGGAATCGAAATCTATGAATACCACAAAAGCATTATGCACGCCAAGGTCGCGGTGATCGACAATCACTGGGCAACGGTGGGCTCTTCAAACCTCGACCCTTTCAGTCTGCTGCTTGCTCTTGAGGCAAATGTCGTCGTCGATGACCTGGATTTTGCAGCAGCATTAAAGGGCAGCCTGGAACAGGCCATAGTGATGGGGCCGAGGCGTCTCTCTGAACAGCAATGGCGATCACAGCCGATCATGCTGCGGGTGATAAGCTGGCTCAGCTACGGGATTACTCGAATATTGATCGGAATAGCCGGCTACGCTCCAAAAACCAACCGATGATTCCGGCGCTCATCCCCTCCCTCTTCGTCTGCCGCGAATCGCACCTGGAAAACGGAAAATTGGTCACATATGACCATCGGTTATATATGACCGTTATGATATGGCAGACCATTATTTTTTCTGCCATTTTTGTTTTTTATTGTCTCGTAATATCAATCAGATAAAACATCACCACAAACAAGAAAAACCTGGCACAGCCCTTGCTTAATTATTCGTACACAAGTAACACCCGGACACTCCCGTTCGAACACTTTATGAGAGAGAACAAATGAAAACAAACACACTTCTGGCTATCATCCTCATAGCGTTGGGGATTGCGGCTTTCGCCTATCAGGGAATCACCTATACGACGAATGAAAAGGTGGTAAATATCGGTCCGCTGGAAGTGACGGCGGAAAAAACCAGGACAATACCGGTGCCGCCAATAGTCGGTGCTCTAGCTCTCGCGGGAGGTATCGTGCTGCTGGTAGTTGGAAGGAAAAAAGTCTGAACAACCTTTCCAGCGATTGAAATCATTCATGTTGCCTGAAAATCCGGCAAACCAAAACACCCAAAAGGACAAAATTTGAGCCGCACCATCATTAGAGGGTATTATGCAAAACAGGATGAAGCTCGAAAAGCCCTTCTTGAGTTGACCCAAAAAGGATTTTCGGCCGCCGTCCTGATGCAAAAAGGCCCAAGCGGAGCCACTACAACAGTGGACCAGTTTTTCCGGCGTCGTGCTGCCAGAGCAGGTTTGGTTGCCATACTGTTCGGCGGAATTGGCACCGTTACCTGCCTTTTTCTGCACTGGCTGCAGTGGTTCACTGCCGGGGATATGTTGATTTTCCCGACAGTGATCCTGATGTGGGCAACAATCGGGG
>AMWB02160714.1_pt2 | contig 33326 bp, 28 predicted proteins | sample 200311 | NCBI WGS metagenome assembly AMWB02 (sample SAMN02737377, study PRJNA173069) | bioreactor metagenome | biome: anode biofilm in microbial fuel cells | place: USA: California | collected 2010-12-16
CTGCCGACCAGGCTTGCCCCGCCTGCATAACAAGACCCGCCAGTATAATGCCGACAGAGAAAATCAGCCTGATCATTAATCGCCAAGGGTAGCCAGAGAAAGCCAGGTGGCAATAAAGACGGTAATGCTGATAAAGCCGTTCATCGAAAAAAATGACGCATTAATGCGTGATAAATCTTCGGGCTTCACCAGGATATGCTGGTAGAGAAGGGCCGCCGATGCCAAAGCAATGCCCAGATAATAAAAAATATTTAACCCGGCGTAATAGCCGGTTAAGGCGAAGAAAACAAAGGCCAGGATGTGAAAGCCGCCTGCCAGGCGAAATGCATTTTTTTTGCCCATCCGCGAAGGCAGAGAATGCAGCCCTTCCCGCCGATCGAAATCAGCATCCAGACAGGCATAAATGGTGTCAAAACCTGCCACCCAAAAGATGACCCCGACAGAAAGGACAAAGGGATAGTCAAGCAGGCTGCCTTGCACGGCAACCCATCCGCCCAAGGGGGCAAAAGCCAGAGCCACGCCAAGGATCAGGTGACAAAGGAAAGTAAACCTTTTGGTGAGAGAATAAAACAGCGTCAAGCCAAGGGCAAGAGGAGACAACAGCAGGGTGAGTTGATTGAGGTTCCAGCAGGCATACAGAAACAGTCCGCCAGAGACAAGAATCATCGCCCAGGCCTCAGAAAACCTGACTTCTCCTGCGGGCAGCGCCCGGCTCGCGGTTCGTGGATTAGCCTTGTCGAACCTGTAGTCAACAACTCGGTTAAATCCCATGGCGCAGGTCCTGGCACCAACCATGGCGACAATGATCCACAGCAGCGACCTGCCATCAGGGATGCCTCGAGAGGCAAGAAATGCGCCGGTTAAGGCAAACGGGAGGGCAAAGACGGTCAGCTTGAACTGGATCATTTCCAGCAAAATCAAAACCTTTTTGCCAATAACAGCTAGCTTTTCCATCTTTTTCGATTGAGTATTAAAAGACCGGACTTACGGGTGAAACGTGACAACCACTTTGATTTAGCCTCGCCCTGCATTGCTATTTGTATCGTGCCGGCCATGGAAACCGTGGAGATGCGTCTCCAGTTCACTGGAGATTGGCATAAATTTTCAGAGGCAGGGCTTTCTTGTCAATATCTCCACGCTTTATCAGAAAGTCAAAAAACGTTTGCAGCGCTTTACGTTTCTGTTCACCAAGATCGTACTCTATTCCGCTCAGGTATTGGTAACATTTTTTCTTGGACATCGGTATCCGCTGAGCTGCAAGGGCACATATCTCTTCGAGATCTTTTTTTCCTTCGTCCCGGCACTTCAGCAGGTGGCGATGTATTTCAGCGAGCATTTCGGGCTGGTCGGTACAAAACTCATCACGAACGACACACAGGGCAAAAACAAATGGCAGTCCGGTTTTATGTTTCCAGATATCTGCTAAATCATACTCATACAGATACGTCGATTTTTCAGCCAGTCTGAGCGCATCGTCGCCGATAGCCAGTACGGCTTTAAATTTTTCATCAATGGGACTCTGTAGATCTCCGGTCGAATAGCATGGCTGTACCCCTTGAAATTCCTCGAGAATGATCTTTACCAGGCTGACTGAGGTTTCCGACTGGGCACTGAACAGCACGGGGGCCTTATCGAGCTGGCTCATGGGTACATGGGAAAAAAGAAAAACCGACCCGACCGGCCCGTTGGCGCTTATGGAAAGCCCCGAAAGTATCTTATATTTTTCCGAGTGGCGACCGTATTCGTAACTGGAGACAAAGCCCATGTCAATTTCCCCTGCCGCCAGTTTTTTATTTAAGGTGGCTGGAGGAGCCTCCACGAGTTGCCATCTATCAGTTTGCACCGTGCTTTTCCATTTTTCATGAATAGGCGCGGTGTTGAGGTAACTAACCATGCCGATCCGGGCAACAGTTTTTTCTGACTCTTTCATATACAGCACCTCTGGTTTTCAACAAATTCAATCATAAACACTCGAGACCCACTCAATTTCCGCCGGTTTTCCATTTGCAACCAGGATATCCATCAGGTGTGCACTGTCATTGCAGGTACGAAGATTCGGTGATGCCACATGGATAAATTTTGCACTTCGGCCAACCGCGAGGCTGCCATATTCGGTCTCATGCGCAAGAGCCCGCGCACCACCCATTGTCGCCATGGCCAGGATATCTGCGGGGGCTATACGGGTATGGTTCATGGCCAGTATCTGCATTTCGCGCCAGATATCGAGCGACTGATTCGAGGCAGCGGAATCACTGCCCAGTGCGGGCAACAGGCCAAGATCAACCATCAGTTCCACCGGTGCATGTCCGTTTGCCAGAAACTCGTTACTGCCGGGACAAAGGCAGATTTTAGCGCCACTGTCCTTGATCAACAGGAGTTCTTTTGCAGAAACATGGACGCAATGTACCAGAAGGGTCGTATCATCCAGCAGACCCAGATGAGCAAAGTATTGTATAGTACCGGAAAAACCGGTCTCGGAAAAAGGAAATATGCCATCCCAGCTGCTTTTCTTCTCGAGAAAATCGCGGAAACAGCCCGTGCCGGCCTGCAAAAATTCACGTTCATCGGCACATTCGCAGGCATGGATAGAAAAGACATGCTGAAGCCGGCGACATCTCTTTTTAATTTCTTTCAGGAGAACAGGAGCGGTTGAATACGGAGCGTGGCCGGTGGCGGCGGTGTTATCATCCAGGTGCAACAGGTTTGTCATTGCCGCTTGACAGGCCTTGTTATTCGGTCCGATAAATTCAAGCATCCTGACAATTTTGGGCTGCAGCCCGCCGGCGACACCATCCAACTCATCGTATTGTTCATTGCCGATATCGCCAATCAGCGCCACCCCGGAGTTATATTGCTCTTTCAGCGCTGCGGTAAAAGCGGCGACAATTTCGTCTCGACTCTCTTTATTTTGCGCTCTCCGAGTAATCAGCGCTTCTATCCATTCGGTGAATTTCTGCGCCGGCAGCGAACAAAAACCTCCGGCCAGATGTGTCAGCTCCAGGTGCATGTGCGCATTGACTAGCCCCGGCATGAGCACACAGGGGTACTTGATTTCTGAGGATTGCGGATATTTACCAATAATATCGTCCCGCCTGCCGATATCGAGTATACGGCCGCCGGTGACAACAATGCTGCCATCACGGATAACCGGTACGGCCACAGGAACAACCCAGGGGGCAGAAATAATTACCATTTTTTCCATTAATTCAATGGTATAATTTAACGCTCTGCGACAAGTGTATAGTCCATCAGCCGTTGCCTCGGCGAAAAGCCGGCATCCGTGACAAGCCGCCTGATTTCCTGTTCAGACAACCTGAAACTCACGCCGGCTGCGGCTACCACGTTTTCTTCGATCATCGTACTGCCAAAATCATTGGCACCGAATGAAAGTGAAAGTTGTGCTATTTTCGGCCCCTGCGTGACCCAGGAGGCCTGAAGATTGGCAAAATTATCGAGATAGATTCTGGAAAGCGCCAGCATCCGGAGATACGCAAACGCAGTGGTCTTCTCCAGCTCGGCCAGTACCGTATGACCTGGTTGAAACGGCCACGGAATAAATGCGGTGAAGCCCTTGGTGCGGTCTTGCAGCTGGCGCAGCCGGCGCAGATGCTCCAGCCGCTCATCGGTCGTTTCCACATGGCCAAACATCATGGTAGCGGTGGTGCGCAAGCCCTGGCTGTGTGCTTCTTCCATCACCTCGAGCCACTGATCTGCCGTGCACTTTCGCGGTGCAGTCTGCTGCCGCACACGATCGCTGAGAATTTCCGCACCACCACCGGGAATAGACCCAAGACCTGCAGCAATGAGCCGCTCGAGAACTTTTTTGATGGGCAAACCAGAAAGATTGGCAAAATGATAAATCTCCGGCGGGGAAAAGCCATGAACATGTATGCCAGTGGCCTTGATAAAGCGGACCATCTCTTCATAATATTCCAGTGGCTGTCCCGGATGGAGCCCACCCTGCAGAAGTATCTGAGTGCCACCGAGAGCCAGTGTTTCCCTTATTTTTTCCGCCAGCTCATCGAAGGTGATCAGGTATCCGCGGTTGTCCTCCGGCGGCTTGAAAAAAGCGCAGAATTTACAGGCGGAAATACATATATCGGTATAGTTGATATTCCTGTCAACGACGTAGGTAACGATATTTTCCGGGTGTTTTCGCTGCCTGATAACATTGGCGAGAATGCCGAGCTGCAGCAGATCACCTTCTTTCTCCAGCACCAGATAATCATCGTCGTTAATACGCCCGCCGCTATAAACCTTCTCAACTACTTCCTTTAACATCCTGTTTGTCCGCACTTTTAACCTTTCAGCTGTGTACTTCAATGACATTATACAGCGTATCGCGCTCAACGGGTACGCGACCAGCTTCCTTGATAAGCCGTACCAGCGTAGCGCTGCCTATCGTCTGGTCCGTTTCGGCACCGGCCATATGGGTGATGACCTCCTCTTTAACCGTTCCGTCCATGTCGTCGGCCCCGAAGGCAAGGGCAATCTGGGCCATTTTAGGACCAATCATCACCCAATAGGCCTTGATATGTGGAAAATTATCGAGAAAAAGCCGGGCAACCGCTATATTTTTCAGGTCGTCGATCCCGGTTGTTTTCGAGAGATCGGCCATAGCCGTATTTTTCGGATGAAAAGCCAGGGGAATAAAAGCCAGAAACCCGTTTGTTTCATCCTGTACGCCACGCAATGCTTCAAGATGTTGAAGACGCTCATCAATTGTCTCGATGTGGCCGTACAACATGGTGGCATTGGTGTTCAGCCCAAGTCGATGTGCTGTTTTGGATATATCGAGCCACTGGCTTCCGGGTATTTTTTTTTCGCAGGTCAGTTGGCGGATGCGCGGATGAAAGACCTCCGCCCCGCCACCAGGCAGTGACCCAAGTCCGGCATCTATCAGCATGGCAAGCGTGTTTTCTATTGAGGCCCCGGCCAATTCAGCAAAATGGGCGATCTCGACACAGGTGAAAGCCTGGATATGCAGGGAAGGACGCACTTCTTTTATTCCACGTAACAATTCCAGGTAATAGGTAAAAGGCAGGTCGGGATGTATGCCGCCCACCATGTGTACTTCGGTAATCGGTTCATCAAGCCGGTCTCTGACCTTTTGCTTTACCTGCTCAACACTCATCTCATACGCGAGATCCGAATCTTTCTCCCGGCCGAAAGCGCAGAACTTACAGAGGTTCGTGCAGATATTGGAATAATTTATGTGCTGATTATAGATAAAATAGGCATTGTCGCCATTCACTCTGCTGCGGACGATATTGGCAAGGTAGCCAAGAGCAAGGATATCGTTGCTGTTGAAGAGCGCGCGCCCATCAGCAACACTGAGTCTTTCCTCTGCCTTAACCTTGTCCAGAATCCGGCCGAACCCTGCCTTTTGAATATAATTTTCCACGATAAAATAAAAAGCCGGGCACAAACCCGGCTTTTTCCGAAATAAAAGGATTATCAGTCTATGAAAAACTTCAGTTTTTCACGGCGACTGGAGTGACGCAACCTGTTCAGGGCCTTTTTTTCAATCTGTCGGATTCGTTCCCTGGACACATTGAAAAGTTTGCCGATTTCCTCAAGAGTATATTCGGCCTTCTCACCGATACCAAAACGCAGGCGAATAATTTTTTCTTCTCTTTCACTGAGGGTTTCAAGGATATCATTCACCCGACCGGACAATTCTCTGGTCTGGACGGCATCATAGGGGGATTGTGATTCCTGATTCTCAAGAAAATCACCCAGGGTGGAATCATCGTCGCCCACCGGCGTCTCAAGAGAAATAGGTTCTCGCGATGCTTCCAGAATCGACAGGATTTTATCCATCGGCAGACTCGTTGCCTTAGATATTTCCAGGGGGGTGGGTTCACGGCCAAGTTCTTTGAACAGCGCATAGAAAGCCTTGAAAAACTGGCTTCTCAGCTCGAGAAAATGGACCGGTAAACGGATCGTTCTGGTTTTATCGAGAATAGCCCGGGTAATGGCCTGGCGTATCCACCAACTGGCATAGGTCGAAAACTTGTTGCCCTTGGTGTAATCGAATCGAAAGACTGCCCGCATCAGGCCAAGATTGCCTTCCTGAATCAAATCAGCCAGGGTCAGACCCTGATGCATATAGCGCTTGGCTATGGAAACCACCAGTCTCAGATTAGCCCTGATCATGGTGTCTTTGGCTACTTCAATGGATCTGCTGTACGCCTCAAGCTTAGCCTGCAGCTCAAACAATTCCCTTATATCATTGTACTTTTTTGCAGCACTAATAACATTGTACCGCATAAAATTGAGCTGTTGTTTTTTCGGTTTGAGGGTCGGATCCCGTTTTTCCCAAAGATCTATCCTTTCACAGAGCACCTGAATCTCTTTCGTGCCGGAAGTATCTTCACGGATCGCCGCAATAATAGCCTCAAAACCCTGCCGAATAGTCTTACTGTATTTGGCCTCTTCTTCCGGCGTCAACAGATCGAATCGACCCATCTCCCGCAGATAGGTGGTGGTCGTTTCTTCCGCTTCATGAGTTTCCTCATCAGGGAGAGCCATCTCGTCCTCTTGATTGGCATTAGAAGTCGAGGCGTCGTCTCGTTCCCAGATTTCCCCGGATAAAGTACGCTTCTCACCATTTTCTTCAACGGTTACAATTTCAATTGAATGCGCACCGAGAAAATTGAAGATAGATTCTATTTCATTAGGATCCTTTATCTCATCGGGCAACAGTTCATTTAAATCATCAAAGCTAATACAGCCTTCTTCTTTTCCTGCTTTTATTAGGTTTTCTTTAAGTTCAGGCAGCACCAGACAACCACTCCATTTCTTGAATTAATAAGACTATCTATTGTACCCTTGCATGAAGTGCATCGTTGCAATAGTCTCGAGAAGACCAACAAGGCGATTTTTTTAATGATTTTTTGACAAAAAAAAAGCCGACGAGAAAGATCTCGCTAGCGTGTAGTAGTTTTCAAAAGACTATACTATTACAGCAAATGAAAATAAAAATCAATTTTTAATAGCTGCGCTTTCGACAACTCGGTAAATATCTCCCCACTTTTTTGTAATGCTCTTATAATATAGCATCGATCATATGAGATACAAGGAATGAGAGTCGTTTTATTTTCCAATCTCCGGCAAACAAGCGCTGCAACTGCAACCTTTTTATGCCGGGACATTTTTTTCCCTTTTGCGAGACAATAATGATAGACCGACGAGCCAGCGGCATTCTTGCCCATATCACCTCTCTGCCATCAACTTACGGGATTGGTGACATCGGCGTTTCCAGCTATAATTTCATAGATTTTCTCGTAGCCTGCGATCAGAGTTATTGGCAATTTCTGCCGACAGGTCCCACACACCCACCTTTTGACTACTCCCCTTACATGAGCAGTTCCGCATTTGCTGGTTCCTCTTTGTTGATATCGCCGGAACTTCTTATGACAGCAGGCCTTATTTCCCAGAAGAGTCTTGCTGATCATCCCGACTTTTCACCCTATCTGACGGACTATCATCAGGTCGAGGAATTCAAGAAGAAATTGCTGCAGGAGGCATACAATACGTTTCGTCCGGACAATTTTCCCGGATATGCAGATTTTCTCGCGACAAATTCATGGCTGGATGACTACGCAATTTTCATGACCGCCAAAGAGATGTACAACAATGCAGGCTGGTTCGCCTGGCCCCAGGAAATCGCTACGCGATCGGCGAGCAAACTGGCCCAATTTGCCGAGCAGCACACTGGTCGGATCAACTATTACCGTTTCGAACAGTTCGAATTTTTCCGGCAATGGCATCTTCTCCACAGTTATGCCAAAGAAAAGGATCTGCAGCTGTTCGGGGATCTGCCTATTTATATCAGCTACGACAGTGTCGATGTCTGGGCGCACCAGGAGATTTTTACCCTGGACCGCAAAACCCTCAGGCCAACGCATGTCTCCGGTGTCCCGCCAGACTATTTCAGCAAGACAGGACAGCGCTGGGGGACACCTCTCTATGATTGGCAGAACAACGACAAACAAGTGCAGGACAAACTTATGCAGTGGTGGACGAACAGACTGGGCCACCTTTTCACCCTGGTCGATATTGCCCGCATCGATCACTTTCGAGGCTTCGAGTCCTATTGGTCGATTCCTGAGGAATGTACGACCGCGGTTGACGGTCAGTGGGAAAAGGGACCAGGCAAGACCTTTTTCACCCAGATAGCCGAAAATCTCGGTCCCGTTAATATTATCGCGGAGGACCTGGGCATAATAACCCCCGAAGTGGAAGTGCTGCGTGATGAACTTGGCTTTCCGGGAATGAAAGTCCTGCAGTTTGCCTTTGACGGCAATCTTGACAACAGTTTTCTCCCCCATAACTTTACTTCACCGCAGAGTGTGGTGTATACCGGAACCCATGACAATGACACCACCGTCGGCTGGTTTCTCAGCGACAGGCTCGACGACCGGCAACGGGAAAATATCCGATTGACAGCCAACAGAGAGCCCCACGACCAACGGGGAATTCACAACGATTTAATCTATCTGGCGCAATCCTCCATCAGCATTTTGTGCATTTTCCCGCTTCAGGACATCTTAGGCTTTGGTGGCGACTGTAGAATGAACATTCCGGGGATAGCTGAAGGAAACTGGAGATGGCGGTGTAGTGGCGAGTTTCTGACCCCTGCAGTAGCGGAACAGTTGCGGGCTATAACGCAGCGCTTTAATCGAGGCAATAAAAAGCGGATGCAGCAAACACCACAATCATCATGAGACACAGTCCAAGCAAAAAACGAGTTTATTTCCATCAACAAAGTATTGACAAGCTCTGCGGTCTCAGTTATAAGACAGCACAATTTTGGCCCCATCGTCTAGTGGCCTAGGACACTGGCCTCTCACGCCGGTAACAGGGGTTCGAGTCCCCTTGGGGTCACCATTTGCAATATCAAGCACTTATCGAGCTTTTCGGTAGGTGCTTTTTTGGTTATCCCCCACACCATCCCCCACACCAAGCAACAAAAGCAGCCCCCTCGCAAAAATCCAACCAAACAATATTTAGTGATAATTATTGACCCGGTTGACCTTGGAAGGACGGTCTCATCTAATCAACTGTCGTTCTGCCGGGCCGGGCTCTGCCGTCCGGACTCCAGCGACAAGGGGCGTCGATACCGATGACCTTGACCTGCATCTCGTTGCAACTCCAGTTGACGATTTCAGTCACATTCGTCGTTTGAAACCTGTCGCCATATAATCCATCACAAACACAACGGCATGAGACCTCTTCCTGATACCTCCTACGTCAATGCCGGCGACGATGATGGGTTGAGATCAGCCAACAGCCATAAATCACTGTAGTCGCCGGTGAACTCAGCGACTACGGCTTCCATGACCCTCGTTGAGGTGACGCGGCATAGCAAGACGTCTCCTGCCTTCACTTCACCGTCTGGGCGACCAGTCCCTATCTTTTTCTCGAATCAGTCCTGCAGCAGTAAGATATTTGTAAGGTTTCAAAGCTTATTATGGTCGGACATGGAGGGACACCAAGATGACTGCTAAAAGACAACGTTCCTTTGAGAAAATATAACCCTAACTTGAGGAAATTACACACCATGACTCAGAATCAACAACAGGACCTCTTGGTTGAGTGGGACCTCTACTAACCGCAACAACAGAACGCCATACACTCCGAATTCCGCAGACGGTTTCGGGGCAACTACTCTAAAAATGACCTCTTTGAATTTCTCAAACAGAAGCTATAAATTGAGGGGTACTGGGAGAAAACCGGATTGGTTTGAGCCAAGGTGTCTTTTTAGATGCGAATGGCAAATAGAACAGATCTGTCATTGCGTCCTATGCAAATCCGCGACACAACTATGTGCGGCAACATTATCGGAGAGGAGTAAATGAAACAACGAAATCATCCGCAACTAGAGATAAAGAACCTCTCTGTTGATGCCTCAGATGGAGTCGGCTTTTTTCAAGGGGTGATTTCTGACGTGTCCAGATTCAGCATATGCTTGACAGATCTGCCGAAGAAACTGAATTGGAAAGCAAAAATAATGACGGTTGTCGTCAGTGGCCAAGGGAAAAACTTTAAAATGAGTGCGAGGCTATAGCGCCGCCATGTCTCAGCTGCGATATAAGCAGCACGCAGCTGCTGTTCAGGACAATGTTTTTTTCCAAACCAGACAACTCCCGATCGGAAATTTTGACAAGCGGGGTGCCAGACAACAAAAAACGGATTTGATCTGTTGTCTTATCTTCTCTACTCTTGTCTTGTCTGTTCTCCTGCGTGACGTCACGTGACATTGAAACGTGACTGTCACGTGACGCCTGCTCGGGCGAAGGGAGGGCTCGCAATTTATCTCGTTCCTTTTGTCGATGTCGCTGCTGTCTCAGCCGTTCCTTTTCTCTGCGGGCCTCCAACCTGTCTTCACTCTGGTACTTTGTCCAATTTTTTATGAAGATTGCCCCGTCTTTGCTGTCGATCATGTCCAGATCGGCAAATATCACAAGTCCTAATTGGACTGTAGGTAAGGGAATGTCCATCACCATGCTCAAGGTATCAACCGTATACGGCAAGCTGTCCGAGATCATCAGGTACCCGCCTCGATTACATTTCCCCGCTTCGGTGAGCATCAGCAACCAGAGCAAGACGAGAGTGTTGCCTTCCGGCCCTTTGCGGATCATTTTGATTTTTCGATGATCCAGGATATTGCACATAATCTTTATCCAGTCCATCGTGGTTACTCAGTATCAGTTGCATCTTGCTCATTCTCATGTTTGATCACCTGGCTTCTGGATATGAGATTTCGAATATCCTCTACCCGCCAGGCTGTGGTGCGGGGACCGAGTTTTATTGGTTTGGGGAAACGTCCAGATTTTACTCCGGCCCACCAGGTACTTTTTGAAACCGGAATGATTGCAGGAATTGGTGGATTGTTATTCGAGTTGCCGATTATGTGTGATAGTCGTACAAAACCGGATGCTGGTAAGATATTTGATATCGGGATGGATTTCATATAATGACCTCTTGATAGGTTCAGATTAAGGGTATGCTAATCTCATGAATTGTCAGTGGATTTGCAGCCGAGTTATTTTTCAAGACCGTATGGATTATCTGTGAATTCTTTTGCTTCACAGACAGGTTCTGGCCCGGTTTGTTCTGTCTCAATCCTGTTTAGCTCATGCCCTATCTTGTTCATCTGGATATTGAACCACTCCTCGAAATCATTGCTAAAATTGATCACTAGACCAAGATTCTTGGCCAGAGCCTGATATGATGTGTAGCGCTCATGCAGCCCACAAGACATGGTGAACTGTATGCGGTGACGCCTCATATTTTTCTTTGTAATCAATGCCATATCGCTTGTCTCCTGTTGGAAATAGTTGGAGATTCCGAACCTAATATCCAGCAGACATTGCCGGTGTCAGTCTTGATCCGAATGGCGGGGATCGATAATAACAGGTATTGGGGCTAAGGCATGTGCGGATTAAGTACTTTAATCCGCAGTCAGTGATCAGACAGCGTAGAGTCTTCCCGCATGTGGATGACTTGTGGCTGTTTTATGTGAGGTGATTTCTCCGGATACAGTTTCCCTGTTCGCTGCGTACCTGTACAGTAAGAGTAATCTGTGATGATTACAGTACAGGCCTCAACGGGAATACCGTATCCAGCTGATTTTTAGATACCCGATCCGATGTCACTACGAAAAAGGGTAAGAGTTACTCTCCCCCCATGCGGGGAGGTGACGAGTATTATTTCCGGGGGTTGCATCCGCCCCAAGTCACATTGTATATCGGATGTCTGGATAGCTCTGTCATCTTTAAAGATACCAGGTGAGCAGCTTTTTTGTTCCCTCCCTGCCAACATGGCGGCTAAGGAAGGTGGATCCGTATACCTTGATTGTGTCCGATACGAATCTTGTCATCACGTTCGCTTTGGCGGGACAGCGCAAAAGCTGAATCGCGGACCAGATGCCCTTCTCTTGCCCGAGGGATCCAGTCTTTTCAAAATGGCCACCATCTGAAGGCTGGGCATCGCCGTTTCAGATTGAATGTTATGTCTTTTATAAGTCTCTTGATTTCTGTGAGCCTTTGACCCCGCCAAATCGAACGGAATCGCTACGTATACAACTACATTACACTGGGATGGACTAAAACGTCAAGGGCGAAACATGTTATTTGTTCATAAATAACAGCATCTTGAGTACTCCATTTTGCCGGCTAATCGCCGGCCACTTGCCACCAATGCGGAGGCAAATGCTCTTGTTTTGTTGTAAAAATAGTGTAACAATTCTCCTACACCAACTAATGACCAATCAATTGTCCAGTTTTTAGTGTGAAAAACTGGACAGTAATTGTTTGTGGTGTTATTCTGTTTATTATGAATATATCTGATATCATAAGGTCTAAGGTGGCTAGATTCTCCAAAGGTTATGTCTTTACCTTTAATGATTTTATTGAAATGGTAGAGAGCAAGGAGGGCTTGATTAAAGCTTTGAATAGACTTGCTGCGTCTGGAGAAATCGCAAAACTTGCTAAGGGTAAATATTATAAGCCAGAACAATCTCCTTTTGGAGAACTTCCACCTAACCAATATCAAGTAGTCAAGGATTTGCTTGAACGTGATGGGCGGATTGAGGGATATATAACTGGTCTTAGTATTTATAACACATTGGGTTTGACAACTCAGGTGAGTAATACCATCCAGATTGGAAAGAATGAAGTTCGTTCCTCAATGAAGCGTGGGAAATATAGTATTTCTTTTGTAAAACAGAAAAATACACTCACGAGAGAAAATATACCACTCCTGCAGCTACTTGATGTCTTGCGTTTTATAAAAAAAATACCTGACTCGAAAATAGATCGAAGCTGTAAGGTTATGCAGAGCTTAATGTCAAAGTTATCTGAAAAAGAGTTGGAGGTATTGGTTCGGCTTGCATTAAAATATCCCCCCTCAACGAGAGCTTTACTTGGAACTATCTTGGATAGTTTGGGCAAAGTAAAACTCACAGAGAAGCTAAGGAAATCGTTAAATCCCATCACAATCTATAAAATTCCAGGGGTTTCTGGTGTGTTTTCTTCAGCGTCTGAGTGGAGTATCAAATGAGACTGCATGAAGACAAACGTCTTTTCCGACAGGCAGTAACTGCAACGTCTGAAATGTTGAGTATTCCAGAGATATTTATCGAGAAAGATTACTGGGTGACATACGTTTTACGTGCTGTTTTTCAGGATTCTATTGGGGAGCATACTGTCTTTAAAGGTGGGACTGCTCTCTCGAAATGTTTTGGCATTATTGAACGTTTTTCAGAAGATATTGATTTAGTGGTTAAGCATGACGAAGAAGAAACAGACAACCAACTGAAAAAAAAGATAAGGAAGATTAGCCAGGTCGTGAATCTCTTGTTGCCTGAAGTTGAGGTGGAAGGTTTGACAAGAAAAATGGGTATGAATCGTAAGACTGCACACCGTTATCCTGTAACCTGCACGGGTATTTTTGGTCAAGTCAGGGATGTGATTGTAGTTGAAGCCACATGGTTTGGTTATTATGAGCCTTATAGTCCTCGGCGGGTATCTTCATATATTTACGATATGATGGTTGAGCGCGGTCAGGAAGATATGGCTGCTGAATATGCCTTATTACCCTTTCAAGTATATGCCCTTGAGTTGACGAGGACGCTGTGTGAGAAAATAATGAGTTTGGTTCGATTTTCCTACAGTGCGAATCCCATAGATGACTTGAGAATGAAGATTCGCCATATTTATGACTTGCATAGGATGCTCGGGGATGGTGAACTGAAAACATTTTTCAATTCGAGTGAATTTGAGCAATTTATCTGTAAGGTCGCACAAGATGATGTCGTGAGCTTTAGAAACAATAACGAGTGGTTGGTTCATCACCCAGCAGAAGCTTTGATTTTTAGGGATGTTGAAGGTTGCTGGCAACAACTTAAGTCGACATATACAAATGATTTTAGTGGACTGGTGTATGGTAATTTACCTGATGAGCAAGAACTGTTGGCAACTCTTGCGCAAATTCGAGAAAGACTGGCAATGGTTGACTGGGAGGTCGTTGTAAACTGACATTATCTCCGCATGTTATGTGATAGTTCGGCGGATTTTGTAGCCTTAAAGTTAAAGGCAGAATTATTGAAAAGTGGAGTAGGTAAAGATCCCAAGTGTCAAAAGAGAAAATGGCGGTATGAGAGATGGCCTACTGTAAAAAATATATTAAGAAATCGAGTTAATGGTGAGTAAGCCTGGAGCGACCACATTTTAATGATTTTAAATAATGAGGCTGAGCGTTGCAGGCAGGCCTATCAGAAGCATTTTGAAGAGACTTTTAAATCCAGCAATTCTCTGGAGCAGGCTGTAGATTCTTGTGCCCATCTGTACCTTAACGGAAAACCGGTAAAAAAAGGATACACTACTCAAGTTCGAACATTTGCACTCTGGCAATGCCATTTTTGGCGAACACTACCAGATACCTTTTATTCATCAGATGTTGTCGCATTTGCATTAGGACGTTCCCTCCATAATGGCCTTGAAGACGAAACACTATTTAAAGACCTACTCCACAAAGCTCCAGAAACGTTAAAGCGAGGTGTGAGATATTCTCAGATTTTTCTTCAACCTGATTCACCGCCATGGAAGCAAATCTTGTCATTGCCAAACAACAGAAATGAAGATTTCCTTGATTTTCTGAAGGTTTGTCACCGGTTACATGCTGAACTGTGCGCAAGTGACAAAGCTGTCGCTGGTCTTCAAAGGCAACTGGATGATTTGACAATATTCGAATATCTTTTGTACGCAAGTCTATTCACCTTCCAGAATCTTGTACCTGAAAGATTCCATTTATCAATGATCGACGACGAATGGATTGAACTGCATCAAAGCGCTTGGGATGCTTTGAGTGAACTCTTGATGTGGAAGCTGAAATCAAGAGGTGAGAATGATCTAAAGCTTAATGAAAGATTTTTGGCAAAATCTCTCAAGTGCCATTTAATACCAATGTTGTTACCTGGAGAAGGATCTCCCTCTATAAGCCTCAAAAACCTTGAGGTGTTCAGTAAGCTAGTCGCTGCTGTAATAAAGCGTAATGATTTATTGCACAGGACAATTTTTGAGTTTTGTCTGGACGATGATTACCGCTATAAATTTGATGGCGAGCATTTAACCCTATACCCAATTGAAATACCTGAGGAGTCAGAATGGGATTTCAATGGCAGAAAAATATCAGCACTGCATAGTTATTGGTTCAACAGGGCAGTAATCCAATATTTCAATTCTGATTTACCGAGTCAACCATCTGGATTGCCTGAAAATGAAATGTCCAATCGCTTGGCGCACATCAAGGCTATTCAGGTGTATCTTCAATTGGATGAGATATACGGTATGGATCCGGTTATTTCATTACCGGATGGTACGCAGGTAGACCTGTTCAAGGCTATACACTCTCTTGAGCTCATGACAGCTTTTTTTAATGTTTCATACATTGGAAGGTTCCAAGAATTGCAGCAGGACTCAGGTCATTGGCTCAGCGCTCTTTCTCAGCTTATGATAGAAGGCCTAAAAACCGGTGAGAATCGTTTCCCTCTTACATGGGCTGAACCAGGTGAAAAAGCACAGAGGATCAAGTCATGGATGGTTTCAGATGTATTTCCAGAAGGCGATGTCAAGATGGCTGAAGCTATTTTGGATTTCTGGACAAATGATCTCAAAGTGCTAAAAGAAAATCTGGCCAGAAGCTCGAATATGCCGCCACCTGAGTTCCATGAGCAACCAATTCTCAAACTCGGAAAATATGGTTTCCAGCTGCCATGGTTGATGGCATCGCAGAACAACTCAACTGCGGCCATTAATAATTTACGCAGAATTGGCTGTCGACGCGAAGGTCGGAAAGACGAGACTGATCGTATCGAGTTACGTTTAGGTGATCTTTTTAGAAGCAAAGGGTTTGCTGTTGTTCATTCCTACCAGCCAGATTTGGTAAACGGTAAAGATCCAGGTGAAGTAGATCTCCTTTGCTATATGGATAATCATCTGCTCGTCTTAGAGCTAAAATCGACTTACATCAGAAAGACCAAACAGGATGCCTGGATCCATCGAACCAATACGTTGAGAAAGGCTTCACAGCAGCTCAGGCAGAAAGAAAATGCAATAGCTCAGGCCATCGTAAATGATGCTAATCTACAAGCAAAGCTCAGACTTTCGGATCAAAAAGATGCTATTAAAATTCATCCGTGGATTGTAGATACTTCGATAGAGTATGACCAGGAACTCATCGATGGCTATCTCAAGGTTTCTTTGGAGGGTTTGATTGTCATCCTGAACAATGAACGGGAATTACTCACAGGGAATCTGTTGACAGAAGAAGAGTTACCAAAGGATGATATGTTTTCTGACGGATTCTCAGCCCAGCGTTTCATAGAGATTGTGGAGAAAGGGGAATTGTGGTCGGTACTCGAAGAAGGCACATACATAGATATAACTTAGGATTTCTCTGTCTTTTAGCACTTCTCATGGGGGAGCAGCTTCTATTCTAATCCCGATTGTTCAATTGATTATGATCCTGGTATGCCATCAACTTGCCGTTGTGGCATGTGCCTTTTAAACTTGCCCTATTTATAGCAGATGTTATGCTTCTCGAAAATTAATTAGCTTAAATTACTGCGTAATATGGCAATATTCGCAGGAGATGAATTGATGATCAGAAAACCCGAAAATTTTCCGCAGCAAGTCAAAAAAGTTCGGCTGCAACTGAAGCTTTCCCAGGAAGAGTTGGCCCAGTCCCTGGGGGTAAGCTTTGCCACAGTCAATCGCTGGGAGAATGGCAGGACGAAGCCGTCGAAGCTGGCCTTGAAACAATTTGCAGCGTTTTGCACGACGAACAGCCGCAGCGGCAAGCTGAAACTCGATAATAAGGATGTAACCCCATGACACCTGGCAACTTTCAGCAACTCGCGAATTTTATCTGGTCCGTTGCCGATTTGTTGCGCGGGCCATATCGCCCACCCCAGTATGAACGGGTGATGCTGCCACTGACCGTATTACGTCGTTTTGATGCCGTCCTTGCACCAACAAAAGAAAAAGTCCTGCAAAGATTTGCTTCGCTGGAAGGGAAAGATCCGCAACTGATTGACCGGGTGTTGAACGAACTGGCCAAGGACGAAGACGGCAAACCGCTTGGATTTCATAATCATAGTCAGCTTGACTTCCTTAAACTCAAAGGCGATCCGGACAATATCGTTCAGCATCTCGAGCAATATATCGATGGCTTCTCCGAGAATATTCGTAAAATATTCGACCGCTTTGAGTTCCATGCAGAAATTGAAAAGCTGGCCGAGGCCAACCGCCTCTATCAGGTAGTTGCCCAGTTCGCAAGCATAGACCTGCACCCCAACCGCGTGGATAACATTACCATGGGGCTGGTTTTCGAAGATCTTATCCGCCGTTTCAATGAGGCTGCCAACGAGACGGCAGGTGATCACTTCACCCCGCGTGAGGTCATCCGCCTCATGGTTAACCTGCTGCTCGAGCCCGACACTAAAGTGCTTACACAGGAGGGCATCATCGTCACTATCTGTGATCCCGCCTGCGGTACCGGCGGTATGCTGGCGGAAAGTCAGAACTGGATACGCGCTCACAACGAAGAGGCGACCGTCAAGGTTTTCGGCCAGGACTATAATCCACGCTCCTATGCCGTGGCCGCCTCGGATCTGCTTATCAAAGGACACAAGGACAGCCGAATCGAATACGGCAACACCCTGACCAATGATCAGTTCCCCGACATGCACTTTGACTATCTGCTGGCCAATCCACCCTTTGGTGTTGATTGGAAGGGGGAAAAAAAAGAGATTGATCGCTGGCCTAATTTTCGCGGCTACAACGGTAAACTGCCGCGTATTAACGATGGCGCACTGCTCTTTCTACTGCACATGATTTCCAAAAATCAGTCATGGAAAGAAGATGATCGTGATAAACCCGGAACGCGCATTGCCATCGTCTTCAACGGCTCGCCACTCTTTACCGGCGGTGCGGGCAGTGGTGAGAGTGAGATACGCCGATGGATTATTGAACATGACTGGTTAGAGGCCATCGTCGCCCTGCCCGAACAGATGTTCTACAACACCGGTATCGGTACCTTTGTCTGGGTTCTGAGTAATCGCAAAGAAAAACACCGTAAGAAGAAAATTCAACTGATCGATGCCCGCGAGCGTTTCACGCCGATGAAACGCAGCCTGGGCAACAAACGCCGTTATCTGGATGAAACCGTCATTGACGAGCTTACCCGAGAGCATGGTACGCTGACCGAGTCCAAGACCAGCAAGGTTTTTGACAACATCGCTTTTGGCTATCGGCGCGTAACCATCCTGCGTCCACTACGTCTGCGTTTCCAGATCACTCAGGAGGCCAAGGAACGCTACCTCGACACCTGTCCTGAACTGCTTGATGCAATACTTGCGGTGGAAGAAACCTTGGGGGGCGAACCATATTATGACTGGAATGAAGTCTGGGGCAAGGTCGAGAAGATAATCAAGGGGCTGCCGGACGATATCGACGGCTGGACCAAGGGGGCAAAAGGCACAGCCCAGAAAAAGCTGTTTCGTCAGGTGTTCACCGAACCTGATCCAGATGCCGAACCGGTTATCGCCAAGCTCCATAAGACCCAGAAGCTCGATACCGAAGCGCTGTTTCCCGGTCAATCTCTCCCCGAGCTGAAATCAGATGAAATATACGCCCTGCTGGGTTTGTACATCGCCGGTAAAGGCAAGCATGTCGAGTATGAGCCCGATCCTTCCCTCAAAGATTTTGAAAATATCCCTCTCAAGGAAGACATCATTAGCTATGTCCTGCGCGAGGCGCACCCCTATGTGAATGACGCCTGGATCGACCGGACCAGCCTTGACGAGCAGGATGGCGGTATCGGCAAGGTGGGATACGAGATCAACTTCAACCGTGAGTTCTTCCAGTACCAGCCTCCGAGGCCACTGACCGAAATCGATGCGGAGCTTGCTGCGGTGGAGAAACGGATTATGGAGCTCTTGCGGGAGGTGACGGCGTGAGTACACCGGACAGGGGAGAACTGATCGTTTACCGCACCGAGGATGGACAGGCAGAGGTCCAGCTGCAGACCCTGGATGGCTCCGTCTGGCTCAATCAGGGCGAGATGGCCGAGCTGTTCGATACCACCAAGCAGAACGTCAGCCTGCACATCAAGAACATCCTGAAAGATGGGGAGCTGCCGGAGGCGGCAACTGTCAAGGAATCCTTGACAGTTCAAAACGAGGGCAACCGCAGGGTCCAGCGCAAGACCTACCTGTACAATCTGCACATGATCCTGGCGGTGGGCTACCGGGTGCGTTCGCCGCGCGGCACCCAGTTTCGCCAGTGGGCCACCGCCCACCTGGCCGAGTATCTGGTCAAGGGCTTTGTCATGGACGACGAACGGCTCAAAAACCCCGGTGGCTGGGACTACTTCGACGAGCTGCTGGCCCGCATCCGCGAGATCCGCGCCTCCGAGAAGCGCTTCTACCAGAAGGTGCGTGACCTCTTCGCGCTCAGTTCTGATTACCGTTCTGACGACGGCTCCGCCCAGCTCTTCTTCGCCGAAACCCAGAACAAGCTGCTCTTTGCTGTTACTCACCAGACCGCCGCCGAGATCGTCGTCTCCCGCGCCGACCCGGGCGCCCCCAACATGGCGCTGACCAACTGGAGCGGCTCGAGGGTGCGCAAGCACGATGTGATCGTGGCCAAGAACTATCTTTCCGCCGATGAAGTGGACACCCTTAACCGGCTGGTGGTCATCTTCCTGGAACAGGCCGAGTTGCGGGTGAAAGAGCGCAAGCAGCTCACCCTTGACTACTGGCGGCAGAATGTCGACCGCCTGCTGGACTTCAATGAAAAGGCTGTGCTTACCCACACCGGCAGCGTGTCGCGCGAGGCCATGGAGCGCATCGCCCGCGAGCGCTTCGACGCCTTCGACGAAAACCGCCGCATCGCCGAGGCCACACAGGCTGATGCCGAGGAGATCGCCGAGCTTGCGCGGATTGAAAAACAGCTTGAACAGAAGAAGGATAAGTGATGAATCCGGGGGTGATGATGGGCTCACACGAAGGCACGAAGATGCGAATAAGGGTCGATTTGTTTGATGGCCGTTTGATCGGTGGCGGGCTGGAGGTGACGAAATGAAAGTCACTGACTTACTCTCGTCCCTACCGAATGGCTGGCAAACCATGCCGGTCAAGGCGGCCTGCTACTTCACTGTTAGCAATGTCGATAAACACTCGCTTGAAGATGAAATTCCAGTTCGCCTCTGCAATTACACTGATGTTTACAAGAATGACCGCGTATCACCTGAGCTTGAGTTAATGTCCGCCACTGCCACCAAGGATGAGATTGAAAAATTTCACCTTGAGGTAGGCGATGTCATTATCACCAAGGACTCAGAATCTTGGGACGACATTGCCATCGCGGCATATGTTGAGGGAACAGCGGAAGACTTTGTTTGTGGTTATCACCTCGCTTTCATGCGCCCCAATAGCGGCTTGCTTGATGGGCGATTTCTTTTTCGTTGTGTGCAGTCACGACCTGTTGCGCTTCAATTGGAATTGGAAGCAACTGGGGTCACAAGATATGGTTTGCCGAAGGGTGCTATTGGTAACGCGCTTATCCCGCTGCCTACTCTTGAAACCCAACACCTTATTGCCAACTACCTCGACCGCGAAACCGCGCGCATCGATGCGCTGGTGGCGGAAAAGGAAAAGATGCTGGCCCTGCTGGAAGAAAAGCGCGCCGCCCTCATCAGCCGGGCCGTCACCCGTGGCCTTAATCCCGACGTTCCCCTCAAATCCTCGGGTCTTGACTGGCTGGGAGATATTCCAGCGCATTGGGATACGCCACCTGTTTACGCTCGTTTTGAAGTGCAACTTGGCAAAATGCTGGATGAGAAAAAAATCAAAGGCACTCACCTTGCCCCGTATTTGCGGAATATTGATGTCCAATGGGGAGTAATCAATGTTTTAAATCTACCAGAAATGGATTTTGATGATGAAAGTCGCCTTCGATACTCCCTGATGCCAGGTGATATATTGGTCTGCGAAGGTGGTGAAATCGGCCGATCTGCAATATGGCGTGGTGAACTTGATGAATGCTACTACCAAAAAGCATTGCATCGAATGCGCCCACAGAATGGCAACGACTATCCTGAATTTTTTATCTTTGTTATGCGAACACTCGTGGATTTATCTGTTTTTTCATCCCAAGCAAATGCCGCAACAATACAGCACTTACCTGCAGAAAAATTGAGAAATATTAGATATCCTTCCCCACCTCTTACTGAACAGAAGACTATTGTTTCTTTCTTAAATAGAGAAACGTCCTATCTAGATAACGTCCGTGGTGAAATCAATCTTTCAGTTAACCTGCTAAAAGAGCGTCGAGCTAATTTAATTTCCGCCGCTGTTACTGGCCTGATTCCTATTGAGGAGATGACAGCATGAAACTGGAGCACATTTCACTTGTTAACTTCCGAGGATTTGATCAGATTGATCTTCAATGTGAGAATGATGTCACTATCATTGCAGGAGTCAACGGCATCGGCAAGTCAGCAATTTTAAATGCTCTAGTCAATGCATTATCTTTGGCACTACCGCGAATTGCACCATCAAAAGAAAAAGCTATCGCTTTAACCAACACCGATGTCAAATCAGGTAAAAGTAATCTCTCTTTGTCTGTAGTGGTAAATTGTTTAAAGGCTAATCTTCATGTTGACATAGCAAGAAATTTCGCAATAAGTACCGAAAAAGCTGAAAAATTAACACAACGCAGGGACGATCTGCGATTTGCAACCAGAGAAACCAAGAAAGGTTCGAGAGAGGAGCAAGAAATCAATGACGAAATTCATCTGATAGAAACTCAACTGGCACCGGTTGAAGATGTACCTACTATACGACTTCTTCCTAATGATCCAAATCTCGATGCAGATCAGCTTACGATAGCAATGAAGGAAGAGCATGCGCAGCCAATCGCCGTCTTTTATTCAACCTCCCGTTTTCTCACTCGGCTGTCACCGATCTTGCCAAAATTAAAGACTATAGAAATAGATACTGCATACAGCAATGCTTTAGATCAGTTGAAAGTATCATTAAATGACTTCGCCAATTGGTATCGGACACTGTCAGAAGGAAGGCAACAAGATCATGCCGCTCGTATGTTCGGACAGCTTGAGACTGCTATTTCGACATTCTTGCCCGATGTAAAAAAATTAACATTACATCCAGGGCGACCACCGCGGTTCAGTGTGCAAAAAACCGGCGCAACATTTTTCTTAGAGCAACTCTCTGATGGTGAACGTGGATTGCTCGCTTTGGTCTTCGATCTCACGCGACGTCTCGCCATTGCTAATCCAGCCAGCGATAATCCTCTTGCTGACGGGCAAGCTGTAGTGATGATTGATGAGATAGAACTCCATCTGCATCCACAATGGCAACGCCATGTTGTCAGACGGTTACGAGATGTTTTTAAAAACTGTCAATTCATTATCACGACTCACTCCCCCCAGGTGATTGGGCAAGTAAAAGCAGAAAAATTGCGGCTATTGAGTCATGATCATTCAGCAAAGGTCGTGCTCACTCCTATTGCACAGGCTTTTGGCATGGATAGCAGTTGGGTCTTACAGAATATCATGGGAGTTCCAGCCCGTGATTATGAAACGGAGCAGAGAATATCAAAAATTTACGATGCCATTGATGAGGGCGAATATGTAAGTGCTCGCGTCCTCGCAAATGATCTGCGGCAAGATATTGGCGATTTCCCTGATTTACAGGAAGCTTTTGCACTGCTTGACCGTTTTGAGTTGTTGGGGCAGTGATGAAAAAAATTGTAAAGACTCATCCGCCGCAGCAACTCACTGCTTGGTGTAATGATAACCAAGACCACAATCACTCATACCGAGATATACTTGGTACAGCAGCATACACCGCGCTCAAACAGCAATTAATTAAGGAACAGGGGAGAATTTGTGCCTATACAGGTCGAGCAATTGATGAGACATCGTCGCATGTGGAACATTTGAAACCTCAAAATTGTTGTGGTGAATGGGAAGACGTTGATTACCGGAATATTGTTGCTTGTTTCCCTGTTGATGGGGGAGATACATCGCATGGATATGGCGCTCCTGTAAAAGGTGGTTGGTGGGATGAAACTCTATTTATTTCACCACTCACAGAAGAGTGCGAGAGACGATTCAAGTTCACTTGGAGCGGGCATATTTATCCTAGCCCTGATAACCACATTGGCGCTAAAAAAACAATTAACATCATTGGCCTTGATAATGATGTGCTGCGGAAACTAAGGAAATCCAGGATAAATGGTTTTTTCGGTTTTGGTTCAAGAACAAAATCAAAACCGTTGTCTGTTGCTGATGCTCGAACAGCATTGGCAAAGATTGATCATCCTAATGTTAACGGGCAGCTGCGGGAGTTTTGTTTTGTAATAAAGCAATTGCTAAGCAAGTACATTGACCATGGAGGAGCGCCATGAAACAAACCTCCGAAGCCGCTTTTGAAACCGCTATCGAGACTTCCTTACTTGCTGATGGTTACATAAAGCTTCCACCCAGCGATTTCGACCGCGAGCGGGCGATCTTTGCCGGAGTGGCACTGGCCTTCATTCGGGAAACACAACCAAAAGCTTGGGAAAAACTGGAAGCCCTCCATGGGGAAAAGACCGATGAACGGGTTACACAAGCGCTATGCAAATGGCTGGATACCCACGGCGCTTTGACCACTCTGCGGCATGGTTTTAAATGTTATGGCAAGACTCTGCGTATTGCCTTTTTCCGCCCGGCCCATGGTCTTAATCCGGAACTGGAGGCGCATTATCGGGCCAACCGGCTGGGCTTGACTCGGCAACTGCACTTTAGCCCCAAAAACGAAAAATCCCTGGATGTGGTGCTGTCGGTAAACGGTATTCCCCTGGTGACGCTGGAGCTGAAAAATCCCCTTACCGGCCAGACAGTGGCCAATGGCATCCATCAATACCGCCACGACCGAGATCCGCGTGAACCTGTCTTTCAATTCACCAAGCGTGCTCTGGTGCATTTCGCGGTGGATACCGAAGAAGTGCATATGACCACCCGCCTGGCCGGGACCAGCACTCATTTTCTTCCCTTCAACCGGGGCAGTAATGGTGGTGCGGGCAATGAGCCGGACAAGGCAGGCCGAACCTATAAGACCGCCTATCTGTGGGAAGAGGTCTTGGCGCGCGATAGCCTGTTTGATTTGCTGGCACGTTTTCTTCACCTGGATATTGAAGAGAAGACAAGCGATACCGGCAAAAAGGTGCGTAAGGAAACCATGATTTTTCCGCGTTATCACCAACTACAGGCTGTTCGCCAAATAGTCGCCACAGCCGGTTCTGAGGGTGTTGGTCATAACTATCTGGTGGAACATTCAGCGGGTAGCGGCAAGAGCAACACCATTGGTTGGCTCGCCCATCGCCTCTCCTCGCTGCACAACGAGCAGGATGAGCGAATCTTTGACAGTGTGGTGGTGATTACCGATCGTGTGGTCCTCGACCGGCAGTTGCAGAACACCATCTACCAGTTTGACCACCGCCAAGGGGTTGTGCAGAAGATTGACGAGGATTCACGGCAGCTTGCGGAGGCTCTGGAATCGGGGGTACCTATCATTATCACTACTCTGCAGAAATTTCCTTTCGTTTCTGGCCAATTGCTGAAGCTGGCCGAGGAACGTGGCCAGGGTAACAGCTATCTACCGACTCGTAAATACGCGGTTATTATTGACGAGGCGCATAGCTCGCAGTCGGGCGAAACAGCGACTGAGCTGAAGAGCGTATTGGGAGGAGCCGAACTGCTTCGCAAGGCCCGAGAGGCAGCGCAGGAAGAAGGTGAAGAGGAATTGGAGCGATTGTTTCGGTCCATGGCTAAACGTGGCCGTCAGCCGAACATGAGCTTTTTTGCTTTCACTGCCACGCCCAAGCATAAGACCCTGGCTATTTTTGGTCGGGACAAAGAACCCTTCCACCGCTACACCATGCGCCAAGCCATTGAAGAGGGTTTTATTGAAGATGTGTTGCAAAACTATGTAACCTACAAGACCTACTATAAGCTGATCAAAAAGGCGGAGGATGACCCCAACGTTGAGCGCAAAAAGGCAGCAAGGGCGCTGACCCGTTTCATGCGATTGCATCCCCACAATATCGGCCAGAAAACCGAGATAATGGTCGAGCATTTTCAACAGCATAGCCGCCATAAGATCGGCGGGCAGGCTAAGGCCATGGTGGTAACCGGCTCGAGATTGGAAGCGGTGCGTTATAAACAGGAATTTGACCACTATATCCAGGAAAAGGGCTACCCTATTAAAAGCCTGGTGGCTTTCTCGGGTACGGTGGAAGACGACAAGGTGCCTGAGAAGACCTACACCGAATCAGAGATGAACTGCGGGGTAAAAGAAAAGGAGTTGCCTGCAACCTTTAACAGACCGGAATACCGGGTCCTGCTGGTGGCGGAAAAATATCAGACCGGCTTTGATCAACCCTTTTTGCACACCATGTATGTTGATAAGCGGTTGGCGGGCATACAGGCGGTGCAGACTCTGTCACGACTCAATCGCACCCATCCACTGAAGGATGATACCTTCGTCCTCGATTTTGTTAATGATCCAGGTGAAATACAGGAGGCCTTCCGACAGTATTATGAAGGCTCAGTAATGGGTGAAGAGGTTGATCCGGACCGGCTCTACGAGGTGAAGGCGGATCTTGATGGTTCAGGTATCTATCTGCAATTGGAAGTGGACGATTTCGCTCATATCTTTTTTGCTCCCAAACGTCGCCAGAGTCCGACCGACCACAAGAACATGAATGTCATCCTTGATCAGGCTGTGGCCCGGTTTCAACAATTGCAAACCGAAGAGGAGGCTGAGGCTGAGTTGTGGCGAGTTAAAATTCAAGCCTTTCGCAACCTCTACGGTTTTTTGAGTCAGGTCATTCCCTATCAAGACAGTGATCTGGAAAAACTGTTTACCTATTTGCGCCATCTTGCATTGAAGCTGCCCAAACGCAAGAATGGCCCTGGATACCAATTTGATGAAGAGGTCGAACTTGATTACTACCGTTTGCAAAAAATCAGCGAAGGCTCAATCAATCTGCAGGAGGGATATGCCAAGCCTCTCGACGGACCAAGTGAAGTGGGGACAGGTGAAGTTCGTGGAGAATATGTAACGCTGTCCCGGCTTATCGATATTATCAACGAACGCTTTGGCGCTGAGTTGAGTGAAGCGGATCAACTCTTTTTCGATCAAATCGCCGAAGCAGCAAGTCAGAGTGAAACCCTGCGTAAAGCTGCCGAAGTGAATTCTCTAGATAAGTTTCAGCTGGTTTTCCAGCAGGTGCTGGAGACACTGTTCATCGAACGTATGGAACTGAATGAAGATTTGTTCACCGATTACATGAGTAAGCCGGAGATGCAGGAGCTTGTCGCCAAGTGGCTGGGAAATCAGGTTTATGACCGGTTGAGCGGCTCGAATGGAGACATGAGTTAACCTTAAATGACCGGCAGGCTAAAGAGAATTCTAAATGTTTGCAACGAATTCACGACACAACTTGCGACAGAGAGCTATGCTTATACTGCGATAATTACTGTGACAAAGGTCTTTTTCTCGTTTTTATCAGGGTCTGCTACTCACAGTGGATAGTGATTATGAAATCTATTTGGTTTTAAGAAATAATGGCTGCCAATCCGCAAAGTTTTTTTCGTTTTGCTGCCCGGTATTATCCGTTGCTGCTGGATCTTTTTTACCGGCGTGAAGGATTTTCCGAGGCCGACCTGCGCAACCTGATCGAAACCATTCGCACCGAGGGGGATGCAAGCCCTGAAAAAGTAATCGAGCAACTGCAATCACTTTCTATCATTGAGCCTATTCCCGATGCAACAGCTTCCTTTGAATTGACCGCTCCTGTATTGAATCTGCTCTCTTTTCTGCTCCGTGAGCATCGGCTGACGTCCACCAAAGTCCTTCAGGTTTATTTGAGTGATCTTTCGGATTTGCGTGAGGAGCTTGATAGCGCAGGTCGTCAGAATATGGGACATCAGGCGGCACGGGCATTGAACGATATTTCGCAGTTGATCGAACGGGTACGCCAGGACTCACATAGCAACCGTGAAGGGATTATCGGGGAAGTGATTAAACTCAAATCCAATCGCGAGCGGCGTACCGTCCGAGAGAGGTTTGAGGTTATTAATCACCTCTGGAGCCGTTATTTGGAGCCCTTGCGAGACCTGATTGATGTAAAGAAGGCGATGGATGCCGGTCTGGATGATTTAGATCGGAGCCTGACTGCAAGTGGAAAGGCTTTTGTCCTGGATGGCGCCTTGGCCCGGGAATTTTCGCGCTGTCGGGCCAGGCTGCTTCGCCTGCGCCGCGAGATGACTGAGGATTTTAATGAGTCGATGCGAGAGGTGGAGCCGCTTTACGTTTCGCTAAAAAAAGAGAGCGAGCTGGTTCGCGGAGCTTCTCTTGCTTTGGAACGAATGGACCGTTTGGGGTTTGCAAGCTTGCAGCTTCCAGAGATGATGGCGATACCGGTTTGGCGGATTGAGGGGACGTTTTCAGATACTTCCCTTGAAGCCTTTCTCCATGGGATCAAAGGCTACCAGCCTGGCATCTCTGAACCCTTAGTAGATATGGGTGAAGTTACTGAGACCGAATTTATCCTCTCTTCTGAACTCTTTGACCGAATCGAATCGGCTCTGCCGATTAATGACCTGCTCGCCTGGCTGCTGGAAAACTATCCCCAGGCTGGGCTCGGTGAAATGGTAAGGGCTTACGGGCGAGTCTTTTTAGATGAGCCAAAAACAATGCACTTTGGCGAGGAGCAGCGACGCTATCCTTTTGATAACGTCACCCTTGTCGCCAGGCCCGTCCGATTGGAGAAAATGCGATGACGACTGAAAAGAGCCCCTTTGATTTGCCACATTTAAGTGAAATTTTTGATGCTCTCCGTCGTGGTCGTCACCTCTGTGCTGCAGACGGAAAGCTCTATTGGGCTCTCAAGGAAAACCTGGATGCCTACCAAAGTCTTTTTGATCATCTGGGTTTTCACCTCCAGGTCCATGGGCGTGATTTTTTTTATTTTCGAGGAAAAGACAGTCTTAGCCCACAGGCCTCGCGCATGGCGGTTTTCGTCTTCATTCTGATTGAGGCCCTGTCGGATCAGGGCGAACCGGTGGTTGATACCCTTATGACCCAAACGTTTTCAGTCCCTGACCTGCCTCACTTTAAGGGCGCCCGTTACCGAACCTATCTCAAAGAAGCTGGAGCCATAAGCGAAGATGATCTTCGTAACATTCTGCGTCAACTTGAGAGGTTTGGTTTTATTCAGCGACACACCGATGACACCTTCAGCTTTCGGACCCCGGCGTACCGTTTTTTCGATGTCTGTATCGAGATCCTGAACAACGATGATGTACGGATAAAAGAGGAGCAGGCGTCATGAATATTGTTGGACCATCGCGTATGGTACTGCTGCGGTCGGGAAAATACGATTACGGTGAGGTTGAACTGATCAACCCGCTCCATCTGGTAGGGCCAAACAATATCGGCAAGACTTCACTCATCGCTGTGCTGCAATTTCTCTATATCGACGATCAGCGAAGTATGCATTTTTCCAGGGAGATGGCTGAGACCAGGAAGTATTACTTCCCTAATCAGAACAGCTACGTCTTGTTTGAGTGTTTGACTCCGACAGGATACCAGGTCGTCGGTGTGCAGGGGTTGGGCCCAATCCGCAGTTACGAATTCAAGCGTTTCGCCTATCAGGGGCAATATGATCCAGACGATTACCTCGATGAAGAGTGACGGATTCGGGAACCAGAGGTGGTGCAATCCCGGCTGGCTGCTAAAGAATTTAAATGGCTTGAACCGCGCCACCTGAGAGCCGCTCTTACTGGAATAGGAGAAAACCGTGATGTGAATCTGGGGCTGGTGCCGATTCGCCAGCGTGATCATTACGAACGTTTTCGGGCAGTGTTTGGTAACCTGCTCCGTCTGGCTCATTTGCGCCAGGATGAGCTCAAACAGTTTTTACTCGAAATTCATCGAGGGGATTTTCAGCAGCGAACCATAGACTTGGAGGCCGGCTATTCGAGCCAATATCGCAAAGTTTGTGCCGAGGCCGAGGGTCTGCGCGATCTTCGGGCAATTGTCGAGGATGTCCGCCGGGTTCTCACGCTTGTAGCCGATCGAGACGCACTGCGGCGGCTGCTTCCGGGACTCTGGGCGGCAGTGCGGGCCGGGTACGGAGAAGTCGAATCTGAAATACTGCGCAGCAAACAAAAGATTGAAGAGGACCTGACCCGCCTGGATAAAGATGGAGGTTGTCTTGCCGAAGAAGAAAAGAAATATAAGGACGAGAGAGACATCTTGTTGCAGGAGCTTGGCAAGATAGCAGGGAATATTCAGCGTCATGAGCAGGAGGCTGCATCGTTCAAAGATTTCCTGGTTGATTTTGAAAAGAGTCGAAAAAATGATCTTGAGCTGAAGATTAATCGACTTGGCGCGTCTCTTGGGCAGGTCGTTGATTTTTCAGTGGCTCAGGCGCGCGGGCGGGTGGGGAGATTGGAACGAGAACTCACCGGAATGCAGCGGCGGCTCGATCAGTTTTCCAGAAATGTCGCCGCAAAGTTATTGCCGATGATGTCTGACGACGACGCTGAACAAATCTTCCGACTGATAAATCCTGAAATTTTAGGCCTTCCGTACGATGATGATGGTTTTATTATACAGGATGAAAGAAAATTTGGTCCGGCTATTGCTGATTTTGCCTGCAGGATTGAAGGCGAGGTCTATGATGATGAACTTGTGCGCTTTCCCCTTGCTGGACTCAGTGCACCAGATTTGGCAGCTTATCGCGATGCCGAAACCTTGGAACAGCGTATCGCCGAGCAGGAAGAAGTTCTTCAGAGGGAACGACGGATTCTGGAAGCTGCGGTGAATCGTGAGCAGATTCGAGCTGAAAAAGAGAATTTGCAGAAGGAATGTGATCGAATCAGCATCCGGCTGCAACAATACCAGGATTTTCAGGAGCGGTTACCCATTATTCGGCAATGGATCACAGAGAAGAATGCTCTTGAAAAACGAAAACAGCAGTTGGAGACGCAGCTGGCTGAACAGGCTGAACGGAGCCGGAAGATTGCCGAAGAGCGACGAGAGCTTGAAGGGCGAGGACGTGAGCTTCTATCGCATCGAGATAAATTGCTGAGGAGAGTACAAAAGCTCACCGGGCCAGATTCCTCCTGGTCGGTTGAGCCGTTTGATACGGAAAACCGTCATCTCGATTCCCTGCTGGAACTCTATGAGAAAAAGTATGGACAACATATTGATGTTGCCAGCCGCTTTGCTGAAGAATTTCGGCGCATCGAACAGCGAACCTACGGTAAATATCTGGGCGAGGACGAGGCCGCGACACTTGAAAATCTTCAAGCCGAGGTAGAAGCCCTGGACGAGCGGGAAAAAGCAGTGCAGGAACTGTGGAAGAGTCTTGCTGCCGGGTTGCAGAGCGCTTTTAAAGGACTGAACCGGGATCTGCAAACCCTCACAACTCGGATTGATGAACTCAATCGCCGCCTGGGTCGGGTTTCCATCTCCAATTTGTCGAGGCTGCGGTTGATTCTGCGCGAACATGCCGAATGGACCCAGAGGATCAAAACAGTGGTGGAAGTCGAAGCCATGCCTTTGTTCTTTAACAGCGGCGTTGTCAGTGAGGCCCAAAACCAGCTTGGTGAGTTACTCAAGCAGCATCGGCGCGTGGAATTGAGCGACCTCTTTGATCTGCATTTCGAAGTCACCAGTGGTGACGGTCAGACCCGGCGCTACCCACACCTCGATTCTATTGAATCCAACGGCACGACCATCACTATCAAAGTGTTGATCAACCTCATTCTGCTCAAAGGGCTGCTGGGTGATAAAGAGGTGTCCATTCCGTTCTATCTCGATGAGGCTTCAAGCCTTGATCGGGAAAATCTGGCAGCCATTGTTCAGGAGGCACGTAAAATGGGATTTGTAGCTGTTCTCGCCAGCCCAGAAGCGATGGAAGCTGCCGATTCGCTCTATTTTCTGCGAGAAAGCAATGGGCGAATTATGCTCGACCCGAAAACCTCTCTTCTTCGTATTGAAAGGCGGTCTGGCGATGGCAGTTGATGCTCTGGCTCAAAAACTTAGCTTACTGCTTACGGTAGGCAATCTTGCCTCCAGTCGATTGACCGAAAGGGATTGCAGCCGGTTACGGTCACTTTTTGAAACGGGAGTCTTGGAGGTTGTGCGAAGTGGTGGTGGTAAGAAGGTGGTGGTGGTAAACAGGGATGCCCTGGATACCTTTATCCTGCGAAACTACCCTTCCGGCCTGGAAGGAAGAGAGGAATCATCAACTCCCCGAAGCAAGGCGGTGGCGGAATTTCGGGATTCAAAAAAGGCACGAGAAACTGGACCGCTTACAGTTTTACTACGGGGAGTCGATAACTGTGAATTACGATCTGGAACAAAGGTCCTGCCGGTCGCTGAGTTGACTGAACTTGCCGGTGTCGCTGCCTTGCATCTTGGTGGCAGAGAGTGGGAATATACCGGGGTATTGGCGGTGGTGGAAAATCTCGAGGTTTTCTGGAATTTCGAAAAGTTGAGGACAGGTGCTCAGATGGCACTCTATGCGCAAGGACGGTTGAGTGGCAGGATTGTGGGCTGGCTTAGTTCGCAGGCAATGGCGGAGGCTCGAATCATCCACTGCGGCGATTATGATCCAGTTGGCCTTGATGAATATCTGCGCTTGAAGGGTGCCTGCCCCGAACGTGTGGAACTCTTTCTACCAGCTAATTTAGAAGTTCTATTATCCCGATACGGAAAAAGAGAGCTTCTTCAGGGCAGTAATGGTGCGATACTAGCTCGGCTCAGGAAAACCGAAGACCAGCAGGTTGATAAGGTAGTGACGATGTTGGACCGCTATGGCGTTGGCCTGGAGCAGGAAGTCTTGCTCCTGGATTTACGGTGATTTTTTAAAACGTGAACCTCGTATTTGTAAATGCCTTTTGCAGATTATTTCTTGTTTTTTATGAACAAAAGTAATCCATAAGGTACTAAAGAGATCGGATAAAACATGGACAAAAACCTAGCGATGCAGCTGGAAAAAGCTATTAAAGATTACCTGCAGCAGGGTGATCAAAAATATTTGCAGCTGGCAGATCAGGAAAGAGAGAGTTTTCTCAAACGGTTTCCCAAGGAATACTGGCAGACCATATCGTTGGAAGAATATGCTCTTGGCAGGGAAAACTATAAGGAATCTTACTCTTACTGGATGGAATGGGGCACTCCCCACCTTGGCAGCATCCGAGGCGGGAGTTCGAACAAACACTTAATATATTGGGGCAGCAAAGAAAGGTGGGAGTATGATACTAAACTTTATGACAATGAGCAGACTGCGTGGGCGGCAATCAGAAGTGGATTTGTTGAAGCTCTCGAAAAGGCTGACACTGGCAAATGGGACGAGATTGACAGTATCCAGGTGATTAACACAGCTAGGACGGTAAGACTAAAAACTCTTTATTTATATTTTCCAGACGAGGTCTTGCCTGTCTACTCTATCGATCACCTGCGTCACTTCCTCTATCTGCTCGGGGCCCCTGAGGTTAAAGGTAATCACTATCAGGTCATGCGGCTGAATCGGGAATTGCTAGATATTTTAAAAAATATCAAAGAGATTGAAGACTTTTCTACCCTGCAACTCAGTCGTTTACTCTATTTCTGGTCAGATCCCAAGGAGTCCCGCAAGATAGTAAAGATAGCCCCAGGAGAAGAAGCCAGGATGTGGAAGGATTGCCTCAATGGTGGGTATATATGTGTTGGTTGGGATGAGATGGGCGATCTTCGGAAATTTGAAACTAATGAAGAATTTAAGAACACTTTTGCAGATATTTATAAGAATGAATACAAGAGCCACAAACCGGCAATTACCAAGAAAGGAAAAGAACTCTGGAGTTTTCGTGAGCTGGAAGCCGGCGATATTGTCATAGCAAACCAAGGCATTTCCAAGATCCTTGCAGTAGGCGAGGTGGTGGAGCCCGGCTATGATTGGCGGCCTGAAAGAAAAGAGTATCAGCACATAGTCCATGTCAAGTGGGATACCAAATACGCCCAGGATATAGAACCTCAGCCATACTGGGCAATGGTCACGCTTAGGGATGTCCCGCCTGCTCTTTATCATAAGATTACCGCCAATCGAGGCGTCGTATCGACAATTCCAGTTGAAGAGGACATCAAGCATATATTGCCCCGGTGTTAAAACATCTAAATTAGC
>AMWB02156450.1_pt2 | contig 33135 bp, 24 predicted proteins | sample 200311 | NCBI WGS metagenome assembly AMWB02 (sample SAMN02737377, study PRJNA173069) | bioreactor metagenome | biome: anode biofilm in microbial fuel cells | place: USA: California | collected 2010-12-16
GTTGTATAATTACCCCGCAGAGGAGGAGCCGTGAAAAGAATCCCTTACGAGATCCGTGTTGGTGAATTGCTGAAAGAGAAGAACCTGAAACTTGTCCTGGCTGAGTCTTGTACAGGCGGGCTGGTGGGAAACCTGATCACCAACATTGCCGGTTCTTCTGATTATTACCTGGGCAGCGTGACCGCCTACGCGTATGAAGCCAAGGAAGCGCTGCTTGGCGTTAATCACGAAACCCTGCTCAAGTACGGCGCGGTCAGCCGCCCGACCGTCCTCGAGATGGCTTCCGGTGTGAGGCACTCGCTCGCCGGGGGTATCCCGCTGGAGACCATCATTGGTGTTTCCATCAGCGGTATAGCCGGACCCGGTGGTGGAATGCCGGATAAACCCGTAGGCACGGTCTGGTTCGGCATGAGCACCCCCGATGGCGACTGGGCCTGGCGCTACCTTTTTGATGGAAACCGGGTAGAAAATAAACGCTCCGCGGCCCGTACCGCCCTCAAACTGGTGATTGCCTATCTTTCCGGCATCCTGCCCCCTGAAACCATCCCCTAACAATCTCTTTATAAGCCGGGAAAAATGCAACGATCCTCTGTTCGTGTACTGATCCTTACCGCAGATGCGGGTTTTGGTCACCGCAGTGCTGCGAAAGCCGTGGCTGAAGCATTGCACAATCGCTACGGCGACCAGGTTGTGGCAAGTATCGCCAACCCGCTGGACAGCAGGCTCGCACCGATCCTCTTGCGCGAATCTCAGACCGATTACGACCGCTGGGTCAACCAGGTACCCGAACTGTACAAGCTCGGCTATGAGGCAAGCTCGACCCTCATCCCCACCCGCATGCTCGAGGATGCCCTGGCAGTGCTCCTTTTCGAAGCCATAAAAGAAACTTATTCGATCCACAAACCGGATGTTGTATTAACCACCTACCCCCTTTACCAGGCAGCAATTGCTCTTTTGTACCGCACCCGCAAGATCCACATCCCTGTCTTTACCGTGGTGACCGACCTGGCTACCGTTCACCGATTGTGGTTCCACAAAAAGATGGATGGCTGCCTGGTGCCCACTCGCATCGTGGCAGAGATGGCCGTCAGTAACCAGGTACCCGCTGCAAAGGTGTGCATCACAGGAATACCGGTTTACCCGGATATTACGCTCGAATCCCGTTCCCGTGAAGAGATCCGTGCCGACCTTGGGTGGCAGGCAGGCATCACCACGATCCTTGCGGTGGGCAGCCGTCGCTCCAACCGGCTGGTGGAGATGCTCAACATCGTCAACCACTACGGCGCGCCTCTGCAGTTAGCGGTGGTCGCCGGAAAGAATGAAGCGTTATATCAGCAGCTCCATCAGGTTGATTGGCACATCCCGGTTCACATTTACGATTTCGTTGACCGCATGCCTGCCTTGATGAAATCTTCGGACCTGGTCATCAGCAAGGCGGGCGGATTGATCGTCACCGAGTCCCTCGCCTGTGGTCTGCCGATGATCCTCACCGAGATCATCCCCGGCCAGGAGACCGGTAATGCCGAATATGTGAAAGCCGCCGGGGCAGGCGTCACTGTCAACACCCCGGTGGACCTGCTCGAATCACTGCACCACTTCCTGGCGGACAATGGTGCAATGTTGACCAGGTACACAGAAAACGCCCGCGTGATCGGTAAACCTGATTCCGCGTTCAAGGTGGCGGAAATTCTCTGGCAGGCGGCGCATGGGCACGCAGGATGCAGGAAAAATGGTAGCATGCCAAATCCGGAAGAAGGATCACAGTCTTGAATTTGGAATTGGAGTCCCGCAGCGAAAACTTTCCAATCGCCATCATCATTTCCGCCGGGGAGGAGTGGAGAACGGCTCTGAATGTATTTAACGATCCAATGGTAAAACCTTCGCCCATCGGCGATTACTTCACCTCTACATTGGCTGGTCACAACTGCCTCTTTTACCACGGTGGATGGGGTAAGGTCTCAGCCGCGGCCGGTACTCAATATGTGATAGACCGCTGGCACCCGGAACTGCTCATCAACCCCGGCACCTGCGGCGGACTGGAGGGACAGATTGCCGTCGGTGAGGTAATTCTCGCTTCAGAAACCGTGATCTACGACATTGTCGAACGCATGGGAGATCAACAAGCCGCGCTGGACCACTACTCAACGCGGATCGATCTTTCCTTCCTTCATCCGCCCTACCCCCACAACGTGCGCGTTTGCCGCCTGGTTTCCGCTGATCAGGATATTGATCCCGGCATGGTGAATCAACTCATCGCTGATTTTCAAGCCGTCGCTGCTGACTGGGAGTCCGCTGCCATCGCCTGGACCGCCGCCCGTAACAGCACCAGGGTGCTCATCCTGCGCGTGGTAAGCGACTTGGTCAGCACCAAAGGTGGGGAAATATACTCGATCGGTGATTTTTCCAGCCGGGCTGATGAGGTTATGCGCCCGCTCTTGCGCGCGCTTCCAGCCTGGATCGATTGCGCTTTCCCTGGTGAACGATAAAAAAACCGGAGCATAAACTCCGGTCATCCATCTTATTCTCGCGGCTTCCCCAGCCTGGCGCGCTCTTCCTCAACGATCTGGATTTCCAGTTTACGGAACAACGGTTGCGGCTGAAGTAAGTTCTGGCCGGGTTGCAGTTGGCTGGGCTCCCAGCTGCCGGTGGCACCCGTGTGGTCGTAACGCAGCACAGTATGTTCGCCCAGGCTATCCTTGATCGTTTCGGTTGACTGGCGGCCAAACAAACTGCCCTCATACCCCAGAAACCCGTTCAGGCGGTCGCAGGTGAAAGGCAGGAATGGAGCGAACAGGATCTTCAGAGAATCGATCGCTTTAAGCGCTGTGTAGATCGCCCGCCCTGCCGCCGCTTTGTCTGTCTTTACCATTTGCCACGGTGCAGTGATGTCCAGGTACCGGTTTACCTCCGAAGCCAGGCGCATCGCTTCGGCCAGGGCTGCGCGCAGGTGCACTGCTTCCAGTTCAGCGCCAACCGTTTTAAAACCATCCTCGATCTCCCGCAGCAGGTCTTCATCCAGCGGGGTGAGTTCACCGGGTTCCGGTACAACCCCCTGCCAGTGTTTGTACGCAAAAGAAAGCACGCGGTTGGCAAGGTTGCCCCAGGTAGCGACCAATTCATCATTGTTGCGGTGGAAGAAATCATCCCAATCCCAGTCGGTATCTTTTGATTCCGGCATGGAAACCGTGAGGTAATACCGCAGGGCATCCGGATCGTAGCGCGTGAGAAAATCGGCAGCCCATACTGCCCAGTTGCGGCTGCCTGAGATCTTCTGCGCTTCGATGTTCATAAACTCGTTCGCCGGGACGTCATACGGAAGAATCAACGGTTGGGGTTGTGCGCTCCCCAGGATCTGGTCCAGTTCGGTTCCCATACCGATCAATTGAGCCGGCCAGATAATCGCATGGAAGGGAATATTGTCTTTTCCGATGAAATAATAACTGCGGGCTCCGGTTTCCTGCCACCAGGAGCGCCACGCATTCGTGTCTCCCTGCAGCTGGCTTAGCTCGATCGACGCGGAGAGATACCCGATCACAGCTTCGAACCACACGTAAAGGCACTTGCTCTCCCACTCTGCACCTTCCTGCAATACCTCCTCCGGCAGCCGGATACCCCAATCCAAATCGCGCGTGATCGGTCTTCCTCGCAGTCCGTCAGCCAGGATCTGCCCCAGTGATTGGCGCAACACGTTTGGCCGCCAGTAACTTTCACGCACCTTCAGAAATTCCACCACCAGGTCCTGCAGCCGGGCCAGGTCAAGAAAAAAATGCTCCGTGCTGCGCAGTTCCGGGGTGCTGCCATCGATCTTGGAACGCGGATTGACAAGCAGTGCGGCTTCCAGCATATTACCGCACTTGTCACACTGATCGCTGCGCGCGCCTTCATACCCGCAGATGTAACAGGTTCCCTCAACATAGCGATCCGGCAGGAACCTTTTTTGGCTTGGGGAATACCATTGATCCTGGCTTTCCTTGTAGAGGTAACCATTGCGTTTCAAGGCGATGAAAACGCTCTGCGCAATGCGGGTGTGATTATCTGTGTGGGTGCTGGTAAACAGGTCGTAGGTCAAACCCAGTTTCTGGAAAAGATCGATGAAGCCGGCATGAAAATGCTGATACACCTCGTACGGGGTACTCTTTTCCGCATCCGCGCGTACGGTGATGGGCGTGCCGTGGCCGTCTGAACCTGAAACGAACATCACCTGGCGGCCGCGTAAGCGCTGGTAGCGCGCAAAGATATCTGCCGGCAGATAAGAGCCGGTCAGGTTTCCCACATGGATTTCCGCGTTGGCATAAGGCCAGGCTGCCGCCACAAGGATGTGTTCAGTCATTTTTCACCTCACTGGTAAGTTCGATGCGGTTATTCTAACACGAATCGTGCTCAATTCCGCCCCGCAGGTTAAAGCCTGACAGGCTCGCAATGGCTGAATGATCGGTTCTTGACAAGTTTTGCAGAAGTTTTGCAGAACTTGACCATATCAAAACCAGATGTTATGATTTTTTCCGAGGAAAAATGACTGACAACAACAATACTCCAATTGAAAATTACACACCGCAGGATCCCCTGCCGGATGAGGAAACCACAACCACACCTGAACCCCGCTCTGCGGCAGAAAGGTTGTGGGATCGCATCATCCACGTTGGGCTTGGCGAAACCACCCTGCGTGTTGGCACCGGTATCGTCTCGATAGCGCTGGTCGTTCTGGTCGTCTGGGTGATGAGCAGTTTCGTTTTGAAGAACCAGGCGCTTCCCACCGAGGAACCTCAACCAACCCAGGCACCTCTGGAGGTAGCCGCAGCGGCACCGACCACTGCAATGGTAGATCCCGAAGAGTTGCTGTACAGTGGTTTTGCCATTCCCCGGCTCGCGCAGATCCACACGGACCGCCCCGCCGCGCAGCGCACCACCATCATAGACTATGTCATCCAGAGTGGTGATACGCTATTCGGCATCGCGGAAAAGTTTGGTCTTAAACCGCAAACCCTGTTGTGGAGCAACCGCCACATTCTTGGGGATGACCCGCATAATATTTTTCCGGGCGTCAAGATTCTCATCCCCACCATGGATGGGGCCGTCTACTTCTGGAATACCGGCGATGGCTTGAACGGGGTTTCGAGTTTCTATAAGGTCACTCCGGATGTGATCATTGACTGGCCGGCCAACAAACTGGACCGCGCCACCCTGGGTGACTTCTCAATGCCAAATATCCCTGCAGGAACGATGCTCTTTGTTCCCGGCGGCGAGGGCGAGTTCACTGATTGGTTGGAGCATTACACGCGCGAACAACCTGCTGTCTCCTCGATTTCCGGCAGTGCCTGCGGGGTGATCACCGAGGGGTACATCGGCAGCGGAACTTTTGTCTGGCCGACCACCGAGACATGGCTTTCCGGTTTCGACTACAGTCCCGAGACCAACCACCGCGCGATCGACATTGCCGGCTCGATCGGAAACCCGGTCTATGCGGTGGATGATGGCGTGGTGGTCTACTCAAACTGGAATGAGCATGGTTACGGCAACCTTATCGTGATCGACCACGGCAACGGCTGGCAGTCTGTTTACGCCCACCTGGATAATTACCTGAAATTCTGCGGTCAGAATGTTGACCAGGGCGAACAGATCGGTATGCTGGGTACAACCGGTAATTCCACCGGCCCGCACCTTCACTTTGAGCTGCGTCACGAAAGCTACGGAGTGGTGAACCCCTGGGACTTCCTGCCGCACTAATGGAATACCCGAACCCCGGTCATCTAAAAAGACCGGGGTTCTTTTTTTTAAACCGTTAACTTGTATAATAAAGTTAGCGAGGTGACTCATGAACTACTATCCCCCAGTGCGCCGTTCCCCGATTGCCGGGGCGTGGTACCCTGATAACCCGGATTTGTTGAAGCGGGAGATTGACAGCTATATCGATCAGGCCGCCGCAGTGACCCTGCCAGGCGAAGTTGTCGGGTTGATCGCGCCCCACGCCGGCTACTTTTACTCCGGTTTGACCGCCGGATACGCATACCGTTGTGTAAAAGGTCATTCATACGATACCTGCGTAGTCTTTTCACCGCTGCATGATTACTCGCCCAATGATCTGCTCACCACCGCGCACGAAGCCTATGCCACTCCTCTTGGACAGGTCCCGGTCGATCGACCGCTGGTGCAGGCGTGTTCACAAAAGATCGCGGACGCCACCGGTGAGGTGTTGCACAACATTGCAAATGATCGCGAACACTCGCTTGAGATTCAATTACCCTTCCTGCAAAGGGCTTTGGTTACCCCCTTTACCCTTGTGCCCATCATGGTGCGCACGCACAACGCGCGCCTGCTTGAATCCACTGCCAGGGCGATAGCCGATTCGCTCAAGGGGAAGACAGTCCTCCTGGTTGCCAGCACTGACCTTTCTCATTTTTACAACGAAAACGAAGCCAACTCGCTGGATTCCACTATGCTGCAAAACATGACCGCCTTTTCCCCGGAAGGGGTGCTCAAAGCCGAGCGCTGCGGCGAGGGCTTTGCCTGCGGTGCCGGAGCGGTTGCCCTCATGCTCTGGACGTCCCGTTTTCTCGGCGCCAGTCAGGTGACCCTGCTGCATCACAGTACTTCTGCCGATGCCTCCGGGGATTCCAGCCGCGTGGTTGGTTACGGTGCCCTCGTGGTAACCCGCTAGAGATCCAGGGATAATTCATCAATGTCTGCTTATGCCCGTGTATCAGTCAACATTCCCCAGTTGACCGGGTTATTTGATTACCGGATACCGCCTGAACTGGAAGGGTCCGTGTTGCCCGGCTCACTGGTGAACATCCCGTTCGGCAGGCAGCCAGTACAGGGCATTGTGGTGGATCTGCCGCAGATCCCCGCGGTAGATGAAACGAAGCTGATCGAAACCCTCGTCGATGGCGAACCGGTACTGACAGGTTACCAGCTCCAGCTTGCCCGACGCATGGCTGAGGACAATCTGGCCACGCTTTCGCAATGCCTTGACCAGATGGTGCCGCCAGGTTTGAGCCAGCACGCCGATATCCTGCTCCACAGGACTGCAGTGGAGATACCAGCGGAGATCACTCCCCTGCAAAAACGCCTGTTGGAATTATTGAACAAGCGTGGAGATCTACGCGGCAGGCAGGTGGACGCTGCCTTGCCAAAGATCAACTGGCGCGATAGCCTGCCTTCTCTCGTAAAACGCGGATTGTTATCCAGCCAATCTGTCCTGCCCCCGCCAGTGGTCCGTCCCAAGATTCTGCGCACCGCTCAATTTGATGCGCCTGCCGCTTGGAGGGATGACCCCACCGTGAAAATTGGTGCGCCCGGCAGCGCTGCCCTGGCGCGCAGGCAGGCAGTCCTGGAATTCCTTGAAGAAAAAGCCATCCCGGTCAACGTTGCCTGGGTATACACCGCGAGCGGAGCCACATCTGCTGATCTCAACCGCCTGGCCGAACTCGGACTGATCCGCCTGGGAGAGACTGAGATCTGGCGTGATCCATTGGAAAACCTGAGGCCGGTACTGACCCGGCCGCCGGTGTTTACCGATGAACAATCTGCCGTCTGGCAATTCCTGGCAAAGCAGTTCGCTGACCCGGCATTACGAAAACCAAACCTGCTGGTGGGAGTCACCGGGTCCGGTAAGACCGAGATTTACCTGCGCGCCGCAGCGGAAGCCCTCGCTGCCGGCAAAGGGGTCATCATCCTGGTACCAGAGATCTCGCTCACCCCTCAAACGGTGAAACGCTTCTTTGCGCGTTTTCCGGGCAAGGTCGGGCTGGTTCATTCAAAACTGTCGCCTGGTGAACGCTATGATACCTGGCGGCGTATCCGCGCCGGGCTGCTGCCCATCGTTGTCGGGGCGCGCAGCGCGCTGTTTTCCCCCCTGCCTGACCCCGGTTTGATCATCATCGACGAAGCTCACGACGCATCCTACCGCCAGGAGGACACCCAGCCGCGTTACCATGCGGTGAATACCGCCTTATCGTTGAGTCGAATTACAGGTGCCTGTGTTCTGCTGGGCAGCGCCACCCCGGATGTTGAGACCCTTTACCGCTTCGAACAGGAGCGCTGGCACGTCATCCGTATGGCCAACCGCATCCTTGCCCACCGGGATACACCCACCGCCGTTCCGGAATATTCCGAACTACCTCCGGTGGAAGTGGTCGACATGCGCCAGGAATTGACCGCTGGCAACCGCTCCGCCATCAGCCGCACATTACACAACGAACTGGCCGGTGTGCTTCAACGCAACGAACAGGCGATCCTCTTCCTCAACCGGCGCGGCAGCGCTTCTTATGTGTTCTGCCGTGAATGCGGGTACGTCCTGCACTGCCCGCGTTGTGAAACGCAACTCACCTGGCACGCTGACGAATCCGCGCTGATCTGTCATACCTGCAATTACCGCCGCCAAATGCCCCGCACATGTCCTTCCTGCGGCAAACCCAACATCCGGCAGTTCGGACTGGGCACCCAAAGCCTCGAAGCCCTGGTGCTTAAGGAGTTTCCCGCTGCCCGGGTGCTGCGCTGGGATGCCGATACCGCACGCTTCAAAGGCGCGCACGACATCATCCTGGACCATTTCACCCAGCATCGTGCCGATATCCTCATCGGCACCCAGATGCTCGCCAAGGGGCTGGATCTGCCGCTGGTTACGCTGGTAGGGGTGGTGCTGGCGGATGTGAGCCTGAACCTGCCTGATTTTCGCGCCGCTGAACGCACCTACCAGCTCCTCACCCAGGTTGCCGGTCGGGCTGGACGCAGCGGCCGTGGAGGACGAGTGATCCTGCAAACTTTTCAACCGGACCATTACGCCATCCGGGCAGCGGCAACTTACGATGCTGAAGGTTTTTATAAAACCGAGATGGCCTGGCGGGAGCGCGCCGCATACCCCCCTTATTCGCGCCTGTTGAAGATCGAATTCCGCCACACTGATGCACTGACCGTTCAGAAAGCCGCTCTCGCTGCCGGTGAACAGCTTGCAGGTCAGATTGCGGAGAACCGCTACCGCAACACATCCCTCATCGGACCAGTGCCCTGCTTTTACCAGAAACGCGCCGGCCTGTACCGCTGGCAGCTGCTCATCCGTGGCCCCGATCCGCGGCTTGTGCTGAAAGCGCACCCCCTGACTTCATGGCAGCCCTCCGGATTGACAGTGGACCTGATTCTGGATCCCATTAACCTTCTTTAATAGCAAAAACGGGAGGTCGAACCTCCCGTTTAGCCAGCCTCTTTTACTTGCGAAGAACCTAGTATCCCAGCACTGACCAGGGGTTGACAAAACCACCGTTCAGCCGGACCTCGAAATGCAAGTGCGACCCATACGATCTTCCGGTATTGCCTGCCGCTCCGATCACAGCGCCCTGGTATACACCCTGCCCGCAGGATACATAGATCTGCGAAAGGTGCGCGTAAACGGTCTCGTATCCATTTCCATGGTCGATGACAACCAGGTTGCCATAACCGGAGTCGTTCCATCCGGCGTAAACAATCGTTCCATAATCCGCTGCAAATACCGGATCTCCGGTCCAGGCGGAGAGGTCAATTGCCAGGTGATAGCTTGAAAAATCAAACCCGGAAAGGGATGTCTGGTTGGTCGGGTATACAAAACTTCCAGAGCCGACATAAGCGTAATTGGTTGATGCGCAGCCGCCAGGTCCAGCGATCTCACGGGTAGCACCAGACCCTGAGGAGTAGGGGATGGGAACGATCCAGGATTTGATCTCGCGATATCCACCCGGGATCATCACGTATTCCAATCCATCCGTCGAGGGCATTGTCACATCCATGTGATTGGAGGGCCAGCGGATGATGTCAGCGACGTTCACATAATATTTTTCCGCCACCTTTTCTAGCGAGTCGCCCTCTTTCCATTTGTAGTACACGCCGTCTGTGGGCGGAATGGTTAATCTCCAACCGGGGCTCAGGAATGTGGGATCGTCGTTGAGTAGATCATAATTCGCATAAAGGATGGACTCGGCTTCAAGATTATATTTTCCAGCAATCCCAAAGATCGTATCGCCCTCTTCCACCGTGTGTTTGATGGCAAAATGACGCGTACCTTCCGGGATTTCAGTTACAGGTTTCACAGCCCGAACCAACGCGTAATCCACCCTGCTCCTGCTGATCTCAGGAAGGTCGATCGGACTCGTTTCAGCCACCTGTACAGGTCCTGCTCGCTGATTGAACTTTTCCAACGGGTTAAACCGGAATAATACTGCCAGTAATACCGCTACCAGTAAAAGGGTGCCACCCCAAGCGAGGATGTTTGCCCCGGATATCGCCGCTTTTTTCGCTTGCACGGGTGTCTCGGCGGTGATGTTTTTCTCCTGCTCTGCCGCAACCGGTGCTTCCACGGCTTCTTTTTTCTTTACCACTAATCCTCCGTCAGGTTCTCCAAAAATTCCTGGTTGTCCTTACTACGCGAAAGTCTTTGCAGGATCGCTTCGGTGGCGACCGCGGGGTCCATACCGGCACCCTGCGGCGGGTTACTGATCATTTGCAGATACATGCGCCGCATCAGCCAGGCACGCGGCAGGATGTCAGGACCAAGCAGCAGGTCTTCGCGGCGGGTGGATGAGCGCTCAATATCGATCGCCGGAAAGACGCGTCGTTCCTGCAGCCTGCGGGAAAGATGCAATTCCATGTTGCCGGTACCCTTGAATTCCTCGTAAACCACGTCATCAAGTCGCGAACCGGTATCCACCAGGGCTGTGGCAATGATGGTAAGCGAGCCGCCCTCTTCAATATTGCGGGCTGCGCCAAAGAACTTCTTCGGCGGGTACAGCGCAGACGGGTCCATGCCGCCGGAGAGCGTTCGCCCGGAGGGATTTACCACCAGGTTGTACGCCCGCGCCAGCCGGGTTAACGAATCCATCAGGATCACGACATCACGGCCGATCTCCACCAGGCGCTTGGCGCGTTCAAGTGTGATCTCTGCCGTGCGTACATGCGCGCTGACCGGTTCATCAAAGGTGGAGGCAACCACTTCCGCGTCCACCGAGCGGTCCATGTCGGTCACTTCTTCAGGGCGCTCACCGATGAGCGCGATGATCAGGTGGATCTCGGGATTATTGGCTGTGATCGAGTTGGCCAGTTGCTTCAGGATGGTGGTCTTGCCGGCTTTCGGCGGAGATACGATCATGCCACGCTGACCGCGCCCGATAGGGGCGATGAGGTTGATCAAGCGGGAAGCCAGGATGCTGCGATCGGTTTCCAGATCAAAACGCTTGTCCGGAAAGATCGGTGTCAGGTTTTCAAATGAGATCCTTTTGCGCATTTCCTCTGGCGCGATCCCGTTAACAGTCTCCACTTTGAGCAGCCCGTAATGTCTTTCCGCGTCACGCGGCGGGCGCACCACACCAATCACCAGGTCGCCCATGCGCAGGTCATGCCGGCGCAACTGAGCCTGGGATACATACACATCCTCGGGGCCAATTGAATAATTCGTGCGCAGGAAACCTACACCTTCCGGTGTGATCTCTAACACCCCGCCGCGCATTTCAATACCTTCTTTCTCAGCCTCCGCCCTGCGGATGTTGATGATCAGGTTTTCCTTTTTCATACGCTGAAAGTTAGGGAGGTTGAGCTCTTCTGCAACCTTGCGCAACGAAGCCAGGGAGGCGTTTTCCATTTCAAGAATTTTCATTTTTGCGTTGTCCGTCGATTTTATATAGGATATTGACAATCCAGCCTGTGGGAAGGTCTGGCATTACTGTTTTATTTTCAGAGGTGGGATTTATTGTGTTCCGGTTTCATCAAACGATACCGGGGATTACCTTTTCAATAGTGTCATAACTCAAGTAAAATGAGTATATCATGGAAGAAATCCTGATGCAAGTCAAGGATATTGGTAAAATTAACTTAATTGCAAACAATGAGGATGGATGAAATTCCCTTTAAAGTCAATATTATCAGTACTGATCCTGGGTTTACTCTTCACATCAGCCTGTTCCAACCAAATCGCTGGCGCTCCGCTACTGGTCAATCCGCCCTATGAGATTCTGGTAACCGCAACCTCCCTTCCGGACGGGATTGTAACGCCTGAACCTACCGCCTTTGTGGAACCCACCGCCACACCTGAAGTAAAACTCTGCCGCACCAGTGTGGTGCGCGCCATCCCGGAATACAATAACAAGAACCTGGTCAATGCCTTTCAAACGGTTGATCCGTTCGTTGTGTTGACCATTGATGACGGGTACTCCAACTCCGTTCTGGATCAGATGCTGGATATACTGGAAGCAAATGATACCAAAGCCACCTTCTTCCTGGTCGGAACTTCGTTTGGAGAAAAGATACAGGCTGACACGTTAAAACGCCTGGTCGAGAACGGCAATGATATTGCTTACCACTCCTACGCACATCCCGAGGTGAGTTTTATTGAGGCAATGTCATTGGAGGATTGGCTGCAGGATTACCGGTTATGGTCTGATGCCTTACGTGGGGTGATCGGTGAGCAATTGTTTGACGAGGGTGTGGTGCCGTACGCACGTGCCCCTTATGGCGCTTGGACAAGCGCATTTATGACATCGCTCGCCGAGCAGGATCTAACCCCTTTTTACTGGAACGCAGATGAGCACACGTTCGAAGCCAACCGCATGCCCCTCCGCGAAGGCAGTATCCTCATTCTCCACATCATCCCTGAAAACCTGGATGAATTGGAACAACTGATGACCACCGACTGGGATGTGTTGAGCCTGCGCGAAGCGCTGGGCGAAGAATGTGATTGATTTAGATTCACAAATTGGAAAAATTAACCCAGGTATTCCTTCAGGTAGCGGCTGCGGGTCGGGTGACGCAGTTTCCTCAGCGCCTTTGCTTCGATCTGCCGGATGCGCTCGCGGGTGACGTTAAAATACCGGCTCACCTCTTCAAGCGTGTGATCTTTTCCGTCGATCAATCCAAAACGTAATTCCAGTACCTGACGTTCACGCTCTGAAAGACCCGCCAGCGCGTTCTGCACCTGCTCACGCAGCATTTCTCGTGCTGCGGCGTCCATCGGTTCCAGCGCTTCATCATCTTCAATGAAATCACCGAGCTGGCTGCTTTCTTCATCACCCACCGGCCGCTCCAGCGAGATCGGCTCTTCAGCCGATTGCAGGATGCGTTGAACCTTCATCGTCGCCCATGACCAGCGCCGTTGCAGCTCGCCGTCCAGGGGCTGGTTGGTTATCCTGGCTCTTTTGATCGCGTCTGTATCCTCAGTTGCCATCAGGTCGGAGTGCAGCGCCAGTTCCTCCAACGTCGGTTCTCTGCCCAGTTCCTGTACCAGGTTGCGCTGCACCCTCAGGATGCGCGTGATCGCCTCAAACAGGTGCACAGGAATGCGGATGGTACGGGCGTGTTCCGCGATATAACGGCTGATCGACTGCCTGATCCACCATGTGGCATAAGTGCTGAACTTGAATCCGCGCGTGGAATCGAACTTGGAAACCGCCCGCAGCAGACCCAGATTGCCTTCCTGAATCAGATCAAGGAAGGAAATACCCCGCCCCAGGTAGCGTTTGGCGATGCTTACCACCAGGCGCAGGTTGGCGCGAATTAACGTCTGATTGGCTTCCTCCGCCCGCAGGAACAGGTCTCCGATCTCTTTACGCAGCACTGACTCGTCCGGCAGACGGCGTTTCAGCCAGGTGCCACCAGGAAGCGAGCCGGTCTTTAACAGGTAACGGAAAAGTGGTTGTGAGATCGCATCCGGAAGAAGGTAAAGACACAGGAATAAGGTAAATGCCTGCCGCACCAGTTCCTCCCAGATCGCGTCTTTTCCCCACAACCCGTTATCAAGGTAATTGCGCAGGTATGAAGGTTCGTCTGATTGCCAGGAATGGCGCAGTAATTGGGCTTCAGCCAGTGTTAAGGTCAGGTCGGGATAATCATCCTGACCAATGCGTTCCGCATCTTCGCGCAGGCGGTTCCACGCAGTAACCAGGTCGTTCAAAATTGCCGAATAAAGCGCTTGTAGATGGCCATCCTGCCCGTGCGGTGGTTGAGTGTGTTTACACAAGTTCGTTACCCGCACTCCCGCTTCGATCCGGGCTGCCAGCCTGAACTCGGAATCCGCATCCAGCAGGTTCATCTGACCGATCTCTTTCAGGTATAAACGAACCGGGTCCTCAGTCAGTTCAAGAGCAATCGAGGAATCCTCCAGTAATTCCAGCGGATCTTCGATAACCACATCCCCCCATTCGCCGCTATTATTCAATTGGTTGTTCTCGTCGTCATCCTGGTTGTTGCCTTCGTTGTCCGGTCCCGAATTGCTGGTGGGCACCACCCCGTTTGAATTCTTATTATTTCCGGCGGGTTTCTTTTTAACCACCTTCTTCTGAACCGGTGTGCTGGAAACTTTTTTTACCGCTTTTGCGGCTTTTTTTTCCACCGGTTTAGATTTATTACTTGCAGGTGAATTTTCTTGCATCAACGTGGAATCCCCTTGGTGTTCAGGGTCGGATAACATTGGTTAACTATACCATAAAGTGATTTTCTAACGCTTGTTCGGAAGCCGGTTCAGTGCCTGGTCCAATTTTCCACGCGTTAGCATGTTTTCCATGACCATTGATTGCAATGCCTGGTCGGTCAGGTCAGTTTGTTCGTCCTCCTGCAGGAAGCGCAGTTGATTTAAAGCCTGGTTAATGCGGATCAGGCGCAGAGAGATCAATGTCCGATACAACTCGCTGATCAACCGTTCCGGATCCCGCTCATCGATCAGGATGTCCACGGTTACTTCGCGCAGTCGCTCGGTCAGCTCATCTGAAGCGTTTTCTTTGATGAAGTCCAGGATATCGAGTTCATCCTGCCGTGAACCTTTTAGCAGCAGCTTCGCCAATTCGTTGTTCTGCGAATCTTCGAAGTCAGCGTCTGTAAAACGCACCAGGCCGGCGACTTTTAATGCGCGTTCAAGCTCAAACAGGCGTTCTGTGTTTTGCAGCAGCAGCGCCAGGCAGTGTTTTTCCAGCTGTAGGCTGCGGTTGTCAACGGTTTTCACCTCAACCGGGGTCTGAGCAGGCGCACCAGTCGTATTGCCTGCCCGTGTGGCAGGGCGCCTTGACCGGCCGCTCACCCGTTGACTGCCCATTAGAGAGCGTTCATCCACCTTCAACAGCCGTGCCAGCTGCTGGCGGTATGTATCACGTTCCACAGCCGAAGGCACATCCTCGATCAAAGGGATGATCTGTGAGGCAATGGATGACCGCACTTTGGCATCTTCCAGGTCCTGCCCGGCTGCCAAAGACTCCATCACATGCACGACGATCGGTTTGGCACTGTCCACAATTTTTAACCAGGCTTGCGCGTCCTGCAACACAACATCATCCGGGTCCTTCCCTTCGGGCAGGGTCGTGACGCGCACATCCGCTTGCAGCCTGGCTTCATGTTTTAATAAACCGCGTGGATCGTAAGTGAGTTCGGTCTCATGATCCAGCGCCTGTCGGGCGATCTCAACGCCGCGTAAAGTGGCTTTTTCTCCGGCGGTATCCGCATCGAGTGCCAGCACGATCCGGCGGGTGTATTTCTTTAAATAACGCAGCTGATCCTCGTTGATCGCCGTTCCCATCGGTGATACGCTGTTGGCATAACCGCTCTGGTGCAGCGCAATTACATCCAGGTAACCCTCTACGATCACCACCCTGTCCTGCTCACGGATAGGCTTTTTTGCCAGGTTCAAACCGTAGAGTAACCGGCTTTTATTGAAAAGCGGCGTTTGCGGAGAGTTGAGGAACTTGGGTATGTCGTTGGGGTCAAGGATGCGTGCGCCAAAGCCGGCCATCTTCCCGGCAGCATCACGGATCGGAAACATAACGCGGTTGCGGAACTTGTCATAATAACCGCCGGAATCACGCTCGTTGATTAATCCTGCTTCGGCCATCCTCTCCAGCGCGTGACCTTTACCGCTCAAATGTCCCAGCAAAGCCTCATACGAATCCGGCGCGTACCCCAGTTCAAACCGCTGAACCGATTCGAGAGTGATACCCCGTTTGAGCAGGTAATCCAGCGCCGGTTTGCCGGCGGGAGTCTTGAGCAATTGGAACTGGTAATATTTAACGCTTTCTTCGAGCAGTGTGCGCAGGGTCTCATATTCGTCTTCTTTTTCTCTGCGCTCAGGCGTCATGGGTTCCAGCTCAACGCCTGCCTTTTGTGCCAGGAACTTTAGCGCCTCGGCAAAATCCCAGCCTTCGCGTTTCATCACAAACTTGAAGATATCACCGCCCTCGTTACATTGACCAAAGCAACGCCAGGTACCGTTATCCGGAAAGACGGCAAAAGCCGGTGTCTTGGAATTGGGATGGAACGGGCAAAAACCGGTGTAACTCTTGCCGGAACGCCGCAGCTTCACCGTTTCTGAAACGATGTCAACAATATCCAGCCTTGCCTTTATCTCATCAACCGCTGTCATTTTTTAATTGTATTCCAGAAATTAATTGAAACATGGGCGGGTCACTGGCTCCCGTAAGTTTAGAACCCTTCCAAGCGTGATAGGTCTGCCACACCCGCGGTCAATGCGGCAATACGCTGGAGCATTCCCAGGCGGTTACCGCGCACACGTGCGTCATCAGACATGACCAGCACAGATTCAAAGAAGGCGTTTACCGCCGGGATCATTGGCAGGAAAGCATTCAGGGTATCATCCAGGGAACCCGATTTCCTCTGGTTTGATTCAGCCTTGAGTAATGCTTCAAACAATGCCTTCTCCGTGGGATCCTCGAACAATTGCGGGGCGATGGAATAAATTTCCTTTTGGTCTCGTGTAATGCGCACGCAGCGCGCGTATGCCTGCAGGATGGTGCTCCAATCCTCCCGCGCAACCCATGTGCTCAAGCCCTGCACAGCGCGAAGCGCGCCGGCAGGGTTGTTTTGTTGTTCCGCCAGCACCGCTTCCACTACATCGTACCTGAATCCCTGCTCGATGAGGTTGCTACGCTGCCGGCCGCTGATGAATTCAGCGCAGGCTTGCAGACTTTCTGCGCTGGCGTCCAACGGCAATTTTTCGGCTGCCAGTTGCATCCATTTACGCAGGTCAAAGTCCAAATCAAAAGTGGAAAGCAGCTGAACCAATCCGATGGCTGCTCTGCGCTGTGCGAACGGATCTTTTGTGCCGGTCGGAGCCAGTCCCGCAGCGAACAACCCCACCAGTGAATCCAGCCGGTCAGCGATCCCAACCGCCAATCCGGGTTTTGTGACCGGCAGCTTATCGCCGGTAAAGCGAGGCAGGTAATGCTCGCTGATGGCCTCCGCTACAGCCGGTGTCTCACCTGAATGCAGGGCGTAATACCTGCCCATGATCCCTTGCAGCGAGGTCATTTCCACCACCATATGGCTCACCAGGTCCGCCTTGCACAGGGTGGCGGCGCGCAGAGCGGTCACCTTTTCCTGCGTGGTCAACATCAGCGCATCTGCCAGAGGTTCCACCAGCGCGGTTACCCGCCGGGATTTATCCAGCATCGATCCCAGTTTGTATTGGAATGTTAACGTACCCAACCTGCCCAGTAGATCTTCCAGTTTGTGCTGCAGATCTTCCTTGATGAAGAAATTTGCGTCTGTAAAGCGTGCCCTGATCACCTGTTCGTTGCCATCGGTCACCACATCCAACCCGCGCCCATCCCCGTTGCGCACGGCAATAAAATAGGGCAGCAGCGCTCCTGTGGCGTCGAACACCGGAAAGTAACGCTGGTGCTTTTTCATCACCGAGATCAGCACATCCGCCGGGAGCTCAAGGTGCGAGGGGTTAAATTTTCCCAGCAGCGCGGTCGGTGCTTCCACCAGTTGATTCACTTCATCCAGCAGCACCTCGTCAATGACCAGCGATCCGCCCACTTCAGTGCACAAACGATTAATCTGCGCGCGGATTGTATCCCGGCGTTCCTGTGGATCCAGCAAAATCCCCTGGCTGCTGAGATAACTCCGGTATTCATCCAGTGAATGGACCGCCATGCTGGCCGGCTCGTGGAAACGCAAACCATGCGTCACGTTCCCGGCTGTGAGCCCGGCAAATTCAAACGGCACTGCACCTTCTCCGTGCAGCGCAAGCAGCCAGCGAACCGGCCGCGAGAAGGGAACGTTGGTATGGTTCCAGCGCATCGTTTTGTCGAATTTGATCCCCTCCACCAACCTGGCCAGGGCATCCCTCAGCACCTTGTGTGCCGGGTGACAGACTTCCTTCACGACCGCCACCAGGTAGGAACCCCCATCGATCTCCCGTGTTTGCAGGTCGTTCACACTCACACCCTTGCCCTGGGCAAATCCTTCCGCCGCACGGGTGGGGTGTCCGTTTTCGTCAAAACCGCGGCTGGCAGGTGGTCCCTTGACCAGGGTTTCCTTCTCCTGCTGCAAAGCGGCAAGCTTTTCGATCATCACGACCAGCCGGCGCGGGGTGCCAACCACAGCGATTGCGCCGTGCGCCAGCCGCAATTCATCCAGCAACCCTGGCACTCGCGCAGAGAGTTGTTCCAGCGCACTCTGCAGGTCTGCGGCAGGTAATTCCTCCGTTCCGATCTCCAGCAGAAAATCCGCGGCTTGTGTCGGGTAATTCGTAGAGGTCGCCTCAACCGTACTGACCTGAACTGGCGCAGCTTCTTTCTTCAGGAACGGAAAATCCAGCTCACGCCTCTGCCCCACGTACGCTTCCGAGACGCGGTGCGCCATGTCACGCATGCGGCTGAACATGGCCTGTCGCTCGGTGACACCCACAGCTCCGCGTGTATCCAGTATGTTGAAGGTGTGCGAGGATTTTAGAATGTAATCATACGCCGGAAGGACCAATCCATTCTTTAGCGCTTCTTCCACTTCCTGTTCATACAGTGCAAGGAGCTGGCGCATTCGGTCAACATCTGCCACCTCGAAGTAGTACTTACTGTGTTCTATCTCACCCTGCAGGTTGATATCACCGTCAGTAAAGGTATCGTTCCAGCGCATCTCCTTGAAATGGTTCACGCGCTGCAGCGGCATGGTGATGCGCTCCAACCCGTAGGTGATCTCCACCGCCACAGGGTCAACCACCAATCCACCCGCCTGCTGGAAGTATGTGAATTGCGTGATCTCCTGCCCGTCCAGCCAGACCTCCCAGCCCAGCCCCCAGGCTCCCAGCGCCGGCTGCTGCCAGTTATCTTCCACAAAGCGGATGTCGTGTTCACGCGGATCGATGCCGATGGCCTCGAGGGAACGCAGGTAGATCTCCTGCGGGTTGCCGGGATCCGGCTTTAGGATGACCTGGAATTGGTAATGCTGCTGAAAGCGGTTGGGATTCTCGCCGTAGCGTCCGTCATCCGGCCGGATGGATGGCTCAACATAAGCCACCTTCCAGGGTTCAGGACCCAGCACGCGCAGGAAGGTACCCGGGTTCATCGTACCGGCACCAACCTGGCTGTAATACGGTTGCCAGATCAGGCAGCCCTGTTCAGCCCAAAATTTTTGCAATGACATGATCACGGATTGAAAATCAAGCACTTTATTCATTGGTTCAAGTCTCCCGGGAGGTGCGGCAATTAAGTGCCCCAATTATACCCCGATAGGCTGATGCGCTTCCTTTTCAGAACCGCTTTACATGGGCTTGCTGATCTGTTTGAGAAACTCGGGGGAATTCAACTTGCGTTCCAGCAGGTAAGTGAGATAGTAATTCTGCAGGGCATCCATTTCCTGGCGGATGGCGGGCGGCGGATTGGCTCGTGCGGCTTCTTTGTAAGTGCTGCGCTGGATGTGCCGCAGGTAACGCAGTGCCTCGACCGAAATCTGCCGCTGACTCTGCCCACGGTGGGAACATTTCGGACACAGCACACCGCCCTGGTCAGCAGAGAAGAACTGGTCGTGCGCGGTGATCTCTTCACCGCAGGCGGCGCATTCGAACAACAGCGGGCGGTACCCCATCAGGTCCAGCAGGCGCATCTCGTAATATTTCACCGGGAGAAAATCATCCTCCTCCGCGCTTAATCTTTCCAGTGTTTCGGTCAGGAGCTTATACAATTGCCAGTGCTGACCCTCCTCGTAGGTAAAGCGGTCGAGCAATTCCACCACATAAGCTGCTTGTCCCATTTTTTGCAGTTCTTCACGGATCGGCTGGTACAGATCAATTGCCTCGGCCTGTGTCACGATCCAAAGATCCTGCCCTTTTGCAAGGACAATGGCTACACGGGTGAAAGGCTCCAGGTGACCCGCTTTTCGGGACTGGATCTTGCGCACCCCCTTGGCAATGGCGCGCAGTTTACCCTGCTCACGCGAAAACAGGGTCAGCAGGCGATCAGCCTCCCCCCAGTCCGAGTGGCGCAGCACGACTGCGTCAACCTTGAGTGTGCGTTCTGTCCTGGGCATGTGCCCTCAGATCAGGTCTTCCGGACGGAATGCCCTGGGCAGCAAACCTTCAACTGTCGTATCGATGTGTACTTTTCCGGCCGTGTCCACGATCAGCACCCGCGTGGCAAGCCCAAATTCCGCCATCACCTGGCGGCAGGACCCGCACGGGGTGCCGGCGTTATCGGTCATCACCACAATGGCACTGAACTCCCGTTCACCCTCTGAGACCGCTTTGAAGATCGCCACCCGTTCAGCGCAGATGCCCGTTGGATATGCCGCGTTCTCAATATTCACACCATCGTAGATCCTACCGCCTGCGGTCAGCAGGGCCGCACCGACCGCGTAATGGGAGTAAGGCGCGTAAGCCCAGTTGCGGGCATGGCGGGCAGTTTCGATCAGTTTCTCGATCATGTCGGCGTCAGTCAATTTCGATCTCGCTTTCCTGTTCATCTGGCATCTCCATCTTCACCGCCTGGATGCGGCCTACGCGCCGGCCGTGAACTTCCTTAACGGTCAGGCGCCAGCCGTCGAAGAAAAGCTCATCACCTTCCATGGGCACGCGCCCCAACTGGCTGTAGAAATACCCGCCCAGTGTATCGGTCTGATCAGTTTCCAGTTCAGTGTCGAGCGCGTCGTTGAAATCATCCAGCGCCACCCGGCCCATGAAAATGTACTCCTCATCAGAAATCTTCTCAACCATCATTTCCTCGTCCTCGTCGTACTCGTCTCGTATCTCACCGACGATCTCCTCGACAATATCCTCCAGGGTCACCAGCCCGGCCATCCCCCCGTATTCATCAACCACCACAGCCAGGTGAATCCCTTTTAATTGCATTTCCGCAAGCAACTCATCCACCTTCTTGGATTCCGGTACAAAATACGCCGGGCGCAGGAACTTGCGCATGTTCTGCCGGTCTCCCGGTGTCGTGTGCAGTTTGAGCAGGTCCTTGGCGTATAGCAAACCAACCACATTATCAATCACATCTTCGTAGACCGGCGCGCGTGAATGCCCCGATTCAACGAAGAGGTTAATGGCGGTTTGCAGTGGTGTTTTCACATCCAGTGCCAGCACTTCGATGCGCGGCACCATGATCTCACGGCACAGCGTGTCTCCAAACTGGAAGATGGAGTAGATCATTTTGCGCTCATCGGGTTCCAGCCCGCCCTCCGGCTCGCCTACCTCAACCCAGGTCTTTAACTCATCCTCCGTGACCGATCCGAGGTTGCGTTGCACAGAATCACGTGTGCCCTGCAAATTGATGAACAAAGCGACCAGGGGGCTGAATGACAAATCCAGCAAATTGGCCACAGGGGCCAACGAGAGCGCCCATTTCTCAGGGTCTCCCAGTGGAAAGCGCTCTACCAGGAATTCAAACCCGATCAGGATTACCAGGATCAGCGCAAAAATACCCATCATGCCGGCGAATGAAACTTCGACCACGGAACGTTCCACCAGTACCCAGGCACAAGCCAGTATCAGCGCGTGTAACAATCCCACCAGGAACCGCAGCGTCGCGCGCAAGCGGTTTTTCTCCAGGATGCGGATGGTCCTTTCCAGCTGTTCCTTATCTTCAGTGCCCTGATCGATCAGTTGAGGCAGGCGCGCGTTTAACATCGCCGCCCGTGTGACTGAAACAAACAGGTCAAGCAGAAAAAAAACGATGAGCAATATCCAGGCTATCAATTAATCTTCCCTCTTCTTCATCACCCTGGCAGGAACCCCTGCCACCACTTCGCCATCTGCCACGTCATGGGTCACCACTGCGCCAGCGCCGGTTTTGGCATTCCTGCCGATCTTCAGCGGCGCAACAAGCATGGTATCTGATCCAATAAACGTGTTTTCACCAATCTCGGTGGGATGTTTATGTTCACCATCATAGTTGCAAGTGATCGTGCCCGCTCCGATGTTGACATTCTCGCCAATGGTGGCGTTGCCGATATAGGAGAAATGTCCCATCTTCACACCGGCCATCAGGTGCGAGTCCTTCACCTCGCCAAAGTTGCCCATGTGTACTCCGCGGCCCAGGTGCGCCCCCTTGCGCAGGTGGCAGAATGGACCCATGCCCACTTCATCCTCCACCACCGCCCCTTCGATTACCGAAGCCAGCAGGTGGCAGTGATCACCAATGCTGGAATCACTGATGATGGTGTCCGGTCCGATCTTGCAGCCTTCGCCGATCACCGTGCTGCCAGTCAGACGGGTGTTGGGCAGTAGAAGAGTATCCCTGCCGATCTTCACTGTTTCCTCAATGTAGACCAGGTCAGGATCGGTCATGGTGACGCCAGCCAGCATATGCGCGCGGTTGATCCTCAGCCGTATAATACGTTCCGCCTCCGCCAGGTGCAACCGGTTGTTGATGCCCAGGGTTTCCTCTTCATCCTCGGTGGTGAGTGCTGTCACAGTTCGTCCTTCGCTCACCGCCACAGCCACGATATCCGTCAGGTAGTACTCGCCTTTGGGTGAGATGCCGATCTTCTTCAACGCCTGCCACAACCAGCGGCTATCGAAGCAGTACGCGCCGACGTTCAGTTCATTGATCTTCAACTGTTCCGGGGTGGCCTGGGCTTCTTCGATGATGCCGATCACGCCCTGGCTGCTGTCACGGATGATGCGCCCGAAACCGCGCGGGTTGCTTGAGCGAACGGTCAGCAGGGTGAACGGTCCCCCGCTGAAAACCTGTTTATCCACCAGGAGTTGCAGGGTTTCAACAGTCAACAACGGCATGTCAGCCGAGATCACCACGATCAGGCCATCCTCGGCTCCCAGCAACGCTTCAGCTGCCTGCACAGCATGGGCTGTGCCCAGTCGTTCCTTCTGCAGGGCGAACTCAGCCGCATCCCCGACTGCTTTTTGGACCTGTTCCGCGCCATTGCCGATCACGACCACCGTGCGTTGCGATCCCAGGCTGGAGGCCAGGTCGATCGAGTAACGCACCAACGGTTTACAGTTTAGCGGATGCAGTACTTTGGGCAGGCTCGAATACATCCGGGTGCCCTGACCGGCAGCAAGGACAATGGTTGAGATCTTCATTTTTGACTCCACTTAGAATAAATCCCTTATTAACAATTCTACACCGAAAGAAATACGAGCCCCGCACATGTCATCCATGCGCGACGCTCGCAAACTAAAGTACAGATCGGGTCTATCAGGCTTAGGTTTTTTCTTCATTACTTTTACTGCCAAGGCTGGGGCGCCTGGATTCGAACCAAGATCCACAGATCCAAAGTCTGGTGTGCTGCCGTTGCACCACGCCCCAATCTTTCCCTGTACAGCGCCCTAGATTCTAACACAAAACCACCTGGATTGAGGATTCCAACTGCAGTCTTAATCCTCCGGGCAGGTTTGCGCCAACGTGAAGTTTTCAATGTCCTTCATCGCGCTGCGTGAGGTAACATCCAGGTCCAACCCGCACAAGTCAGGTCGGGCAACCATCACCTTCACATGGAAGAACAACGGAATTACCGGTAATTCATCCGATAAGATCTCCTGCATGCGCTGATGCTGGTTAAGCGCCAATTCCCTGTCCAGTCCCGCCGCGAGCGCGGTTTCGCAGGCAGCGTCATACTCCTTGTTCGACCAGCCGCTGATGTTCACGCCGCCGTAGCGCGTTCCGAGCCACTTGTTGGCCGCCTTGGGAACTTCGGAGGACGTGAAAAGAAAACACGGCGGTTGGCGTCCGGTCGACCAGGCCAGTTCCGCCAGGTCAAAATTGCGTCCAAAAACCAGCCCATCCGGTCCGCCAGCGTACATATCCGTTACCGGCAGGTAATTGGTGGTCACGCCAATGCCGCAATCACCAAGGGATTCAAAGATCACCTTTCTGACGTCTGTGTGCAGCACGCTCTCAGTGGTGTAGTAATTCAGCACCAGTTGGGTATTGGAGAAGATACCCGGGATGGTCATTGCCACCCGCGGTGTTGCCGGGTCTCCATCGGTGTCCAGCCACCCGGCTTCTTCCAGGAGCTGGTTGCCCAGCACCACGTTACGCTCATATGCCGTCAAACCCGTTGCGGCAAAGGGATGGTTCGGCGGCAGGTAGGTCTCCGGAATGACTGATTGACTCAGGGTAAACTCGAACTTGATCCGTTCCCGGTCCAGGCAGTAGGCGATCGCCTGCCGCACACGCACATCGCCGTAGTAATCCTGGCGGTCCTCGTAGGGGTTGTAAACATCATCATACGAAGCCGGTTTGATCCCGAGCGTCAATGCTTCCCACTCGGGTCCCATTCCGGAAAATGATTTCAACTTACCCTGTTCTGCCAGTTCACGCACCCCCAATAACTGTGTCTCGAGCCCAACCGTCGTGTCCATGATGTCGCATTCGCCCGTCACCATCATGGAAAGGTCGGCTTCAGGTGTGGAGGGAATAAAACGGTAGACCACAACATCAAAGTATGGCAGGCCCTCACCGGCGCGGTAATAATTGTTGTTCTTCACCAGCCGGATGTGATCCCCTTTCACCCATTCATCGATCTGGTAAGCGCCCCATCCCAAGGGTGTCTCGTTCGTCAGTGCGTCGCTGTTCAACTGCTCTGCGCTAAGCTCGCCCAGTTGATGTTGCGGCAGCGGCGACCAGAAGAACGCTGATGGGTTCAGGGTCAGGTAACCGGGTTGTCCGGTCCACTGCACGGTCAATGCGTCCAGCGCAGTATATGAAAGCGTCCGCTCAATATTTGTTTTCGTCACGGTAGTTGCCGGATCGGTACTCACCGTAAAGCTGAAGACTGAATCCTCCGCGGTCAACGGCTCGCCATCAGACCAGGTCACACCTTCCATCAATTTGAAGTTGACCACCATCTGGGATAGCTCCAATTCTGTTTGACCATCCCATTCCACTGCACAGGTTGCCGATGTGCAGCCCGCCGGAAAGACCTTTACACCCTTCTTCAAAGCCACGATATCTCCGGTCACGTTCGCCACCGGGTCGCCCTCGCTCACCGCGGCAGCCTGCAATGTGATACCGCCGTTATCAAGCGTGGGCAATTTCTGTAAAATCACCGGCGCGGGTTCAAAGTTTTCCGTATCGATCGGACCGTCGTAAATGGCTTCCAGCACGCTCCACTTAGCCCGCGAAGCATCACCATACAGGTACAGGTTCTGCGGTTCTGCCCCGGTGCACACCACCAGCGTCTTGGGTGGAATAGGGGTGGGCGTTGGCGGGAGCGGAGTTGCAGTTGGGGCGGGCGTTTCAACTGCGGGTGCAGCCGGGCCGCAGGCGCTGAGCAGCAGCAGGCCGATCAGCAGTGAAAGCAGCACCGTTTGGGAAAGCAAGCGTCGATTGTGAGTCATCAATATAGTATCCTTTGCTCTAACAATGAACCAATTATAAAGCATTGTAATTAAGAAAAAATACAGCCCCTGTTTGAAGGGGCTGCAGGATTGAGCAAAACAATTCTACGAGCGTCCGCGCATTCGCGGATCGAGCACATCGCGCAGGGCGTCGCCGACCAGGTTCCATCCCATCACGAAGAAGACCAGTGTCAAGCCGGGATAAATCACAATGTACCAGTACTGCCCCAGGCTGGTGATCCAGTTGCGCGCAAAGCTAAGTACCTGCCCCCAATCTGCATAACCGATCTCGGTACCGATACCCAGGAAGGAAAGCGCGGCAAAACTGAGCACCACATCGCCAATACCGAGGGAAGCCAGCACCATTGTCGGGAAGATCGCGTTGGGCATGATATGCCGGAACAGGATGCGACCATCCTTAACCCCGGAGACTCTGGCGGCAAGGACAAAATCGCGTTGCTTGACCGAAAGAATATCACCGCGGATGATACGCGCATAACCCATCCAACCGAATGTAATCAACGCCAGGATGGCCGGAATGAGGCTCCTCCCGATCACCGGGGTGAGCACCGCCGCCATGATCAGCGCCATCATGATGAACGGCACTGTCATAAACACATCAACAATACGCATGATCAGGTTGTCGACCCATTTGCCATAGTACGCGGCAATTGAACCGATGATGATCCCGATCAATACCGTTGATACCACCACGATAAAGCCGGTGCGGAAAGCGGTCCGTGTACCCCAGATAATGCCGTAAAAGATGTCGTACTGACCCTGGGCGGTTCCCAGCAGGTGCACCCAATCGTCGTTACCGGTGACAGCTTTGTACCAGAAGGGAATATCCGGTTTATTCCTTTTCCACTCGGTGCCGGGCGGTTTGGGTTCACCGCTAAAGCCGTCGCGCGGGATCTTATACGGGTCTTTTCCGACCGGTGGAGCAATGACCGGGGCAAAAATGGCGATCAGGATAAAAAGAGCGATCAGTGTAAAACCAATGATCGACGCAGGGGTCTTGCTCAACCCCTTGACGATACGGTAATTCTCGGGTCCAAGGAAACGTTCCAGCCAACTGATCTTGCGATCCGACACCACTTCCTTGAGCAGGGTGTTATCACCACTTGGTGTTGTTTGTTCTGTCATGTTAATCTCCTCAGTCCAACCGCACGCGGGGATCAATAACACCATACAAAATATCCACTACCAGGTTCGCGATGATCAGGATGAAACCGTTGAAGATGGCAAAACCGAGCACGGTGACCACATCCAGCTGCTGCGCAGCGTTGGCGGCAGCCTGTCCAATGCCGGGATAGTTGAACACGGTCTCGGTGATCACCACGCCGCCCAGCAGACCAACCACACTCATGCCCGCCATGGTGACGATTGTCAGCATCGCGTTGGGTCGTGCATGCTTGTTGATCACCTCTTTTTCCTTCAACCCCTTGGCGCGCGCGGTGGTCACATATTCCATACGCAGTGTTTCAAGCATTGAGGATCGTGTCACGCGCACAAAGGTGGCCCAGCTGATGTAGGAAAGGGTGAGGATGGGCAGGATCATGTGCCGCATCGCATCCCAGAAAATATCAAAGCGGCCATTCAACAACGCATCAAAGGTCAGTAATTTGGTATATCGGGTGAATTCTCCGCTGATCACCACCTGGGTGACCCAGTCAGAGTTTTTCCCGGGTAAGAACCACCCCAGTTGACCATAGAACAGGATCAATACCAGCAAACCGAACACAAACGTCGGAAAAGAGGTACCCACAATACTGAACACCCTGGCAGCCTGGTCGATAAACCCATTTTGGTGCACAGCCGCCTGGACCCCCAGCCAGATACCCACCGAAAGCATGGGGAACACCGTCCATATGGCCAGGTCAAGCGTATTGGGGAAACGATTCTTGATCATATCGATGACGGGCTGGGAGCCGGTTCGTGAATAACCAAAGTCGCCGAAAATGATGCCGCCTTCCCGCTCACCGCTGACTGGATCCTTGACACCGGTCAACCAGCGCCAGTATTGTTCGTAGATCGGTCTATCAAGCCCGTATTTACGAATGATTCCCCGGATCTGGTTCTCGTTTTTCGGAAAATCCTTCACATATAATGCAGACCGTTCCACAGGGCCCAGGAACTGGAGCATACCAAAAATGATAATGGTGACTCCAAACAGCAGTACCGGGACCAGCAGCAGGCGGCGAATGATGTAATTGGTCATTGAACACCTCAAATCAGGTTTTGCTGTGCGGAACAGATTGAATCTTCAACAAATTCAATCCATTCCGCAGAGAAAAACAGCGGGGGTTCATGCGGGAGCCCGTAACAGGCTCCCGCATGTGTATTTCAAAGAACTCAGTCAGCCACTACTCAATGAAGAAGTTGAAGAGAATGGCATCCTGTTGCAAACCGGGGCGACCGATGTACAGGCGCAGCGGGTTGTCATTGGCGGTATCGCACAGCTCGAACCTTTCAAGGCCAAGCTTTTCGGTATCCACCGTGCATACATTCGCATCGGGCAGGTAGGTGTTGGTTGCTGCGTCGTAAACACGGGCAACACTCACCAGCGGATCGACCTGGGTGCGGTACTCGGCGGGGACGACGATTGAATCGGCGTCACCAGCCTGCAGCATCGCGAAGCGGGTACCGAATTCGCCAACTTCGACGATCAGGACCTGCTCGAGGGCAGCGGGCTCACGCCAGTATTCGTCATTACGGACGAGGGAGACTTCGGTTCCGGGGGTCCAGTAATCCAGCTTGAAGGGGCCGGTACCGTTGGCGATCGGGGTGAAGGGATCTTCAGCCGAGGTCATGCCGTAGAAGTTCTGCCAGGTATCGCAGGTGCCATCCCATCCGCCGTTCTCGATGACCCATTCCTTGTCCATGACGGAACCCCAACCATTGGCGATGGTCGCCAGGAAGGGACCCCAGCTTTGTGCGAGGGTCATGGTCACGGTGCCGGCGGCATCGTCAGCCACGATCTTGGACTGAACGGTTTCGCAGGCAGCCTTGAGGACAGCCGGATCATTGGCGAGCAGGGTTTCGCGGTCATCAGCGGAAGCGAAGTCATCAACCAAACCGGTGATGTCATCAACGCCTACACCGAAGAAGGGCTCAGCCAGCAGCCACTGCGGGGAGGAATAACCACCCTGCAGCAAACCGCGCTGGAAGGAGTAAGCGACATCTGACGGGGTCAGGTCGCCACCCTCGTGGAATTTTACACCCTGGCGGATGTTGAAGGTCCACACGGTGCCGTCTTCAGAAGTTTCCCAGGATTCAGCCAGTTGCGGGACGAATTTGTCGGTGGCTTCGCCATCATAGAAGACGAGTGTCTCGTAGATGTTCTGGATAACTTCACCGGAAGCGGTGTCGTAGGAAAGCGCGGGGTCGAGTGTATCCGGTCCACCGGCGATGGTGACGTACTTGAAGACACCGGGATCGGTCGGATCGGTGGGTTTGGAGATAGTGTAGTAGTAGATGTTCGAGAAGATCGGGTTCATCACGCGACCTTCAACCCACTTCTGCTCGTAACCATGGGAGGTGGCGAGGACTACGGGGATGCCAGGAGCTTCTTCGTAGTAAAGCTGGTTGAATTTCTTGTACACCTCGTGGCGGGCAGCGGGATCGAGCAGCGCAACACCCTCATCAAGTAAAGCCTTGAACTGGGTCTTCAACTCATCCGGCATGTTCTGGCGGGCGCCATAAGTACCGGTGGTGTAGGGCTGATACCAGTTGTGGGCATCATGAATATCTTCCAGCCAGCCGCCGGTCATGATGGGAATTTTCTTGGCGCGCTGGGCAGCCAGGTAGGAAGGCCAGGGTAGACCAAGGATCTCAACGCTGAACTTTTCATTTACTTCAGCGAGATTCGCCTGCAGGACCTCAGCCATGATCTGGCGGGTGGTATTGCCGGTGTTGTAGAGCATCTGAACGCGGAAACCCATCTCCCAAACGTCGTCGGGGTCTTCACCAGCGGGGACGCCGTCTTTGTCAACGTCGGCCAGCTTGAATTCCTCGGCGCATTTCTCGAGATCGTTGAAGTAGAAGGGTGCATCCGGGTCATAGCCGGGCATACCGGGCAGGGAAAGGACCTTGGATTGAATGGCTTCACCCATATAGACTTCGTTGATCATCACATCCCAGTCGAAGCAGTAGGCAAAAGCCCTGCGGATGTGGACGTCATCGAAGAAGGTTGGGGGAATACCATTGCCGTCAAGTTTGTTCGAGCCCAGGTATGGGTTCAAAACAACTTCTTCAACGGGTTCCTCAACTGGGGCTTCGGTCGCAACCGGTGCCTCAGGTGCCGCAGGTTCTGCCGTGGCAGGTGCTGCGGTTGGGGTTGCGCAGGCGGTCAGCACAAAGCTGACGACCATTAGCATAGCAAGTACTACATAAAACTTACGCATTTTTCTCCTCCTTGTGAGAAATTTACTCGATTGTTCTGGACATTTAGATTTGGTAATCATTGGCAGCTCTATATGAATTGTCATCACCTCCTCATAAAGTTCATTCGTTATATCATGTGACAGGCCGCGAAGTGCCCCTGCTTGACTTCCCGCCACTCAGGAGTTTTTTCTTTGCAGATCTCAGCTGCCAGTGGGCAGCGGGTGCGGAAACGGCACCCCGAGGGCGGATTGACCGGGGAAGGTACATCGCCTTCCAGGATGATGCGGCGGCGTTTTTCGTTATACACAGGATCAGCCACCGGAATTGCCGAAAGCAATGCTTGCGTGTATGGGTGTAACGGATCCCGGTATAGCTCGTTTCGGTCAGCCAGTTCTACAAGGATCCCCAGGTACATCACCGCCACGCGGTTGCTGATGTGACGCACCATCGAAAGATCATGCGCGATGAACAGGTAAGTGAGATTCAGTTCCTCTTGCAGTTCCTCCAGCAGGTTAACCACCTGCGCCTGGATGGAGACATCCAATGCCGAGATCGGTTCATCACAGACAATAAAGGATGGATTTAATGCCAACGCCCTTGCCACCCCGATGCGCTGCCTTTGACCGCCGGAAAACTCATGCGGGTAACGGCTGGCAAAGTCCTTGTTTAGTTTTACCAGGTCGAGCAAAGAGGCTACCTTCTCATCGATCTGCTTGCCGGTGGCTTCGCCAAACGCTGTCAGTGGTTCGCCGACAATATCTCTCACCGTCATGCGCGGATTGAGGCTGGCGTAAGGATCCTGGAAGATCATCTGCATTTCACGCCGCATCATGCGCATGGCTTCAGGGCGTAACTTGACCAGATTGGTATCTTTGTAATAAACCTCACCCGTGGTGGGTTTGTATAGTTGCAGAATCGTGCGTCCGGTAGTGGATTTGCCGCAACCTGATTCGCCCACCAGACCCAGCGTCTCGCCCTGCTTGATATCAAAGGTAATTCCATCAACGGCATGCACCACACCGACCTGGCGCCGGATCACACCGCGAAAGATCGGGAAATGCATCACCAGGTTATCAACTTTTATGAGGACATTATTATTCGCGGTCATGTCTACTTGCTCCCGTTGCTGGTGTTCACCCAGCAAGCCACGCGATGCCCTTCCGAAACCGGTTCAAGCACCGGGTTTTCCTTCCAGCAGCGCTCTGTAACAAAGCTGCAGCGAGGTGCAAAAGGACAGGCGGTTGGCTTTTGGTATAAAACGGGAGGCATCCCTTCGATGGAAAATAGTTTCTTGTGAGATTCTTCGTGGATCTGCGGCAGGCTGCCGATCAAACCCAGCGTGTAGGGATGGCGGGGATTCGCATATAGATCGTAAACACCCGCTTCTTCGATGATGTATCCGCCGTACATGACCGCTACGCGGTGCGCGATGTTCGCCACCACGCCCAGGTCATGTGTGATCCACACAATGGCCATGCCCATTTCATCACGCAGCCGTTTGACCAGGTCAACGATCTGCGCCTGGATCGTCACATCCAGCGCTGTGGTGGGTTCATCAGCAATGAGGATCTGCGGATTGCAGGAAAGCGCCATGGCGATCATCACACGCTGGCGCATACCGCCGGAATATTGGTGCGGGTAATCCTTCAGCCTGTCTCCGGCGTTGGGGATGCCCACCATCCCCAGCAGTTCGATCGAGCGATTGCGCGCCTGTTCTTTGGTCATATTCAGGTGCAGCATCAATGGCTCTGCCATTTGCTTGCCAATGGTCATAACGGGATTAAGTGAGGTCATTGGATCCTGAAAGACCATGCTGATCTGTCCGCCGCGTACCCGTCGGATTTCATCCTGTTCCATTGTCAGCAGGTCTATACCCTTGAAAAGCGCTTGTCCGGCGACGATCTTGCCGGGAGGAGAGGGGATCAGTCGCAAGCAGGAAAGCATGGTCACACTCTTGCCGCAACCGCTTTCGCCCACCACACCCAGCGTCTCCCCTTCCTTGAGTGTGAATGACACCCCATTAACAGCATGCACGGTGCCATCCGGAGTCTTGAAATGCGTTTCCAGGTTCTGGACATTTAATAATTGCTCAACCATCAAATGGTCCTCTTTGTTGGTAGTTTGTTGGTATGGAAAAAGGCATTAAATAGTGTACCATAATTTCAACTTTGCACTCAATACAGATGCGCGTGTCAATTTTGAGAGGTTTTTTAACCATGCGGTTGTTGATACAGGTTGATGATCTGGGGAAGGGCTAATTTCAATACGTTGCTGAACCTGATCCATGGCTTTTCAAACAACCTCGTACAGTTTGTGACCTGGCTGTAAATGGTCGTGCACTTCACCCATTCTCCGTCAAAATCCACCAGCACATCCACCTGGCCCAGGTACTGATCAAAGTTGCTGAGGATCACTTTGCGCTGGTCGGTCACCAGTTCTTTTACGGGGTTTAGTGCAGATATGCGCATGTTATGCGCAACGTCAGGGGATATCTCTTTTCCCTGGTTATCGAGGGCGAACTGCACCAGTCTATCCACCTTCAAAAGCGGTTCGCGCAGATGCCGGTTTAACACCGAATCTCCGGTGCCGCCCACCAGGCTGAACGCAAGCAGCGAAACGGTGATCGGTACGATGACAGCGTAACTACCCGATGAAGATATCGCCTGTTCGATCAGAACGTTCTCCAGCACTGCAATAATGATCGACGCAAAGGCCAGAATGGCAAATGCCACCCACAGGTTTTGCTTCAATTCAGGATAATAAGGATATTTTAGGAAATCACCCAGCGCGGGATTGAAAAGGCGGATGATCACCGGTGCGACCTTGAGCGGCAGCCACATCAGCAGGTGGGCAAAGAGCAGCGCCTGCCCGATCCACAAGACAATCGCAATCAAAACATTTTGCAGCAGGACCGTCAGCCAGCCCACCAGTGCACCGCACAACAGGCAGATCAATAAACCGGGAACAAACTTAACCCAGGCAAAAGTACCGTGCGCGCGAGCCAGTAAAAATGCATCAACCCCCCAGGCAAAGATCGCAAACGCCAGTCCGGCGGCGAGGCCAAATAAGAACCCCGCAATCTGCTTCCTTTTACTCACTTCAGGTTTCATAATGCAAACCCTCTGGTATAAAACGAACCCCGTAAATAAATAGTCGGCGTGACGTTAAGGGGTAACCTATAATACAACTTTTTAATGGATTGTCAATACAATTACTTT
>AMWB02147458.1_pt1 | contig 33105 bp, 27 predicted proteins | sample 200311 | NCBI WGS metagenome assembly AMWB02 (sample SAMN02737377, study PRJNA173069) | bioreactor metagenome | biome: anode biofilm in microbial fuel cells | place: USA: California | collected 2010-12-16
CTGAAACGTTTATCAGTTGTTCATCTAAGCTTGGCTTTGCAAGAAAATGGATCGAAAAGTTCCTAGACAATAAGTTAGAAAAGTTAAGTAATTGACTATAATTTATCATTCAAGTCAATAGTGTGCTAAATGTGTTTCTGAAAATTGGTGTTGATCGATCTTTTAGCTGAACAATATCTATTTTATCAGGATTTGGATAGGGCCTAAAACAATTCGTCAGTAAGCATTCTTCTTGTCAATGATGTTTAGATCTCTTCCCCATCATAAGATCATGGACTGATAAACTGAATCATAATTATGAAATAGTACCTGATGCTATATTGTTACACAATAACAACAGTGTATGGGATAAATTTCTGATGTGACATGGGGAGGCAAAGTGTCGGAGGGATCTCAGGTTGCAGTCGTTTTTTGGGGCGGTGTAGAATACTGGCCAGTGATTTGTGTATCAGGGAATTTTGAACAATGGGGATATTCGGAAGAAGATATAGCCTCTGGAAAAATAAGATATGAACAGATACTGCATCCCGAAGACTTGCAAAAGGTCAGATCGTTCATCCTGCAAAGAATAGCAGAAGGCTATAATGATGCAGTACAGCAATACAGAATACTTGATGCCTCCGGGAACATACACTGGGTAGAGGAAATATCCCTATTCCACACAGAGGATAACGATAACCTATCCTGTCAGGCAATATTAAGAGATATAACAACAGAACAAGAAAACCTATTCCGCAGGATACGCCTTGAAAAGCTCATAGCGAACATAGCTACGAATTTTGCCAACCTTCCGGACAACAGGATAGACGAAGGAATAAACAAGGCACTGAAACTGATAGGTGAATTTGCCGGAGCCAACAGAAGCTGTTTATTTGAAAGTTCGGAAGATTGCAGATTTGCCAACAAAAAATATGAATGGTGCGCTCCGGGTATGGAGCCTTTTAAAAGTTTCCTTAACAAAATACCTATGGAAACAATACCATGGCTTTATGGGAAATTGCTGGAAGATCAGACAGTTTTCATCCCTGATATTGACCTTCTTCCACCCGAAGCCGAAAAAGAAAAAGCTCTCATTAGATTCTTCAATACATCATCACTCATCTTCTATCCCATCTTTTCCGAGAATAAACTCTCAGAATGTATACTTCTGGATTACGCCAAAGAAAAACTATTGTGGCAGGAAGATTCCATTGCACTGCTTCAGATAGTTGGTGAGAGCATCTCCGGTGCCCTGAAGCGCAAAAAAGCCGAAGAGAAACTGGCTTTCACAGGTTTTTCCGTTGAACGTTCCAGTACCCCTACTTTCTGGGTCAATACGGAAGGCCGGTTCATAGATATCAATGATGCAGCCTGTACAGCTACTGGCTATTCCAGGGAGGAACTGCTGCAAATGAGTGTGCATGACATAAGTTCACAAATGATATCTGCCCCTCCATACGGTTCTTTTGAGAATGCAGTGGAACATGCAAAAAAACAAGTTGCTCTCAGGTTTGAGGTCATGTTTAAAAAGAAGGACAACAGCTTTTTTCCTGTAGAGATAAATCTGGATCATTTCTGCTTTAACTCCGAAGATTACTTGCTTGCGTTCGCATCAGACATCACTGAACGCAAGAGAGGAGAAGAAACTATCAAGGAACACCTTCATTTCCTGGAAACAATGCTGGATACCATTCCTCACCCTGTATTTTACAAAGACACCGAGGAAAAGTATACAGGTTGCAATAGCATTTTTGCAAGTTCAATAATCGGTCTCCCCAGGGAAGTCATAGTGGGCAGGACCATGCATGAACTGCAGGAAAGTATCCCTCAGCACCTTGCCAACATATACAGAGAACATGACCTTGCTCTCATAAAACAACCTGGTACCCAGTTCTATGAATCAAAAGTGCAGTGTGCCGATGGAAAACTTCGCTACTACCTCTTCAGTAAATCAACATTTAATGACTCGGAAGGAAACCTGGCAGGTATCATAGGGGTCATGCTTGATATAACAGAAAGCAAGGAAACAGAGAAAAAACTAAGGGAATATGCCACTGAACTGGAAAAAGCTAATGAGGAGCTCAAGTCCCTGGACAGGATGAAGGATGAGTTCATAGCCAATGTGAATCATGAACTGCGTACTCCTCTTATATCTATAATAGGTTTCAGCGATGCCTTGAATTCGGGACTTCTGGGTGAGATCACTGAAGATCAGAAGAAAGCTATAGATGCGGTATTAAGAAATGCCAAAAAGCTAAACAGGCTTGTGGATTCTATCTTGCATATGAGTCGTCTGAGGAGTTCCGGCGTTCACTACGAGATGACAATATTCCAGTTTTCAGATATGCTGAGAAATATCATTACTGACCTCTCGTTACAAATGAAGCAAAAAGGGATCACTGTTCAAGAGGACATTCCCGTTGACCTTCCTCAAATAAACGGTGACAGGAACGCACTTGAAAGAGTGTTTATCAACTTGCTTGAAAACTCTATCAAATTCACGCATTGTGGCGGAGATATAAAAGTGAACATCAGGAAAGAAGACAGATATGTGCATGTCATCGTAAGCGATACAGGCATAGGCATACCCAGGAATAAGCTTGCTGAGGTGTTCGAACGATTCTATCAGGTGGATAGTTCTTCCACCCGCACATTCGGCGGACTGGGTATCGGTCTGCATATCAGCAAAAATATTATAGAGGCCCACGGAGGAGAAATATGGGCCAACAGTGACGGTAAAAGTGGAACTTCATTCCATGTTCTGCTTCCAGTCAACCTCAAAATTTAAATTCCGGAACTTTTCCGGAAAATCTGATCACTTCTGCCCCGGTTATCCTCTCGTCCGCGCTTTTAAGGATGTGGCTGATCATTTCAGAATAGGACATATCTGACAATGCTGCCATTTTAGCCAGGTGGCCGTCCCAGCACCATCCGGGGTTGGGATTTACCTCCAACAGTTTTGGATTTCCAGCTGCATCCATTCTCCAGTCAAGACGCGTATAATCCCTGCATTCCAATCTTGATATCATTTTTAAGCTGCATTCCACTATGAACTCTTCCATTTCCCTGGGAATTTCAGCAGCAATGGAACGTATCTTCCAGTATGGGGAATCAGGGATCCATTTTGCCTCATAACCGCACATTCGAGGCAATTCAGGAGGAAGTGCGGAATAATCCTCCTCTATGATAGGCAGGACTGTATAGTCCTCTGGAGGATTGCCTATAATGCCTATGCTCAGATCCTTTCCTGTGAGGAACTCTTCTACAAGGATGGGTTTGTCATAACCCAGACCCTCTCGTATATCATAGATCGCTCTCACGACATCATCACGGTTGTGACATACACTATGCTGATTGAGGCCGAAACTTGAATCCCCGAAGTTGGGTTTTACTATTACCGGAAACTGCATAGGGACCTCGAACAGAACATCCTCTGCCTTAATGACGATACCTTCGGACACAGGCACACCGAGATCCTTGGCAATACCTCTTACCAGAGCTTTATCGTAGCAGAAGGCAAGGCATTGTGGCCCTGAACCTGTGTAAGGTATGCCCAGCATCTCAAGCAAAGCCGGTACATGCAATTCTTTCTGCGGATCGTTGGAGTAGCCTTCATCGCAAAGGTTGAAAACGAAATCCACTTTTCCCTTAAGGCGTTGCAGGTCTTGTATCAGGGTGTCGTGGTTGTCCAGGAACCTGAAGGAATAATCTTCTCTTTCCTTGAGAGCTCCTTTTAGCTGGTCGATGGTGTACAGATCGTCATCATCGAAAACACCGCATGGTTTCAGGGAATCTCTCTTGGATGGATCACCGAATACTACCACTACATCCTTTTGCGTCGCATGGACCTTCTTTTTTGGCTCTGTCCATTCCTTGCGCAGTATGGCTGTGATTATTATACGCTTCTCCATCATGCCAAGGTCCTGGTTCCTCTTACTGCGGGACCCAATGGAGTTAACGATCTCAACATCACTGAAGCCAGCTTTTTTAAGGAGTTCCTGAAGCGATTCCTGTGTGTAAAGCCTTTCTGCATAGAACTGATCTGCAATTACACCCTGTTCATCATTGACTACGACCTCTCTTGAGATCAGTTTCTGACTATCGATAGATAAAGAACGTTCCCTGCATACGAAATTGTGCTTATCGATCCATTCCCACGATCTGGGCTGATAATTTGCTTTCAGGTAAGATCCGTCAGTCACGTCCAGCAGGATTTTTCCCCAGGGTTTGAGCACTCTCTTTACTTCATTAAGCACCCTCAGGTCCTCTTCGGAAGTTTCAAAATAGCCGAAACTGTTCCCCAGCAGGAACACAGCATCGAAATTATCGGTCAAATAGGGTGTTTTCCGGGCATCCCCTTCCTTGAACCGTACGTTCAAGCCTTCTTTTTTTGCAGTGCTCTTTGCTTTTTGAATAAGATAATGTGATCTGTCCAGTCCTTCTACGTTCCTGAAACCGCGCCTTGCCACCTCCATAGAGTGGCGGCCCTGTCCGCAGCACAGGTCCAGGATCCTGCTATCCTGCGAAAGGTTCAGAACGGAGAGGAACATATCTATCTCTTCCCTGGTTATCTCTGAATCACCTACTACATCAGCATCTGTCTTTAGATAAAGGGAATTGAATATCTTTTTCCACCAGTCAGGGTTCACATGTTCTTCAAGACTGGATACGGGTCCAAGACTTTTAGGTTTTGGAGCATACTTCTTCTGGGGATATATCAAAGTATTTCTATTCATCTGACTTGACCTTCCGGATTTGGAAATGGACTGGAATGTCCACAAGCTAATTTAATGTAATTAATAGAATAAAAATAAATTGCTGATTTTTCGGCAAACTTCCCTACGGGTTGTAACATTGTTATATATGCATATTTGATCTATATTTGTTTAAATACAAACAATAATGTATTTTAAATTAAGGTGTAATAGTATTTTAAATAATATAAGTTGTAATTTTAATACATGATAGCACCAATGACAAAAATAAGCCAGCAAACAAGCATAATCCAATCAGTAAAAAAAGAACTGAGATCTGTCAAAGGTGTCTGCAGAGTAATATCTCTTGATACGGCAGACTTAGATAAGATTAAAGAACTTGAAATACTGGATGAACAGATCGGTTGCAAGATGATCGGCAGGAAACACAATGCCGGAATAAGAAAAGCACTGTGTTCTGATGTGGTATTGTCCCTGATGGTAAACAAAGAATACGATTGGCCGGTAAATACCATAAAACTGTACCATAAAGGAAAAATGATAGGCGAGGATATACAAGACCATAATACGATTAATGAGTTCAGTGGACATGCTGATTCGTTTATCATGGGAAATATCATTTTCTATGACAAAGAATCCGTAAGAAATAGCAATATACATGACCCTATCTGCATGTTTGTCACAGAACAGCCATGCCCGCGATTAGATGCTCTTGGTGGCATATCTGATGCCGTAATGGGAATACCTTCACGCTATACTCACGATTATCTGCAGCTAAAGATAGCAAGGGATCAAAAAGACATCCTTGGAAGTTTCCTGGTAGGATTCAATATAGATAAAAGAGTCTCTCTTCCTTTTTCAATCGACGATGGCCGGATCAGCACGAATATAATAGATAGGAAGTGCCAGCTTCCCCTCTAGTTCCCGTCAGGCTGGCAACTTCACTTCAGGTTCATCTGGAAGGTTCGATGTTTATGGAATACTCAAAGCTCTCCGTATTATGCGGCATTACTGACAGGGTCCACTGACCTGCAGATGCCTGCACTGTGTAAGTTTCCACATAATTCTGTGAATTGCTCTGATATTCTGGATTGTTCCCGGCTGCCTTGAAGACCGGGTAGGAGATGCTCCCCACTGTGACCATACCGCCATACTGCATGGCTTCCTGCACCGCTTCGACCTCCTTGCCCTGTGGGTTTATGAGCTTGACCTCGAAGGATGGGTCTGTACTGCTGCTTGAGGGATACATATCATATATGTATGACTTAAGCTCGATCGTAACTGTTCCATTATCATTTACCTTGAAGGGGATCTCATAGGGCTTTTCAGGCTGTACCGCCACGTGGAAGTTAAGGGAAACCATTCCTTCATACTCGCGGATGCCAGGATCATCAATGTTCAGGTCTATGCTGCCAGAGAAATCTCCCTGTGCATCAGATGGCACCTTTAACTGTACCTTTACCACAGCAGTCTCTCCCGGCTTTATGCTTGAAGGACCTGTTATTGTGATGGCATCGGTTCCAAAGGCCTGTCCATATCCGCCATAGTATGGCATCGATGCTGCAGCGTCCACCGATACTGAGCTTACATCAGCGATCATTGGGTAGTACATGTTCTCCACAAGCTTGGGGTCTATGGCAATTTCGGAGTCACCGGTATTCTTCAGCACGATCTCATAGTTGTATACTTTGCCGACCTCTACCCTGTCATATATGTATGTTGTAAGTATCTGTACCTGAGGGGGTATCCAGACATCTACGTTCAGCTGTACAGTGCCCGGGAATCCCTGGTACAGTATATCTCCCTCAGGTACATTTTCCATAAAGGCCAGCGTTGCAGCATAGTTCCCTATCTCAACATCCTCTGGAATACTTATCTCGACCTTGAACTGTGTCTTTTCTCCTGTTTCAAGAACTTCCTGTGCGGGAGTTATTGTGATCCAGCTCTCATCCATGAAACTGTAAGTGTATGGCGTTATAACCATCATCGGATCAACTGTGATTGCAGCATCTTCATTGTTGGTCACGGTAACGGTGAAGTTCTCACTGGTTCCGGGCTGCAACATCGTATTATAGTAGTTGGGATAAATGCTTATCGTTTCCATTTCAGTGATCATCCCTTCATTGTAGATCACGCCACCTACCGTGGAAGATATGACCTTATCTGCGAGCGTCACCGCAGGCTCGGAAACTGCCGCATCGCCTGCAAATGCTGTCGCTCCTGTCATATAGACAAGAAGCACAGCGATCGATCCATATATTATGAATTGTGATCTGTTCATGAATTTCACCCTTTTGAATTGACAATGCATAATATGGACGTGCACATATTAAAGAACTTCTTAAACTTCAAAGAAATTCGTAGTTATCACTGAGTAAATATGGCTTATGGAGGTTTAAAATAAGAAATAAACGTAATTAAATATCTTTTTCATGACCAGCACGGCTAACTGTACTTCCTTTGCTAAGAAGAAGGTTATAAGCGTCCTTTTCCTTATTATAGTTCACAAGCACATTATAAAGCTCCAATATTTCTCCGTACTTAGCCCGTTTAATAAGGCTATTGTCCTCAGTGACATTATGCCATGGAAATACTGCATATACAGCTTTTCTGGATGTGCCGTCGCACACCTTGTAAAGGCTGTACTTCTCATCTCCCAGGTCACCTGACATCAGGGAACATACTACATTGATGCGCTTGTCTTTGTGCGTACCTATTTTGGAGAAACGTGCGAACCGTGCCTTTGGAGGAACTCTGTAGCACTCTCTGGTAAGGCCGTCCTTTCTCACTATAAAAAAAGAATACTTAAGGTCTGTATTGACATAGCGGTACGGTTCATCACACTCTGCAAGTTTGCGCATCAGGAGTGTTGGATTGATGTCCTGCTTTTGATCGAAGCTCCAGCACTCTTCAAGGCTGCAGCCTGAACCCCATATAAAGGAACATGGGGCGTATATACCAAGACCAGCCTCTTTGAGCGCAACGCTCAGCCTGCGCAGCTCCACCGAGTTTGTCCTGTCCGCGGGCTCTATTACAAGTATACTGCCATCAGATTCAAGCCTTTGAGCCAGTTTCAGCACTATATCCGCTTTTTGTTCGATGGTGATATCTTTGATCTCATTGAGCACATTCGAGAACACCATAAGGTCGATATTCTCAGGCAGGCTCTCAGGCTTTATTTTACACACATCTGATCTTATAGGTTCGTGCAGGGTTACGGAATCCGGAGCATAGTGTGGAACAAGGGAGTTGAAAGCTTCGATATTCTCATTGTACAGCTCCACACAGTAGATGTCGGCCTTGCGACCTTCCAGCCTTTTGTAGAAATCGGCAATAGCCAGAGGCACTGTACCCGGACCGGTGCCGACATCAAGGATCTTCATGCGTGTTTTGAGGATACCGGCCTGAGCCATTTCATATAGCATATGCTGGAACTGCACAAAATACACAGGGAACTGATAAGCAAGGTATCCCAGCACATTGTAGCCTTTTTCATAAGAGATCTTCCGGGAACTGCCTTCTTTCCAGTATGCATTCTTCTGACCCACAACCGCTTTTCTGATCCTGTCCAGTACAACCGGATCATCCCACGGCTTTGCGGTCTTCTTGCTGATGTATTGCTCGATAACTGTCTGCAGTTTTGCCGACACTACTGCAGACCTGAAGAAAAGCTCAGTTTTCTTTACTTCTTCTTCGGTAAGTTGCATTACCGTTGCAGGAGGAGATATCCTCATCCTGAAATCAGCACCATCCGGGCAGGCATCAATGTCCAGCTCGTACAGAAATGGCTTAATAACATCATAGATCTGTTCAACGGACATGTCACTTGTAATGTAATTCTGTATCTCCGACAGCATGAACTCAGGCTTCATATGGGAGACATACTTAAGAGTGGAAATTATTTCCTTTTCACTATCCTTCATTGATAGGAGGGACGGCGGGAAGGCTCATAAATGTACTGATTCCAAAAAATATATCAGATACAAATGGATGTTATTCTCATGGACCTCAATAAAGAGATACAAAGTCTGGCAAAGGCCAACGGGGTATTTTACTGTGGTGTGGCTGACCTGTCCAGGGCAAAGGAATTCATTATGCAGCAGGGCGGGAGTGAACTGGGATCCTATCCTTATTCTATATCTCTGGGCATCCCTCTTTTTAAAGACATAGTTGACAGGCTGCCTGACAGGTCACAGCACTCAGTAGCTTTGAACTACCATCATTGCTACGAGATCACAAACCACAGGCTTGACATTGCAGCTTCTATTGTTGCAAGTTATCTTCAGGATAAAGGATACAGAGTACTACCATTACCTGCTTCGAAGAGGATAGATGATGAAAGGTTATGCGCATCCTTTTCCCACAAGCTGGGGGCGCGTCTGGCGGGGTTTGGATGGATAGGAAAAAGCTGCCTGCTCATTACTCCCGATCATGGTCCCAGGGTAAGGTGGGTATCCATTCTGACAGATGCCCCGTTGGAAACCTCACATACTATAATGGACTCAAAGTGTGGAAATTGCAATGCCTGTGTTGATATCTGTCCTGTTCAAGCCTTTACTGGACATGGATTTAAGGAAGAAGAGCCACGTGAGATAAGATATGATGCACGTAAATGTGAAAGATATATCAACTCTCTTGGAGAAGGAGAGAAAATAAAGGTGTGTGGCATGTGCCTTTACGTATGCCCCTATGGACAAAAGAACAGGCATCTTCAAAATTAAACACTATTGATCGATCCTATAGGCTATAGGTTTGCATGCTTGCCACTCCATCTCAATAAAATGCCTGAAAATAGAAACCTGTTCCTTGCCGTTGTACCATGTTGCAGTAAGGTTCATGGGAATGTTCTCGTTCTTTATAGTGATGATCAGAAGTTCCTTGTTATCTATCACCAGAATTCCACCCTTCAGCAGATTATCACTCACCTCTCCTGAATATACTCTTACTTCAGCACCCTGGACTTTTTTATTTACAACTTGATTTTCGTTAATGGTGATCCGTACCTTCAAACCTTCATCTATCTTCTCCTGTAGTTTCTGCGTGATAATTTCCATGATCGGATAAACATCCATAGCCTTGTCTAATGAGGGATAGGTAGATGCCAGTACTATCTCTTCCCTGGCAGAGTCTAACATCTGGACTATCTTATCAGTAACATTCTTCACACCGCTGATATTCCATACTGCATCGTCATCTGTAGGGATATCAGGTGCATTACATATCTTTTCAAGTTGTTCCAGAGATGTTTCGACAGCCTTTTCATAATTCACCTTCAACCTGTCAATGATCTGGTCCGGAGCTATTGCCTTGTAACGCATGGGTTTAGTGTTCTGGGTATCTATGACACCCTTTTCCTTAAGCTTGGTGAGCACGCCATACACAGCGGAGCGCGGGATACCCGATAATGCATGGATGTCTGCCACAGTTCCACTACCATAGCGTGTAAGTGCTATGAGCACTTTAGCCTCGTAGGTTGTCAGACCCAGTTGTTGAAGTGATTCGACCAAGGTATTCATAATGCTACTTCACATAGGATACACTTATTTGTCATTTTCCTTTGTTCCTTTGTTCTCCAGATATCTCTTGTAATTATTCTGCTTCTTCTTCCTGGAGATCATAAATACCGGAGTACCGATGATACCTACCAGAAGCACAAGTCCAACCGCAACAGAGGCATTAAGGGATTCTGCAGGACCAACATACACAGGTATTTTGAGATTATCCGAATACTGGCTTTTATCTTGTTCATCCTTATATTTTATCTCACTGCTTATAGAATAATCCTTTACTGTTGCATCTTCTGCCACATTTAGGTCGAATACTGCGGTCCTTGACTCACCAGGATGCATGTCCCCCAGATATGCCTGATCGTCCGTGGTGGTGAAAGGATCTACAACACTTATCCTTGCAATACATTCACGTGCTATCTGCTCTCCTGTATTGGTATATGTTACATTGATGGTTTTTTCATCGCCAGCCCGCAGATCAGATTCAACATTCTCTATCCTGAAATACGGTTCTTCTTCAACGACTACTTGAAGGACCATTGTCTGGTTCATATCCTCATACCAGTAGTAAGTATCACCGTAAGGAGGTGTTACCGCAGAATCCTTCTGGGACCTGTATGCAACATAAAGCTGCAGATCGTAAGTGCCCGCTTTTGCATTGTCGTAGATCTCTATAGGGAATTCGGCGGGTGAAGAGAGGGATTTTCCGGTATTCAATGAACCCAATAGTAGAGTGTCCTGTTCTATCTTTATGGGAGCATCGGGGTCAGCAAGTGAAAGTGTTGCTGTCATAGAATCTGCTGTTGTTATCGCCCGGTCTGACAGAAGTTCGCTTGACATATATGTGCGGGTGAGTGTTTCACCATACTCCTCGATATCATCTTCTATATCATCTTCGTTGGCCTCGAATCCTGTGACCTGTCCATTGTTCAGTATATTCACATAAAGGATACCTTCTTCTCCTCTCTCGAACACTTCATCACAAGCGAGGTTTGCTACCAGATGAGGAGAACCATAGACATCGTAGTAATCGCTTGCAATTTCAGAGACAACATTCTCATCTATACCCGCGGATGCAAACTGCATGCCACCGAGTAATAGAATTGCTATCGAAAGAAACTTTAAATTTCTAAGAGAGATCATATACTCACCTTATTATCTTCTATATACTTTTTTGATGCTTTGCGTCCTGATCTCCACCTATCCAGGTTAACCATAATAGGTGGCAGGACAACGATCGTACTGAATAACGAAAAAGCTACAGCTATTACCGTAACGATCCCAAAACCACGCAGCATTGGGAATGATGATGCCACAAGAGCTGAAAAACCGAATATCACAGTAAAACCTGATGCAAGGATCGCTGGTCCTATTCTGAGCGCAGCCGTTTCCATGGCATCAAGTGGCTCCAGTCCCTTGTCACGTTCTTCAAAATACCGTTCCAGCATAAGGATAGTGAACTCTGCCCCTATCCCTATTGCAAGAGCACCGAGTGTGGCTGTAAGCGGATTGTATTCCATACCTGACAGGTACATCACTCCGCCAAGCCAGCCCGTGACCATCACGATAGGCAGTATTGTTGCCAGGGATTTCATCCAGTCCTTGTAGATCAGTAGCATACCCACAAAGATAATGGCCATTCCCAGGTAACCCATGGCAGTCCTTCCTGATGTAAGGGCACCTATAATGGAAGTTTCTGTTACTTTATTACCCGTAACAGTGACCGTGACCCCCGGTGGAGGAGCATACCATTGCAGATCATTTTCCACTGCCTCAATGATACTGGATACCTGTTGTGTTTGCAGGTCTTTCTCAAGTTTAAGATTAAGGACACCAAGGTTCCCACCTTCAATGTACTGGTCAGTAACGACAGAAGACATACTGTCTGTTATAGAAATCACTGTGTCCCTATCAGAAGGTATTGAACCATAGCCAGAATATATCAGTGAACCAATGCTGCTAGAGCCCGTTATCTGGTTGTGGCGTTCCTCTTCCAGTTCACTGAAATCGACCATCCATCGTAGCAGTTCCGGGTCCATTATGTCGTCTGCCCTGATTATTATACTTAATTGGTCGCTACCTCCCATGACCCTGTTAAGCTTGTTAAGGTCCTGAAGTGCCTGCATGTCCTGGGGCACAAAGTCCTTTGTGTCTGTCTGTACCCCTACATGCTCATCTGCATATAGTCCTGCAATTGCAAAAATAGATGCCAGTGCTATGACGATCATATAGTGTTTTGTTGTTAGCAGGGAGACTTTTGCAAGGAACTTTCCAAGAGAAGAGTCCTGCTCTGTTGTTGGCTTTACGGTTGTCTGATGTCCGTTAAGTTCCTTTTTTAAATTCTTTTCTGCTTCTTTTTCTAATGACCTTCTATCGAGCCGATATAGCAGAGCGACCAGCACGAACATTGAAACAAGATAGCATAGGATCACTCCTACAAGACTCATCTTCCCAAAGTCCTGTATCATGGGAACAGGAGAAATGAACAGCGCTATAAAACCTAAAGAAGTTGCAACGACCGCAGTAGCTACTGCAGGGCCAGTGTGCTTTATTGTATCAATTACTGCTTCTTCAGCAGACTCTCCCTTTGCAAGCTCCTCTTCTATCCTATTCTGGAACTGGATCGCATAATCTGCTCCCAGACCGATAAGGATGGGAAATACTGCCATTGATGCCATGGTCATGGGAATGCTCAGCAAACCCATGGCTCCAAACGTATAGATCAGGCCCACAAGGATAACCGGTATTGGGAGCAAGGACCACCTGACATGTCTGAAAACGATCTTGAGTCCTATTATCATCAGAATGAAGGCAAGGACCAACATGTTTCCAAGACTTGAGGTCATTTCTTCTGACATTGCTATTATGTATGCCGGTTCACCGGTGGCGACAGCAGTGGTACCTGCTGGAAAGTCAACGATCTCGATCGTTCTTTCGACCTGGGCAAGGACCCTTTTCTTGTTATCTTCATTTATACTTCCAGGCATCTGGACCATTATGAGCGTATGTGTGGTTTCTGGCATGAACTGCTCGACGTAAGCAGATGGCAATTGGTCGATCAGTGTCAGAATGGTGTTGTCTTCAGGTATCTCTGAACGGCCCGTTGCAGAATAGGATGCACTTTTGATGAGCGATGCCATGCTCATTACATTCTCTACATCCTTGTCTTGCTCAATTATCATGTCAAAGTTGTTAATAGCCTCCAATATCTCGGACTCTCTGACATCATCAGATTCCACAAGTACAACTATAACCTCACTACCAAAGTTTTGTTTGTATAGATGGTCATAGTTCTGGTAGATCTCAGAATTTTTTTTAACAAAGGTATCTGTCCCACTTTTCTGTTCTATCAGGCCTGCACCTATGAATGACAATAACATCAAGATAATGGCTGTCGCAAGTATTGTCTTGGGCGATTTTTCTACAAATGCCCCGATGTTCTCAAATATTTGTTTTACAGACATGATATGCTGTCAGTAGTACAATACTAAAAGAATATATAGTTTGCTATTAACAACAACTTATTAATATAATATATATGCTATTTGTGTGCAACAATTTGATCTTTAAAACTGTCAAAAGGGAAAAAATGCAATTGATCGAAAAAGTCCGATGATTCTCAATCTGCCAGTCATATATATTCTTATATCTTTATCTACTACATCATAAAGTTTAGACTTGGCCGTTAGAATACTTATCTGAGAAGATCTAATAGAACATGCTTGAAAAACAATTCTCTTATTGAAGTGATCCAATATGGACAGAGATAAGCTTAGCAAACTTCTTCTGAATACATACAGAAATACGATCTTATCCTGGATGATCCTATTGTGCCTCGTCCTTCTGACCTTCGTGAGCTTTATGGATGGGAGATATACGTGGGGGATCCTGAGTGCATTCGCTATCTGTATAATAATTCTTCCAGGATCGTTCTTTAAGGATTTGTCGATCATGCCTCCATGGTATCTTTTAGTGCTGGTTGCATTGCCGATAGTTGGAAATGCAATAGACTACCATCTGTTCTCCACTAGTATACCCCATTATGTTTCAGTAGCAACTATTGCATTGCTGGCAGCAGCAGAGATCAACTGGTTCACTTCTGTAAAGATGGACCACAAGTTTGCAATTATTTTCGTTTTCATTACCACCCTTGCAATATCCGGTCTATGGTACCTTATGCAATGGTTATTGGACATAAATATTGGAACAAGTTTCATTCTTGATGGCAGATCACAGGAAACTATCAACACTGAGGTCATGTATGAGTTCATGTATGCTACAGTTGCGGGTATTGTCGCTGGTTTGATATTTGGGTGGTATTTTGGATACAAAGGAAGATCTGCTCCCAGCGGCATTAGATTTCCCTCAAAGGATGAACAGGATATTCCTGCATACACATCGACCAGACCACCTGAACCTATCCGTAAATTGCTTGGGATCTCACAAAAGAAACAAGAGCTTGCAACAAGGGTCATGCAGGCCTGCCTGTTGATAATGATGTTCGCTGGGATATATCTGAAGGACACGCATGTGGTACTTAATGCAATTGCAGCATTTGGCATTACTTTTGTGCCAAATGTCCTCACCCGTAAATATTATATCTCACTTGATCCCAGCCTGACATTGTGGATCACTCTTGCCGTTTTCCTGGATGCACTTGGGACTTTGTCGTTCTATGAAACGGTCGCAAGATGGGACAACCTCACCCATGCACTTTCTGCAAGTGTCATTGCAGCTGCAGGATATGTTATCATAAGGGCCATTGATATCTACACAGATGATCTATACATACCCCCCAGATTCATGTTCGTCTTCATCCTTCTTTTTGTCCTCGCAGCAGGTGTGATATGGGAGATCCTGGAATTCCTTACAGATGAGATGGTAGTTAAGTTTGAAATGGAGGCATTTTTAACACAGCATGGTATCAGTGATACAATGCGGGATATGTTATTCGATCTGCTTGGTGCCCTTGCTGTGGCTGCATGGGGGACTGCTTACCTTTCGGACATATCCTATCGGATCGCAAAAAGAATAGAATCTTTTTCTGCCTCAAGGAATGAAAAGTAATTTCAGACCGGACTTCTATCGAGAGCCTATTCTGACATCCTTATATGCTTCCGGAGCATTACATGTACCATGGCAAGCTACAAGGTAATGGTAAAGGATGTCATCAGAAAGGCCGATGTCCTGCTTGAGGTGGTAGATGCCCGCTTTCCGGATGAGACCAGGAACAGCGAGGTCGAAGCTGAAATAGTACGCGCCGGCAAACCTTTCATCATTGTCATGAGCAAATGCGATCTCGTGTCTCAGGAAACCCTTGAGAGAACAAAATCCCGCCTGTCGAAAACCGCACCCACGGTATTCGTATCCAGCAAAGAGAGATTCGGCACAACGATGCTCAGGCACAGGATTCTTGAACTTGCCGATATTAAAGACCGGGACATCCTTGTAGGCAGCCTTGGATATCCCAACACCGGGAAATCTTCGGTCATCAATGGCGTGGCAGGAAGGCACAGAGCCAGCACTTCCTCCATCTCCGGTCATACTAAAGGTGTTCAGCTGGTGAATGCCGGTTCACGGATCAAGTTCATCGATACCCCGGGAGTGATACCTTTTGACGAGCATGATGAATACATGCAGGGAATGCTTGGCATAAAGGACGCCACCCATCTGAAAGACCCCATAGGGGTAGCTTTGAAGATCATAGAGAAAATGTGTGCAGAGAACAAAACTGCCCTGGAAGCCTTCTATAAGGTGACCATCGAGAACCAGGACTCTTACGATGTGCTTGAACTAATTGGCAGGCAGACGAACTGCCTCAAAAAGAAAGGCGAGGTAGACGATACACGGGTAGGCATACGCATCGTGAACGACTGGCAGCGGGGATTGCTGCTGGTGTAGAGAAAAAGGATATTTTAATACTTTGAGCAGATTTCCATATTCCCCATTTTAACTTAACTATTTTCAATATTCATCATTTACATTTCTTCCTTCCTGAAACCGAATTGACCATAATCCACAAGAAAAGTTTATCTGTATTGCGTCTCAACGCTTATTTTATCTGCTGCGTAGAGGGGATATCATCAGAAAGGAACTGAAATGGATACTAATGGCTTTCATTATGCTAGTGATGCTGGGTGTCCTGTTCGGAGAACCGGAGGAACGCCCGCCCATATATGCGGATCAGCCTTCAAACAATACTACTCTGAATGAGAGCACGTCTGAAAATCAGGATCTTTTGCCTGAACATATCTCATCTGACCCTCAAAGAGATAACCTTACGGTCCACTTCATAGATGTGGGACAGGGAGACTCCATTCTTGTTGAATATGCCAATGAAACAATGCTGGTCGATGCCGGTGAAAGAGAGAAAGGTGTCAACGTTTCGGCATTCCTTAGGGAACAGGGGATATCCAGCCTTGATTATGTAGTAGCGACCCATCCGCATGCAGATCACATCGGAGGCCTGCTGACAATACTCAATGAATATCCTGTAGGCGAGTTCGTAGACTCGGGATACCCTCACACTACGCAGACATATGAAGACATGCTTGCTATCATTGAAAATAAGAGCATTCCTTTCCATGTGGCAAAACGGGGAGAAGCGCTGGACTTTGCTCCCGGCATACAGGTACAGGTACTGAATCCGCAGAAGAAGCACTCCGTAGAGATCAACGAGAATTCCATAGTTCTCAGGATCATAGACAATAATGTCTCATTCCTGCTCATGGCAGATGCTGGCCTTGAAACTGAAGAAAGCATAATGTATGAAGGCTATTATGTGGATTCCGATATCCTCAAGGTGGGCCATCATGCAAGCACTTCAGCTTCAGGGGCGAGCTTCATCGCAGAAGTGAATCCGGACATCAGTATTATCGAAGTGGGTGCAGATAATGACTATGGATATCCACATGCAGAGGTTCTGGAAAGATTGCAGAACGTATCCACCGTCTACAGAACAGATCATCACGGCACCATAACAGTCACAACCGATGGCTTAACCTACACAGTGATCACTGAAAGGCCCCTTTCGGATCAGAACAGCATAAAGAATGCGAGCTCTTCACTTTTTCCTGTCATTAAAGCGGGAAAGTGAGGTCAAATACATACATCCTTCTTTAATGAAAGCAATGGAAAGACCTCTGACTTACCGGAGAGACTGAATTGAACTTCAAGGCTACCCTGGACAGGATTGAAAACGGAATTGCAGTGTTACTTATCAGGCCTGAAAGAACCACTCAGATAAAGATCCCTCTCTTCTTTTTGCCTGAAGGTAGCGAGGAAGGCGATATCCTGAACATTGGCATTACAAAGGATATGCCGGAAACCGAGAATGCAAAAGCAAGAGCTTCCACACTACTTAATAATCTCAAGAGCAAGAATTAAAGGTTGGGTGCCAGTTCAGGTAAGATCGATTATAGGTGGTATATGATCCTGAACAGGATGCACACTCTCTAAGGTTCAAATATTGTATATATTCGTTTTCATTTTGTTCATGTTTAAAAATTTGAATATTTCTAGTTTTTGAGGATGTAACTGATCTATGATACTTTTCAGAGAATATTAATGTGCATTTTTACAGTCATGGTACTCCAGCGATCGATGCTTCAGGCAAAAATATTTTCTGCATATTTCATGTTAACGACCCATTAATAAAGGCTAATTTTTTAATAACCCGTGGAAAGGAAGCAACAGCAGTATCAGCAAGATGCTAAAAAATGCACGCCAGTTCAGATTAAAGAGGGTGGGTGGTACTTATAAGGGACAAACTGAACTGGCAGTCTTAACTTAAACGAAAGTTACATATATCTTTTTTCATTTTGTTTCGACTTTAACACAGTCTGAAGCCTGAAGGACTTATTGAGCATAAATGCGATTCTTCAAAACAGCAGTGCATAAAATATATATCCTGCAAGATGAATCAATTGTGTTGAAGGTGTTGTGAATGAGTGGTACTACGAACGGATCTGTTCCTTTTTCCCCTGTGAAGTTCCTGTATGGCCTGTATGATAAGTATTCTGAAAGAATAAAAAAGCAAAAGAAGCTGTTAAGACGAAAATGGATCTCAGGTGCTAGACTTGAATCAAAGGACATGCTGGGAAACAGGCCTTCCTATAAATATCGTCCACGTGATGAAGACGAGATCCTAAGGAACATGTTACTTGAAGAGAAGAGCATATTGGTCAGAGGAAATGCCCTTGCCGGTAAAACCAGAACTACTTTTGAAGTGCTCAAAAGCATGGGTTCCCTGGTCGATGTGATAATTCCGCTCCCGGAGGATATTGATTCCGGAGATTATCCTTTTGCAGATAATTATGGGATGAATACTGAAATTGTTATTCTGGATGACCTTGACAGGTTTGTTGAAATGAGCAACTTTGCGAAAATGATAGAAGTGATCAAAGCTAAGCATTTCCTCATCATTGCAACTTGCCAGAGCGGTGAAAAGTTCGAACTCGTGAACAAAAAAATTGACATCTGTACTGTTTTTGGCAAAAATATAGTTGATATTGGTCTGATCTCCAAAGGTGAAGCTCAGAGAACAGCCGAAAGAGAAGATATCAAGTGGGAAGACACCGAGTTTGATGGAGCCATTGGTTCTGTTTTCATGAGATTGCATGAAATGAGAAGAAGATATGATGCTCTTATGGAAAGGGAAAAAGAAATATTACAAATAATAAAGAAACTGCATATGTGTGGCATATATGAGGGGGATCATCTATTCCCTTATGCACTGATAGAAACAGTCTATATTAAGGATCACCCTGATACTGAATTAGATTGGGTACGTGTGCTTGGGCCATTAACGAGCAGTGAATTAATACTTGTATCTGAGGAAAAAAAGATCCATGTTGAAGAGGTATATCTGGAAAAGATAGTCCAACTCAATGAACCGGCATCGAAACTCTCTGTTCTTAACGAGATGTTCGACACATTTTCTCATAATTCCGCTGTCCTCATAGGAATAGGCAACAAAGCATCCTCATATTCCCTCGTCAGGGTCCAAAAAGCCGAGTATGCAAAAGTTGCTGTCAAAGCATATGAGGAAGCACTTCAGTTAATGATTGCCGATGAATCTCCACTACAATATGCAATGGTCCAGCACAGTCTTGGGATCGCATACAGAAATCTGGCAAGTATGGAAGATAGGGAACATTACCTTGAAAAAGCCATCAGTGCACATGAGGAAGCACTCAAAGTATACACCTTTGAGGAATTCCCTATGGACCATGCAATAACCTGGGACAATATAGGACTTGCACATAGTGATCTGGCATCTGTGAAAGAGAGAAAAAATAATCTCAAAAAAGCGATCGAAGCATATGAGGCAGAGATCAAAGTAGAGATCCTTAAAGAATTCCCGATGCAATATGCGATGGCCCGGAAGAATCTAGGGATGGCATACACCTGTATGGCAGATATGGAAGATATGGATGTAAATCTCGAAAAAGCAGCAAGGTCATATGGAGAAGCACTTGAGATATTTGAAAATCTAAAACTTTCCCATCATGCAGAAAAAGTAAAGAACGAGCTTGCTATCATATTCAGAGAACTGCGACAAGAAGACTAAATCAGGATAATATGATCGTTGGAACATGGGCTGGAATATCATATGCAATCCATAGCAGGTGACAAGACTTCTACCACCTGTCAGAAGACTGAAAGACGTTATGATTTAGACTGGATACGCATTTTTGGAATGCTAATTATCTTTTTTTATCATTGTGGCAGATTCTTCAATCTGGAAGACTGGCATGTGAAGAACAACACACTTTCTCCTGGTATCTCTATAATACTCTCGGTCCTTGAAATTTGGATGATGCCTCTCTTCTTTATGATCTCAGCTATGTCGTCTTACTATTCGCTCACCAAAAGGTCTCCAAAGCAATACATACTTGAGAGGTTTAAAAGGCTCATAGTACCTTTTATATTCGGTACTTTTGTGATCATAGTGCCTGTGCAGGTCTATATTGAACGTGCTTCTCACGGTCATTTTGAGGGTTCTTTCATCGATTTTTATCCCCACTATTTTGATGGGTTGTATGCATTAGGAGGAAATTTTGCCTGGATGGGACTTCATCTATGGTATCTGGAGTTCCTTTTCATCTTTTCCATGCTGACACTTCCATTATTTGTGGTTGCAATAAAGAAAAAAAGTTCCTTCCTTGTTATTCATGCAGTTTCCGTGTTCAGAAAACCAGGGTCTATTTTCCTGCTGGCTATACCTCTCATCCTGATGGAAATTTTTGTCGGACAATACAGAGATAGCATTGGTCTCCAAGCATTTGGAGGCTGGAGCCTGCTGACCTATCTGGTCTTTTTCATAACAGGATACTTCGTATCACTGGATGCGGGGTTCAAGGATACAATTGAAAAACATAGGGTTTCAGCTACATTGTTAGCTTTCGGGATCACCGTGATGTTGATACTGAATTATTTGTACAACATCGGGTCCATAGACAAATATGAGGATGTATTAACTGCAGCTGCTTCATGGTGCTGGCTTCTGGTAATATTTGGTTTTGGAAGCAGACTTTTATCTTTTGATCACTCTATTCTTAAATATGCCAATGAGGCAGTTCTCCCATTCTACATACTTCATCAGACGGTCATTGTGATCTTCGGATTCTGGATAATGGATTGGGAACTCGGGGTTGCATCGAAATACCTTTTGCTAAGTTTAAGCTCATTTGTGACAATAATGCTGGTATATGAATTCCTGATCAGAAGGATCAATGTGACGCGTGTTCTATTCGGTATGAAATAATCATTCATCCTTAGTGACATCTTCAAAGGAGGTACTTGAAGCTGATTTCAGGGAAATGGTATTTACAGCAACAGCTGACCTTACATTGGCAGATGGTGTGCTCGCAAAGGGAGAAAAAGATATCCTTGCGAAAATCCAGGAATTTTTGGAAGTCCCGGAGGACAAAGCGGTCACCATCATTGAAGTTATGCTGATAAAGAACAGAGGCTGAATCAGCAATTATTTTTAACTTCCTAAATGAGGACAGGCTTAAGCCTGTCTACACACTTCTTCCGTACGTAATTCAATGCGCCAACAGCACTTCTTTTTCTCCTTGATCTATGAGGCATCAGGAGAATATATCTCTTTAACCCTTCCTACACGGCCATCTTGCAATTGCACCTTTATCCCATGTGGATGAATTGCAGAGTTGGTCAAAATCCTCTTCACTACACCGCTTGTGATCTTCCCAGTGGCCTGATCTTGTTTCAGAACGATTCCCACGTTCAAACCTATCTTTATATTTTTTCTGTTATTGCCTGCGTTCATGGAACAAGTAAATTCTTCATTCTATAAGCATGTTCTTTCATAAATTGCCCTGATATATGGATCGAACCTATGAAAACAGGAATAGCTTCCGAATGAACCGAAATAGTAAATTCAAAATCTCTTTATTTTATGTATACATCATATAGGTATATATATTTAGAAGCGATTAATATATTATCAGCAGCATGCTTATATACCATGTGCGTGTTCATACGTCTAGAGTTCGAGTGTTTGTCGATTTAATAAAAGGATTATCTCATTCTTGTGTTCTTCTTTTAGTTTATTGATGTCACAACAAAGAGTTGGTCGTATCAAAAAGTTGAGGTCTGATCAGGATCAGATCGAACCTGTCATGCGAAAATTCTCCATCTCAGTTTTTGCTGAGGCGAACTACCTAAATAAAGGAAATTAAATATGAGATTCGATAATAGAGGCGGAAGCGGTAGAAGTGGTGGAAGCGGTGGCTTCAGACCAAGCGGTCCGAGAGAAATGCATAAAGCAACTTGTTCAGATTGTAAACAGGAAACAGAAGTACCTTTCGTACCATCCGGTGACAGGCCAGTTTACTGCAGAGAATGCTATCAGAAGCATAGACCAGCCAGATATTAGATCTGTAACCAACAGATACCTAATTCTATAAGTTCACGCAAAGGCAGATATATGAACATATTTCTGCCTGATGAATTTTTTATATTTTTCCTAATACTACGAAATCGCATAATGTGATTTTCTAAAGTAAGCTAAGGAGCTACAGAGATGACAAGTGAAAGCGTAATATGTCCAAGTTGTGGAACTCAGATTTTAGCTACGGTACCTTTAGGACAGCAGATAATATGCGTTTCATTGAAACAGGGAAGCCCTGCTGTTTTCGGAGCAAAATACAGATCTGCATCCAGATGTACTAACTGCAAGAAAAGCTTTAACTCCTACACCAATAATAAGCATGAATGCTTAATAAGTTAATTTGAAAAGTTTATTTTGAATATGGCTTACATACTGACCTCCTTTTGATCATTCTTAATACTATTTTCTCATTGGTAAATTGCAGCCCTTACTTAATTAGTGATATTTTCTCTCTTTCATTATAGCATCAGCAAGAAAAGGAATCTGGCATATTTGCCGGAAAGCTTTTTCTGAGCTATCTGATGTCACGCAATATTTTTAAGAAACCTTAGACTTCTGTATCCTATGTTGGAAGGCAAGAAAGGACATCTGGCCATACTTCTTGGGTGTGTTCTCTATGGGACAACCGGTATATTCCTGGCCCACATACACGAAATTGCCATTCCCTCTATGATCTTCTATAGATTGTTCTTCGGTGTTGTGCTGATACTTCTGGTTATTCTTATCACCGGAAATATATCACAGATCAGGCTGAGGAAAAAAAAGAAATTACTGGCACTGCAGGGAATTATCACTGTAGTGAACATGTTCTTCTATTTCTATTGTGTTAAAACCACATGTTTTTCTATTGCCATATTGCTTGAATATACGTCACCCATCTATGTTATGATAGCCTCGCCTTTCGTACTGAAAGAAAAGATTACCAGAAAAAGCATCTGTTCCATGGCCATAGCTATTACAGGTATAATTCTTGTGATAAGACCCGAAGGCGGATTTTCAGGATTTCAGACAGATCCGGTTTACCTGACAGGAATCCTTGCAGGCATGATCTCGGGCCTCCTTGCAGCTATCCTGATCATGAACATAAGGCTCATGAAAGATGAATCTCCGCAGATGGGGATAGCTTTCTGGTCCATGGGGATCAGTTGCTTGCTTATGACGCCATTTGCATTCAGTACTCCCTGGAACATATTAGTGGAAAATATCAATGTGCTTGCATCTTTTGGAGCTGTGTCCGTAGGAATGGGTGCCTTCCTTACCATAATAGGATTCTCTCAAGTGGAAGCACAAACAGGGTCCCTTCTTTCATTGATAGAACCTGTGAGTGGTGTCCTGTTTGATGTTGCATTGCTGGGTGTCCAACTTGGAACTAACGTATTCATAGGCTGTGTTCTGGTACTGATCTCTGCTTTCATGGTGAGTGTGAAAGATCCGGGAATAAAAGAAAAAGAATTTATGCTAGGATACCAGCAAAACTGACAAAAAAGATCTCCTGGAAGTTATTAGTACCGGGTTTTAACAAAAAATGTAATTTTTTATCTTTTGCGATAACACTTAGTGCTATTTTTTGACTTAATAACTAATCAACTTTTAGAATGCTATCTAGGGCTGGATTAGCTCAAACAGAGTCAATGAATTATTAGTTATAAATTTTTTGTACATGCTTTGCTTGCTATTTATATAAAAAAGAGCAAAAAAAGCATAATGGGGTTTATTTTGAGAAAAGAAGCTTAAAATGAATTTATTTTTCTTGGTTTTAAGCGATGGGTTTATAAATGGTTACTTTTTATACTCATAGTCAAATAATTCAAATGGCTTTTTTCAGATCGAGGTATTACAATTTATAGAGAAAAGAAAATTGAGGTGCGTAACCTCATAAAAGTATTTGGGAAAAACCCTTCAAAAGCAATTTCTTTAGTAGAGCAAGGAATCTCAAAACAGGAAATATTTGAAAGAACAAAACAAACTGTAGGTCTCTACAACGTGAACTTCGATGTTTACGAAGGTGAAACCTTTGTACTTATGGGACTCTCAGGTTCGGGTAAATCAACTCTTTTACGTTGCCTGAACCGTCTTATAGATCCCAGCGACGGACATATACTCATCGATGGCGATGACATAGCCACTATGGATGACACAGAGCTAAGGAAAGCCAGAAGAAAGAAAATGAGCATGGTCTTCCAGAGCTTTGCTCTTCTGCCTCACAGGACAGTTATTGATAACGTGGCTTTCGGACTTGAGATACAAAACATCTCAAAAGAAGAACGATACTTAAAAGCAGAAGAGGCTATTGCCAAAGTCGGTCTTAAGGGTTATGAAGCAAGCAAAACATCGCAACTGAGTGGAGGGATGCAGCAGAGGGTGGGGCTTGCCAGGGCGCTTGCCACAGACCCTGATATTTTGCTTATGGACGAGGCATTCAGTGCACTTGATCCGCTCATCCGGACTGAAATGCAGGATGAATTACTTGCACTTCAGGACAAACTCAGGAAGACCATTGTATTCGTATCCCATGACCTTGACGAAGCCCTGAAACTTGGAAACCGCATAGCAATTATGAAGGATGGGGTCATTGCCCAGATAGGGACAGCTGAAGAGATACTCACCAATCCTGCAGACGACTATGTATCAGAATTCGTTGCAGGGGTTGACAGGACAAAGATACTCACTGCAGAAAATGTGATGAAGCGGCCAGAACCCGTAGTATCCATTAATTCAGGGCTTCCAGTTGCAATGCAACTCATGAAAAGACATGGCATATCATCAATATTTGTAGTCGATAATGAGAAAAGAATAAAAGGAGTAATCCTCATTGAAGATGCTGTTCAGGCTGTTAAAGAGCATAAGACATTGCATGATGTGCTGATCACAGACGTACCGGCGGTTGCACCGGACCTGCCCGTTAAGGACATAATCCCAATGGCAGCAGACAGTAATTTTCCGCTGGCAGTGATAAATGACAACAATAAGCTCATGGGGGTCATAGTCAGAGGCAGCATACTTGGTGCCCTGGCAATAAAGGTGGAGGATAAGAATGATCTTACCTGAGATACCCATAGGCAATACCGTTGAATCAGGTGTTTACTGGCTGAATGATAATTTTGGTTTTTTACTGGATATCTTCAGCGAATTCATTGATACGCTTATATCAGGATTCAAGGAAATATTATTATTTTTACCACCTGTTGCATTCATTCTCGTTGTTACTGTCATTGTCTATATGATTTCCCGAAGAGACCTGAAACTGACATTAGGAACAGCAATTGGTTTCTTGTTGATAGATAATATGGGTCTGTGGAAACTTTCCATGGAAACCATAGCCCTTGTATTATCATCTGCGACCGTGGCTTTGTTTGTAGGGATCCCAACAGGTATTCTGGCAGCAAAGAATGAAACTGTGTTCCATGTTGTTAAGCCGGTACTTGATCTCATGCAGACAATGCCTTCTTTTGTCTACCTGATCCCAGCAGTGATATTCTTCGGATTAGGTAATGTTCCGGGACTTGTTGCAACAATAGTATTTTCAATGCCACCTGCTGTCCGCCTGACCAACCTTGGTATCCGCCAGGTTCCTGTGGAACTGAACGAGGTGGCAAATGCTTTTGGCACGACACCAATGCAAAAGCTTTTCAAAGTAGAGCTTCCCGTTGCTCTTCCGACGATCATGGCAGGTGTTAACCAGTGCATAATGCTTTCTCTTTCCATGGTGGTCATTGCAGCAATGATAGGTGCGCGGGGACTTGGATATCAGGTACTGGTAGGCATCCAGAGAGTTGATATCGCCCAAGGATTTGAGGCGGGTCTTGGGATCGTGATCATTGCCATCGTGCTTGATAGACTAACACAGAGCATTACACCTAAAAAATAAGATTATGATGTTTACGGACCATGCGGTCTGTTCCATAGAATATATTGAGCGTTGTGATAAAATGAAAAGAAAAATAAAAGTCCTTTCAGTGCTTATAATGCTTTCCATGCTGGTCATGGTAAGCGGCTGTGCTGACCAGGACACAACCGGAGATGCTGTTACTGATGAAGCAACCACTACTAAGGAAGCAACCATTGGCTATGTTCTCTGGGATGGCGAGATAGCCAGTACCAATGTCATGAAGCTTGTCCTTGAAGAGGCAGGTTATGATGTGGAGATAATAGCTGTTGATGCAGGTGCACTCTATCAGGGGCTTGCAGACAGCCAGTTCGATTTTACGACTTCTGCATGGCTTCCTTTGACACAGAAGAACTACTGGGAAAGGTATGGAGAGGACATTGACAGTGTTGCTGTGAACCTTGAAGACTGCCTCATAGGACTTGTTGTTCCAACATATGTTACTATTGATTCAATTGAAGAGCTCAATGCGAACAAAGATCAGTTCAACGGTAAGATTATAGGTATCGATCCCGGAGCAGGTATTATGCAGACAACTGAAACTGCCATCAATGATTATGGGCTTGATTACGAGCTTGTCGCAAGCAGCAGTGCAGGCATGGCATCTGAACTCAAGAGTTCAGTCATGGATGAGGAATGGATAGTTGTGACCCTATGGTCACCACATTGGGCTTTCAACAGCTTTGACCTGAAATATCTGAATGATCCGCAAGGAGCCTATGGTGAAGCAGACCATGTGGAAACTCTTGCAAGAGCTGGACTTGAAGAAGACGATCCCGAACTTTATCAGATCATCAGCAGATTTAAGTGGACCCATGAGGATATTCAGTCCGTCATGGCAGACCTTGCAGACGGCATGCCCGAAGAGGATGCTGCCAGAAAGTGGGTTGAGAATAATCCTGATAAAGTCAGTGAATGGATCGGTGAGAACTGAAGTTCTCTCTTTCATTCTTTTTTTTGTTTTGTGGAAATCGTCATGTTACGATCTCAACTGTGGGCAGATACAACCACAGAGTTAACGGATTTGGATGACTATTCTCTTTACTAATTCTTTATTCTGTCACAGTTGGATTCAATTTTATTTTTTGAAGAACAATGCACTTGTAGCAACTTCACGTGAGCATCTATAATGTCAAAGCATAAATTGAAATACTTGAATTTCTAAATAGATAAAAATATAATATTGGAGTACAAGTATGTCAGCAAATGGAAACATAGTTTCAGTAATAGGACCTCTTCGTAAACCTAAACTAATGGGCTTTGCCAACGATAGCTTTACTCTCATCGTCACACAGGATCAGAGCATTTTTGCCAAATTAACATCGGAGATCATGAAAAAAGTGGTAGAGGATGCAAGGCAGCAAGCCGAACAGGAAGGAAAGGGTTTTTTCGGGCAATGGGGCAGCCAGATATCTGGCGGAATGAACTACACTCAGAGGTATCTGAGCATGGCACCTGAAGAGATAATGAAAGAAAACCCTGCAAATTTCTCTATTCCAAATTCCAGCATCGATTCAGTAAAGGTCAGGTACAGGGAAACAGGTGATGAGGACAGTACCAGCAGATCAGAATGGACAGTAACTATAGAGGCACATTCACAGAAATTGAATTTCAAATACGGTAATGATCCAAAAAATGAACTGAAAAGAGCATATGGTGAACTTGTTAGATAACGGAGCATCAAAGGCTGTTCTTCTTTTTAGAGTAACGGCCAATTTCAGTACATTTCATTTAAGTTCACATCTGAACTCTTTGCCTGATCTGTTTATCAGATAATATGCTCCTGCCAGAGCTATCACCAGCACGCCCATCCCTACCAGGAACAGTGGAGGAGTGGTTTTCAGATCGATTATCATTACTTTTCTTACAATTGCAGTGATACCTACAAGTATGATCACATCGACGTTCAATGTGGATTCATTGATGATCATCTTAATGGTTTCCAGCAATTCAATGCCTATAAGGACAAGGAAGAAAAGACCGAATATATCCAATACTTTTTCTACATTGAGGAACAGTACCGGGGGCTCGATCAGGTCGCTAAGTATTATCCATCCAATTTCCAGAGTGGAGCTGAGAATGACTACTATCATCATCAAAATAATTGCTTTGATGATCAATTTCTGAAAACCACTGACATATTTCATCATGAAATACTCCCTCTGGTAATTATCTGAAACACAATATCTGACATAATAGCCGAAAGTTCTGATGAATATAAGCTTTACTTGATTAAAAAAGTGTTCATGGGAGAATAAAACAAACATCATGATCCTGTATTAAATGGCAAGCAAGATCATAGCGACTTAGATTGTGCCCTTGTGTGGAGATCTGTTGATCCAGCTAAAAACCATCATAGCCAGTATTGAACATATCACAGCGAACACCATTGTTTGCCTGAAACCAAAGTATTGCATGATCAATCCCCCGATTATCGATCCCGCAATGTCCGCTGCAGATGTGGTGGAATTCAAAATACCTATAGAACTTGCTTTTTCAATGCTCCGCTCCACAACCAGCTGATTTGCACCTACGTACAAGAAAGACCATCCAAAAGCTATCAGGATCATTCCGGGAACAATGGAATAGAAATCCTGTGCCAGAGAATAGCTTACAAATGACAGCCCGGAAGTGATAATGCCCCATTTGATGAGCCATACGTTCCTGAATTTATCCAGCCTGCGCATGATTAGGAATTGAATGGATGGGTTGATGGCATATATGATCCCTATCCAGAAATTAGAAGCACCAAGGAAAGCCATGTAGAGAGGTAAAATGATCCACACAGCAACTGCGCCCGTATGCCTCAGGAACATCGACAGGTAGACATCAAGGTTCTTTCTGAAAACAGCCAATGAAAAATAGCTCACGGAAATAGAAGGCTTCTGTACGTCCGTAAGTCCAAAAGCTGCAAAAAAAGCGATGGTGAAGAAAAGAGATGATATAATGAAAAGATGCTCTATGTTCCCTATGAACCCGGCAACCAGGTATCCTATCATCCAGCCAAGGGAGCCAAAAGAGCTAAATTTGCCGATACTTTCCTTTTCATAATAAACGCTAACAATAAGGGCGGCCGGATACACTCCTACACTGAAACCCACCATTGCACGGATCACAGCAAGTGAGGCGGCATTATAAGCGAATATCTGCATGAAGAAAGACACTGCAGAAACTGCAAGACCTGCGAGGATTATAGGACGCAGACGGTTGATATCGGCGGCTTTTCCAAATATGAACGAAGAGAAAAAGGAAGCTGCTGCAAAAAAGGCACTGATGAGGCCAACTTCAAAATATGAAGCACCAAGGGATCTCGCAAAAACAGGCATAAAGATGCCAGACATCATAAGGGAAGAATTTGCCAGAAATTGGATCAGGTTTAATCTCATTGGTCATCGAATCCGGAATATATTCCCAGAATAATATCTAAACTATTTCTATTTATTGAAAGCTGATGACTTTAACATTTGTCAGGTAAAAACTACATGAGCCTGAACCCAAAGTGGTCTTTGAAATATCCTGTCATATATGGAAAATGAACACTATGATATAATTAAGTGGCATAAGACTTAATTCAAAGTACGGAGATGACAAATAAAATCATGAGAAGTATATCCTTCTATCAAACCGACATTGGAAAAATAGGAATTGTTGACAGCAACAATAGCATTACGAACGTATACTTTCATGGAGAGAGCTTTCCAGAGGATGCTATATTAAATGAAACAGAACTATTGAAAGAGGCAAACAGACAATTGAAGAGTTATCTTGCCGGAAAACAAAAAGTGTTCAATCTCCACCTTGCTCCCGTTGGAACAGGATTCATGCTGCGCGTATGGGAAGCTTTAAGCTCCATTCCTTATGGTGAGAACAGAAGTTATGAGGAAATAGCACAGAAAGTAGGTAATAAAAAAGCTTCAAGGGCTGTTGGACTTGCAGCCAGCCGCAATCCTATACCTATCTTTATTCCCTGTCATAGGGTCATAGGCAAAAATGGAAAACTTACAGGTTATAGATCCGGCTTGCACATAAAGGAACATCTGCTTAAGCTTGAAAAGCAGAATGCTAGACATTAGATGTATAAGGTGGATCAGACCTATTTATTTATGGAAGATAACCCTAAGTATGCGAATATTTAAAAAGAAGATCTGTTTTAAGGGGGAAATTGTATGCAAGATCGTATGAAGTATCATCAATTGCATGAAGAACAAATAAAAGAGATATTATTAAAAGCACCTGTAGGCAATATTGCAACCATAAATGAAAATGGATATCCGTATGTTGTCCCGGTCCATTTCGTTTATTATGAGGACAAGATCTACATTCATGGCTTGCCAGTGGGACAAAAGATCTGTAATATATTGTCAAATGAAAAAATATGTTTTCAGATCTATGACATGAAAGGTCTTATTCTTGATAACTCGCCATGTGGAATCAATACGGAGTATGAAAGCATCGTTATGACCGGAACAGCAACGGTCATTGAAGACCACGATCTGAAGAAAATTGTCTTAAATGAGATCGTGAACAAATACACTCCCCATTTAAATGGAACAGTGTTACCCGATAATATGGTAAAAGGCACAGGCGTTATTGAGATCACTATCAGAGAACTTACAGGTAAATATTACAAATAACACTATAAAATTGAACACCACAAAATTTAATGATAATTAAAGATAATAAAATCCAACTGTTTTCCGGTTAAGAACAGATGGTCGATGAAGTATTCTGATAGGAAATTGAGAAAAAAGAGGAGAAAGACTAAAGCCTGTTCAACCGGCTTAAGGGCTATGACTCAAAATTTACCTTTGGAGCGATCTTTTCCTCTTCCGCAGTCTCTAATAAGTCCTTCTTTTCAAAACTGAACATGCCTGCAATTATATTGTTCGGTATCTGCTGGATGGAAATGTTGTATTTCATGACAGTATCATTGTAGAACTGCCTGCTATAGGCGATCTTATCTTCGGTCTGTGAGAGTTCCTGCTGCAATTGCCTGAAATTTTCGTTGGCCTTAAGTTCAGGATAAGCCTCTGCAACAGCAAATAAGGACTTCAATGCATTGGTAAGCATGTTAGAGGCCTGTGCAGCCTCACCTACAGTAGATGCCGACATCCATGCAGACCTGGCTTTCGTGACCTCTTCAAAAACAGATTGCTCATGTTTTGCGTAGCCTTTTACTGTTTCCACGATATTGGGTATCAGGTCGAACCTGCGCTTAAGCTGGACATCTACCTGAGCCCATGCATTCTCCACCCTGTTACGTAAAGCTACAAGCTTGTTATAAACAGAAAAGACAAACACTGCAATAATCAATGCTATAACAAGAACTATGCCTATTATCCACAATAATTCTATCATCTTTTTATCTCCTTTCTAAATTTATCTGGCACCGCCTCCACCACCACCGAAGCCACCGCCAGAACCACCTACTCCGCGGCTTCCTCCTGAAGAGGACTTTGGAGCTGATCTCTGGTAAGCATGGCTGAAATCAGAAGAATAGCCTGTAATATAGACCCTGTTATGGAAATGGCTCGCCCGGAACTCCTCTTTGGGAACTATGACAGACATGTGCCTGAGTGCCTCTTCAGCCACACCCAGTGCCATGGCATACACCATATAATGGTCCCATAATTTCACAGAGCCGGGAGGATGCTCCTTAAGATCTGAGAAATCCGTTATGTATTTCTTGAAGTTCTTCCAGCGCTCTACGTAAAGCTTACCTTCGGGAGTCCATCTGCCCAGAAAGGTCCGGTATCTGGCATTGAGGACGAGCACAACAGGTGAAATGACTGCAATGATTATAGGCATGAAACCCAATTTTTCAATTATCGGATAAGCAGACGAGTCTCCCAGCCAGGGAATAGCGAAAAGGCTAAGGAGGGACACAAGGAAAAGAATACCTGCAAAATAGTCCATTTTCGTGGCACCTTTTTCGATGAACAGCTTTTCAAGATCTATATGAGCCTTCACCTTTTTATTCCACGAATTTATGAAATTATAAAAGGATGTGCCTTTTTTGAGCCCGGCCTGAAACTCTTTCCAATATAACTGGCGTCCATCAGAATGCTGTACGATGAGGTCCAGCACATCCTGTTCGAAGTCCAGAAGTCCTGGAGAATCTCCTTTCTCCCTCTCCGGACCGGTTATATGCAGCACGATATTCCGTGGGTTGCTATCATCGATTCTCAGGTAATCCCGATGAATTAGGTCCATTACGGTTGCAGCAAATCCATCTATCGTTGGATCTCCCACACCACCTTTCATCATGGCATTGACCACAGCCGGGCTGGAATCATATGGCAGTTCACGCTCGTAGATACCCTCGTATGCTATGTCAGGCTCCCTTCCATATTTGAAATACAGATAGAACGGAGCTAAAAGAAGAGATAATGCCAGAAGCACATATACTATGAAAACAACATACAGAGCCTTCTGCTTCAATGCGTACTGAGATTCTATACGGAATATTTGGAACTTAGCATTCTGATCATAAATGGTCACATATCTTGAGTCAGGTGATGTGAGCCTGGGGAAGATGGCCCGTATCTCGTACCAGCTATTGGCAGGGATATCAGCTGCCTGCACTGTGACCGTATTATCATCTATAGTTACGGTTTCTGTATAGTCGTCCGGATGTAGCCAGTAGGTTATGTCAGAGCCGCTGGCGGGAAGGATCGTTACAGTTGCTGAAAGGCTTTGAACAGGCTTTTCCCATTCATCTCCCCAGAATTTGTAGTGCAGTTCTGAGATATCGTTGTATACCTTTAGGCCGCCATAGTAGTCATAGGAAGTGACAAATGTCACCCGTTCCGGCGTTGGGGACGGCAGCCTGCATACAAGCTCATAGCCTTCATAAACTTCAGTCACATAAAGATCAGATGAAACACCCTCTAAATAGCCCTGTATGTTCTCTATGGAACCTCCGGGTGGAGGGTATACCTGCCTATACACCTCATAAAATGTGCCCTCAAAGCGATATGTGAGGGATTCCTGCACATGCACAATGCCCTCGGGAGATACTGTGACATTCACATCCGCACTCTCAAGAGAATAATCCCTGGCAGATGCCACCGGCAAAAGCAATAACAAAATAAGGGA